>Ga0335081_10000599_pt1 | contig 60135 bp, 35 predicted proteins | sample Lox_Sample_35_FD_206713 | JGI IMG/M metagenome (GOLD analysis project Ga0335081, IMG submission 206713) | Soil microbial communities from Loxahatchee National Wildlife Refuge, Florida, United States - Lox_Sample_3.5 | ecosystem: Environmental > Terrestrial > Soil > Wetlands | place: USA...
AATTTTTTCCCCTTCCACAATTTTTTGGATCACAGGATCGGCAGGCCCGACCACGCTCAGGCTAGTGCGCAGAAACAATCCTTCTTTTAATGTATCGGGCTGATTATTCTGAGCGTACACATTTGCCGCTATGGTAGAAATGGCAAGAATGACAACATCAATCATCCTTTTCAAATTATTTTTCATCTTTACTATTCTCCTTAATATCAGAACGCACCTTTCTATTGAATTTTGACCTCATCGACAAAGAGCCACGCCTTTCCGCCGGCACCGACGTGCCATGGTGGACATACACCGATGTTCTTGGCAACGACCCTCAAGTACCGCGCTTTGATTCCGTCCAGCACTACAGTGAAATGTTTCACAAGGAGGCTCTGTTTCTGCGGATCCACATCGTTTTTAATCTCAGAAATCTTCTTGAAATCTTTTCCATCCTGAGACACATAGTACTCCACATACTCAGGAAGAAATATCCACACGCCCGTATCTTGGAGGAATCCGGTTGATACCTCGTCGATCTTCTTTTCTTGTTCCAAATCAATTACTACATCCAAATCTGTCCCTTCAAATCCCTGCCATTCGCCGGTCTGGTAATTTGTCGTGCCTTCCCTGCCATCGGTCAGAGCCATCGGCCCGCCGCCAGTGTATTTTGCGGCGAACGGATATCGGTAAGTCGCGGGCGGGTAGAATGATTTAACAAATTTAGCTTCGCTTGTCATGCTTTGGTCTGAGTTCTCACTGAATGCCGCAGCTTTGAGAGTGCACGGTTTGTGAATCGTAACCGGTGCAACATAGATAGGCGATTGTGAATCGGGCTCGTCCCCGTCTAGTGTGTAGCGAATCCGCGAACCCGCTTCGCTGGAATTCAATGAGACCACAGTGGAATCATAGAAAACGCCGCCGGTTGATTCTATCTCCGGCATGGGAATGATGTTGTGGTTTGGTGCCATAATAAAAAGGCCCGAGTCACTCAGCCCCCATTGCTCGTCCGGCACATTTGACATCACCAGAGCCAGAGTTCCTCCCTTCATTATGTCTGAGTGCGTGAGATAAGGCATATCGTAAGGTTTGCCGTCCAGAGTTGATGATTGGATATACATGTTTTCATCAGAAGCGTTCTCCGCACTGATCATGAATGTTTTCCCCTTACCGAGTTCGATGGTTATCTTTCTAAAAAGCGGGGATCCAATCACGTAAGTGTTCTGACCCGGTGTGACCGGATAGAAACCCATTGCGCTGAAGACGTACCATGCCGACATCTGACCGCAGTCGTCATTCCCACAAAGGCCGTCGACCTTGTCGGTGTACCACTTTGATATAATCTCCCTGACAACTCGCTGGGTTTTCCACGGCTCACCAGCATAGTCATACAGATACGGGACGTGATGGCTCGGCTCATTTCCCTGAGCGTCCTGGCCAACCATTCCGCTAATGTCCGGCTGATACCTGCCGGTGACCTGGCTCGATTCGCTGAACAACGAATCGAGCTTACTCGCAAATTTTTCTTTTCCTCCATATAAGTTGATCAATCCGCCAATGTCTTGTGGGACAAAAAAACTGTACTGCCATGCATTCGCCTCTGTATAATTTCCAGACACCGAATAAGGGTCGAATGGGGTGTACCATTTGCCGTTGGACAACTTTCCTCGCATGAACCCAGCGGAGCTGTCAAAAACATTTCGATAGAAAAGGGAACGCTGGTTATATTGCCGGTAAACATCCCTTTTACCAAGTCGCTTCGCAAGTTGTGCGATGCACCAATCATCATAGGCATACTCCAGCGTCTTCGACACGGACTCGTTTTCCTTGTCGGCGGGAATGAATCCACGTTCCTTGTAATATTTCAGGCCCTGCCAGTCCATTTCCGCGCTGTGCTCCATCGCGGACAATGCAGTGTCAAGATTGATACCTCTTTGTTGGTTTGAGACAAGTCCTTTCTCGTATGCATCAAAAATTAACGGGACTGATGGGTAGCCGATCATAGTGTAAGTCTCATTGCCTGCAAGTTCCCACACAGGCAAGAGTCGCGCCTCCCTGTATTTTTCAACGAGTGTTTTGACAAAATCAGCGTCGAGATTCGGATCAATTATCGTCATCAGAGGATGAAAGGCGCGAAATGTGTCCCACAATGAAAACACAGTGTAGTTGACGAAATTTTTCGCCGTATGAATCTTCTGATCCATCCCATAATACCTCCCGTCGACGTCCTGAAACACATTGGGATGCATCATGGAATGATAGAGTGCAGTGTAGAATGTTCTTTCCTCTGATTCTGTGCCACCTTCGACGCGTATCTTGCCCAGCGCCTTGTTCCAAATCTCTTGAGCGCTCATCCGGTATTTCGTGAAATCAAAATCCGGCATCTCTGCTGCAAGATTTTTCCTCGCACCGTCGAGGCTCACGGCCGAAATTCCGACTCTCACCAGAACCACCTCATCCTTAGTCGTGGAGAATGTCACAAATGCTTTTACATTGTCGCCATCTTGCTTTCTATTGCCGCTACTTACAGTATCTCCATTTGCTGTTCCAAATCTCCTGAATGGTTTCGAGAATTGAGCAACGAAGTAAATGCACCGATCATTTGCCCAACCGTGAGACCTCCTCATCCCTTCCACCCATTTGTCTCCGACAATCTTTATCCATGACCCCGTGCAAGTGTTCCCGATTCCATGCTGAAGATCAATTACAATATTTGAGCTGTCCGATCTTGGGAAAGAATATTCGTGCAGGCCGCAGCGATAAGTCACCGTAAGCTTGACTCTGACACCATATCTGTCGAGAAAAACGCTGTAGTAGCCGGGGGACGCCTTCTCTGTCGAATGGCTGAATGATGATCGATATCCTGAATCCGGATTTTCGTCGGTCCCCGGGACAACCCTTACCTTTCCAACCGTCGGCATGAAAAGAATGTCCCCGTAATCCATTGCGCCCGTGCCGCTGAGATGCGTATGGCTGAATCCCATTATTGTCTTTGAAGAATAGTTGTACCCGGAACACCAATCCCATCCATTTACTTCTTCGTCGGGACTCAATTGAACCATCCCGAACGGCAAGGTCGCACCTGGAAAAACATGCCCGTGGGCAGCGGTACCGATGAAGGGATCAACAAGTGCGTCAGGATTTTTTTCCTGGGCGTTTGCTAATGCCCCAGCGGCAAATAACGCAGCCACAGAAATGCAAGCTAAAGTCCTCACTCTCCTCATCTCCTTTTAAGACGGAACGAATTCTCTCAGCGGTAATTATAATAAACGAGAAGTATATTTCAAATAAAAATATTCTACAAGGTTACGTTCCGTCCTCTTTGCTTTCGCTCAATCCTAGACGCCAAGAATCTCCAAAACAACCAATAAAAACTTAAATGAGATGAGAATGCGCATGCTTCAAGGAACCAAAAGCGTGCATGTTTCTTTGAATGGAAAATTTTGACTTCTTCAAAAATTACCAGGTGGGTCGAATTATTTTAGTTATGTGAGATTCTGCCCGCGGGATGTCAGACTTTTTGGTTTTCTCAAGAACTCCGACTTGCTTCCCCTCGAGAACAATTGAACGGCATATCCAATGAATGAACAAAAATTGTCACTAATGCCTTCGGCATTCAGTCGTCCAAGCCACTCTACACCTCTCACCGGCCTGATGAGGCCGACGAGGAAAATCATGTCTTGCTTCCGAATTTGATTCTTTTATCTCTGAATCCGGGCCGAGCCACCCTTAGCAAAAGTGCGCACCTGCTCGACCGTTGCCATTGTTGTGTCACCGGGGAAGGTCGTCAGGAGTGCTCCATGGGCCCAGCCAAGCTTCACAGCCTCTTCAGGTGTTTCTCCTGATATGAGACCATAGAAGAAGCCGCTCGCAAAGCCATCGCCACCGCCGACGCGATCTAAGACATTGAGTTCACAAGTTGGGGATGTATATGTTTTTCCGTTCACCCATGCGACGGCTCCCCAACTATGATGGTTCGACGAATAAACTTCACGAAGAGTGGTCGCAACTACTTTGACCTGCGGATACTTCTCAACGACTTTGTTGATCATTCCGAAGAAAGTTCCGGGATCCAGCTTTGATTTCGCTGCAACCTCTGGTCCGGGAATACCCAGGCCTTTTTGTAAGTCTTCTTCGTTGCCGACGAGCACATCGACATTCTTCACAATTCTTGCGACGACCTCTTCGGCTTTCTTCTGCCCCCCCCATAAATTCCAGAGCTTCTCTCGAAAGTTCAGGTCAAAGCTGATAATAGCTCCTGCTTTCTTGGCGGCTTTCATCCCCTCAATGATGACTTCGCCGGTCGTCTCGGAAAGCGCAGCGAAAATTCCGCCACTGTGAAACCACTTAACACCACCGGCAAGAATTTCGTCCCATTTGAAATCTCCCGATTTCAACTGCGCCGCCGCCTCATTCGAGCGATTATAGAACACGACCGGCGGCCGAATGCCATGCCCTGTATCACTATATACAGTCGCCATATTGGGACCTGTCACGCCGTTGTGCTTGAAATGCTTGTAAAAAGGCTTCACCCCCATCGCTCTTACCCGTTCTGCGATAAGGTCGCCTATCGGATAATCGACCATGGCAGTGGCAATGCCCGTGTTCAAGCGGAAACAATCCGCCAAGTTCGCCGCAACGTTGAACTCACCGCCGCTGACGTGAATCCTGCATTCAGTCGCCTTCCTGAAAGGGATGATTCCCGGGTCAAGACGGTGCACCAATGCACCCAACGAAACAAAATCCAACACACCCTTTGATGGTACATTTAAATCGTTACTCATTTTTATTTCCCTAGTTAATTAATTTTCAATACGAATTGCATCTATTTTACAGGCTTGGAAATTCTTGAAGTGTGGACATTTATAGAGTGAGTTCTACCTGTTTTCTTTAAATATCAGGTTTTCCGAGCAATAAGTAAATGCCCCGTCGTCAGGACGTATCCAGCATGTAATATGCAGGATTTGAGTCTGCTGCCTGATTACCGCCGTCCTCTTGAAGTAAATCCCAAACTATTCTGAAAATCTGCTAAGAAGTGCGAACTCGCTATACGTTATTTCTCTGCCTTCTCCGACGATTCAATTTGGAGGGCGGCAAGAATAAACGGCCCGACTCCTCTGAAATCGTTTTCCTCTTTCGGGACACCGACATAGTACTCATAGCTGCCGTCTCTGTATGGGTTTCCCCCAAGCCCGACAGTTCCGGAGGTATTCTCAAGTATGAATTCAAATTGCGGCGCGCTCGCGGAGTCAATGGTGATTTGTTTTATCTTTACAGAATAATTCACGAGGCCATCAAAAGTCCTTGCTGCGATATCAGAAAACTCATGGTCCAGATATTTCTCCTTTGCTCCCTTAGCAAAGGAATACGCAAACATAGCTGACGCAGAAGATTCCAGGAAGTTCCCCGACGATCCTGGTCGGTCGACGATCTGGTACCACAGGTGCGTTTTCTTATCCTGATACTTGAGAACCGATGTGCACAAATCTCGAAATATAGAAATCAACTTTTGCCTTTGAGGATGATCTACAGGAAAATAGTCAAGCGCATCGGCGAGCCCCATCATGTACCAGCCTATGGATCTCCCCCAAAAGCATGGTGAATCACCCGTTTGCGAATTTGACCACTTTTCTTTTTTTGCGAAATCCCATCCATGATACATGAGGCCCGACGCCGGATCCAAAGCGTGCTCTGCCATGAGTACGAATTGTCTCGCGATGTCGTCGAAATCATCGGGCTCATTGAACATTTTCGCATACTGCGCATAAAAAGGCTCCGACATATAGAGTCCGTCGAGCCACATTTGATTTGGATAAATCTTCTTGTGCCAGAAACCGCCTTCCGGAGTGCGGGGCTGCCTGGTCAGCTGCTCGCGCAAAATAGCCGCCGCCTTCTTGTACTTTGCCTCTCCGCTCAATTTGTACAGGTCAAGGATTACTCGTCCCATCAGAATGTCGTCGAGCCGAAAATCATCTTGCACATAAGTTTTTATTCCGCTGGTATCGGGTAAATAAAAAGCGACGCTCTCCTTGACATAATCAAAATATTTTTGATCGTGCGTTTCCAACCAAACATTCCAGATTGCATAAAGGATCAGTCCTTGCGGATAGTTCCACGCAAGCGACGGTGTATCATAGTTGACATAGTGCGGGTGAATCCGCAGCACCTCGTCCGCTGCAAGGTCCGACCATGACTTTCCGGCGATTACATTTGGAAATGACATCTTTTGATTTCCGGCCTGAGGTACTGCGGAACCAAAAGAGCATAGCAGCATAATGAGAACATACATTAGAAGATCAGGAGCTAAAAAGATTCGAAACAGCGAATGCCCAGAAAGAATCCGTCTTTTCGTTCTCATTTTTAAAAGCGCTCCTGCAGTGACCACATCTCGATTCCTAATTTCCATTTACGTCTCTTTACCTTCTTTCTATTACTTGCTCTCAGAAATCAATTTGTATCGGATCGTTCAGACTCGTGACTGTATCCTCCAAATATTTCTTGAATCCCTCTTCATTCTTAATCCCACCCGGTTCATCCTCCCACGCGGCACCAAAGTAATACATAACCTGCCCCGCAATCGGACGGAACACCACGATCTCACTTACGCCGTCTTCGGTAAGCTTAGCTCCATCTTCTTTCCTGTAAAAAATGGCGATCCCCAAATTGTCTCCGGAAAGACTCTGTTTTCCGTACAGTGCCAAATATCTCCATTTCCCATCCGAAGATTCGGGGGATTTTATCAGATCGCAGCCCACATGTTTTGCGAGGCCAGTACAGAGTTGAACACTGTCACTATTCACCGATGCGCAAACTTTCGTCAACCTGCTTCCTGCCGAAATAGATAAATCTGCAAACAGATCGTATAGCTTTCCGGCAACTTTCCAGCCAAAATATTTTGTAGATACCCCTGACCTTATCGGTCCATTTAGGATCTTGCACTCGACCCGTTCGACGTTGCTGACTGTTGCGACTTCTGTATCGTGGTACATCGCAATCGAACCGATGCCCAGAGACTCTCCAACCTTAAATATGTCCATCCCCCAATCGAGCATATTCGTATAAGATTCTTTGCTGTCCGACACGAGATCGTTTGCACCGATCTGCTCGAGAACGAGTTGATGCGTTCTCTTCCCAAAAATGTCATTCCTGTTTCGTGAATCCAAATAAAATCTGTAAACTATCCTGTCCGACTCCCATCCAGGGCCTTCGATCCTGTAAAGCGCATCGTGGGCGAAATGGTCGGATGGAACGCTCGTCGAATCGACATCGACAAATCTGCCTCCTGTATAATAACCATTGACTTTCCTGTAATCTGTCTTGACACCTAGAGCTGCCCGGGTCATTGGGGGATATGTATGCTCTTCAACAGTATCCGTTGTCCATCTTATGATGAATTCTTTCTTCTCCAGGGGAGCGAAGGAGGAAACAAAAATCATCATTGATGAATTTCCAGACGTGCTGTTCTCGCACGATCCTCGTGCACCTAGCAATTGGCTCGCAATTTCATTCTTGTCGTAAGTCACGAAGAAAGCCTTCTCGTTGAAAGAGGGAAACTTTGATTTGATCTTTTCCAGGTCGAGCGCAATCACTTCATAGGCGCGGGAAACATTCGTCGGATTCATTGCCGTTACCAGAAATGAATCTTGGGCGCTTGGAACACTATGACTGACTTGTCCGGGACTCGTTACGTATAGAAAAGGGAGAACGACCAGAGCTATAAGCGCAATATGTTTCATAAGTCACCTGCCAAGTGGTTATCTGCCCATCCAACCGCCGTCGACCGTGACAACGCTGCCATTCAGATAGTTGGACGCGTCGGAGCACAGGAATACCACAGTTCCCATTAGGTCTTCAGGGGTTCCCCATCTTCCTGCCGGTATTCTTTCCAATATTGATTGATTCCGTCCCGGATCATCTCGCAAGGCTTTAGTATTGTCGGTTGCAATATAACCTGGGGCTATCGCGTTGACCGTTACTCCGCTCGAAGCCCATTCATTCGAGAAAGCCATCGTGAGCTGCTTGACGCCGCCCTTTGATGCGGAATATCCCGGGACAAGTATTCCACCTTGGAAAGCCAGCAGTGAAGCAATAAAAACAATCTTCCCGTATCCTCTGGTCACCATGCTCTTTCCGATTTCGCGTGTCAGCACGAACTGCGAAGAGAGATTCACCTCGATAACTCTGTCCCAGTACTCATCCGGGTGTTCGGAGATTGGTTTTCGCATAATCGTCCCGGCATTGTTGACCAGTATGTCAATTTTTGGGAAGTCGGTTTTTACGTTCCTGATAAAACCATAAAGCGATTTTCGATCCGAAAAGTCGCTCGTGTAAGACTTGAACCTCCGCCCTCGCTCCTTTATCTCTTTTTCAATCGCAGCGAAATCTTTGACAAAAGAAACGCTGATGATGTCGGCTCCCGCTTCGGCCAATGCGATCGCGTAAGCCATTCCGATTCCCTGGTTAGAACCTGTCACGATAGCTACCTTATTGTCCAGCCTAAACTTGTCAAGTATCATTTTAAAACTCGTTTCTGTGTTCCATGAAGATATCGTTTTCGCAAATAGACTATATATTAGTCCAGCGTTCCATTATCCTTCCTGTCAACATTCTCACTTCAGATCCAACATCTTGACAGCGTCCATATCTTCGTAGTCCTGGTTTTCACCTCCCATCGCCCATATAAACGAGTAGCTTTTTGTTCCCACCCCGGTGTGAACAGACCAGCTAGGTGAAATCACAGCCTGCTTGTCACGGACGATCAAGTGCCTCGTTTCATCAGGCTCACCCATCATGTGAAAAACCACCGAATCACCGTCAAGTCCGAAGTATAAATATATCTCGGTTCTTCTCCTATGGGTATGTGCAGGCATCGTATTCCAGACACTTCCTTCACTCAGATCCGTCAGACCCATAACGAGCTGCGAACTCTTGATGCCGTCCGCGTGGATGCACCTATTGATCGTTCTTTCGTTAGCATCGAGCTTGTTTCCGGTCCTGGTCGAATAAATCTTTCCAAACTTAATGAACGCAGATGGATAGGAAGAATGAGCCGGATAACTGACAAAATAAAATCTCGCAGGTTTCTTATGGTGACTGCTGGAGAACGAGACTTCCCTGGCACCTCTTCCGACATAGACGGCATCTTTAAATTCAAGCAAGAATTCTTTACCGTCGACCTTGACTTTTCCCGAACCTCCGATATTAAATATCCCGATTTCTCTTCGCTCTGCAAAATATTGAGAGGCCATCTCTTGTTTGCTGCTTAGAAGCGGCAGCGATTTTTTCAGCGGAACGGCGCCGCCGACGATGGCACGGTCGAGATCAAAATATAGTGTTTGTATACTCCCATCTTGAAAGAGGTTTTCCATCAGGAACGCATTCCTGAGTTCTTCTGTGCTTAACTTCTTGTAACTCTTTACATCTGGAGCGTATCGTACCTCCATCGTTTCACCTTTCATTTGTTTCTACCCTGCGAATAAAACTGCGGCTCACGTTGGGTCCGCAGACAAAAAAGCAAGAGGCGAGGCATTGCCGCCTCGCCTCAAACGTGAATCTTACTTCAGCAGTAACATCTTCTTTGTCTGCACAAAAGTACCAGCAATTAGTCTATAGAAGTAGACTCCGCTTGCGTATCTTGCACCGTCAAATTCTACTTCGTAATAATTGGCTGCCTGCTTCGAATCCACAAGCGTGGCAACTTCTTTACCAAGAACGTCATAAACCTTGAGCGTCACTTTTACATCTTTTGGTAAATCATACTTGATCTTGGTGGACGGGTTAAAAGGATTGGGATAGTTATCATGCAGCGCGAAAACTTTGGGGAGAGCCGGTTGATCTTTGACTCCGACCAGACGCTTCCCTACCCCGCTGACAGACACGGTATCCATAGCCGTCGGAGCATTGTCATAGAACACGACCGATGCTGACTTACTACCGAGAGATGCCGGCGCAAACGTAATGGCAAACTTCTGACTGCCACCGATGGGAATACTTGCACTTGCAGGCGAGACGGTGAACTCAGCAGACGAAGACTTCACAGAATCGACTACGAGGGCCGTATTTCCGCTGGGATTGCTGACCACTACGGTATCAGATTTTGTCAGAGTCAACATTACACTATCAAAATCAACAGTCTTCGGCGTCACGCTAAACGTCAGCACAGGGATCAAAGTAAATGACCACCTAGTGTCGCCTATGATTTGGCCATCAGTGCCCGCCATAGAAAGATCAGTGGTAGATGTGTAAGAACAATTCAGTGAGTCAAAATAATACTCCAGGTGGTGACGATGGAAATCGTATGTCCAGTTCCAGATTGAACTCGTGTTAAGAGTAGGTTTGTTCTTGTCGTCTAAGCTTTTGTTCAAAACCCACCTTATCAGTTCCGTCATCAAACCGGGAGCGTTTGTAAATTTTACATTCGTGACCGGTATGAACGTATGCACTGTGTCTTTGCCTTGAGATGCCAGAAGAGTATTCATGTTCCAAGTCAGGTACGGCGGACCTTGCTTATGGTAAAAAGGACCCGCGTAAATAGTATCGTTTGGCGGACCTAGCGCGAGTATCGCTGCACCCGAATCCGAGGAAGCATAGTAGTTTTTCTGGATATTCCAAACTGCCGCGTTATTTTTGTTTGTAAGGACCCATGTCATTCTCCATGTCCCGTTTACCGTATCTTTTTCACCCGGATCGCTGAACTCCACCTGACGGATGGCAGCAGTATCTTCACCAAGTGCAAAGTGATCAACTAACAGGTTGTTGGTGATTTGCAACGTGCCGGTCCCGGTAGAATCAACCTTGCCTAAGGAGAGGAATCCGTGGTACGACATGGAATTGACAACGGTATTATGGTCGAAGATGAAATTCTCAATGGGAAACGTGGATTGATAGTGTCGAACAACCCTATCATACAGGTTTACGAGCGTGCAATTTTGAATAATCATCGTATCGATTTCTACGTTCCTTGCGTCGATGAACTTACCCGCACCGAAATTAGAAGTCGGATGTCCCATGTCCGCAAAGATAGAATGAGTAATCTGAATTAATGCCGCTGGTCCTTCCGTTCTTATGATTTGCCCTGCAATCGTTTTCATTACGCAACTATCGATGATGATGCGATTGTTGGTGCCGGTGGAAAGTGTGCGAAGTATCATGGTGTTTGAATACTGCAGAAGGGTATCGTTAGGAAGCTGATCTTCCCGGTATCCTGAGACCATGATGTGTGTCATGGACAGTGTGGAATTGCCGCTCAAGTTTATGAACTGTCCCGGAGGAGCGCCCGTTCCCGCCGTCGTCGGAGCCAGATAAACTATCGGATCATAGTGAAATCCGGGATAGGTGTATTCCGAGCCCGCCTTAAATGTAATAGTGCTCCCACCAGCAAAAGTAAGGGCCGCATTAACAAGATAAATTCCGTTCCTGTGCAAAACATAGACGCGAGTACCTGCCTTAAAAGCGGCACTGCTCGTATCCGCCAGGATTACAGTATTCAGGTACTGCCCGGCACCGGTGCCGGAAGTGGAATAGTAATCTTCGATTACTAAATCTTGGCACAACGCTGTCACAGGAAAAAGCAACAACAGCGCGAACCACATTTTACTTCTCATGTTCTTCTCCTTTTTGTTTTTGTTGAGTTACTGATTAACCATAAATGAGATCGTCACAATAAATCATTCTATCTATTTGACAATAACTGTGAGGCACAATAATCTAGGTTCACAGAGTTATCCTCAGACCTAATTCCGCGGATGTTCCATACAATTCCCTCGTGCTATTCAGGAACCAATTATTGACCGTGTTCACTTGAGAAGTGGTCTCCTGAGTGTTTGTCAAGTTGTCAACGTTGAAAAAGAGCGAAAAAGCTTTCGTGAGTTGCTGCCTGAGAGCAAGATCCAGCTTGACAAAACCATTGACGCGAATATCCTGGGTGCCGTCGGCAGAGTATGACTGTACATACTGGCTTTGAAAGAAAACAGAGACTCTAGCTGAGAATCCTCCGATGTCATATCCCAGAGCGGCGTTGCCATAAAACACGGGTTGATTCTCCGAATTCCTCTTGGCATTAACGGCGATGTTATGTCCCGGACCTGGTCCCCAGGTGGTGTCTCCGCGGACAACGTGCGCGACCGAATCAGGTACCAGTTCCCTTGTGATGATGTAAGTTTGAGAATGAGTTATAGAAAAATTATAGGACAAGGAGGTATTGGCAAGAAAGCCGGGCAGAAAGAGGAAATTCATTTGGTGCTCAAACTCGAGTCCCCAGACATACGTGGGTTGTGTTGCATTATACGGCACCGTAAAGAGAAAACTGCTCTTTGAACCCAACTGTTTGAAATAGTTCGTGTTTTGCCAGGTCACGCCAATGGCGTTCAACACAGAATCATAACCGGTGCTGATGCCAACGGCGTCCATTTGGTGGTACAGATCATCTATCCTCTTGAAGAATGCCGAGACAGAGATGAGTCCGATGGTGCTGCTGTATATTTGAGGATTGATCTCGAAATTCCACGCCTTCGGATCTTTCAGATTAGGATTTCCCATTATGACGGGAGTACCTTGAGAGTTGTTGTTTATGATGAACTGCGGGAGACGCAGATTATAATCAGGTCTGGCCAGCGCGCGGTATGCAGCGAAGCGAATGCTGAAAAAATCAGTAGGCCTGAGAATCAACTGCGCGTTTGGAAGCCAGATCGTCTCCGCGTATTTAGTGGTTGAATCTTTAATCTCAGTCCCCGGCGAAGGTGTGACAACGATGCCAATTGTCTGCAGACCGCCCGTTGCAAACCTGGCACCATAATTGTCGTTTTCGTTCTCAACACGCACACCCATCATCAAAGTGGCCAGGTATCCGAAATCAAAAGTGTTCATGATGTATCCGGCCGAAACACCCTCATTGATACTGTAGTCGTTCAAAGATGCTCCTGCACTTGGAACGTACTCCAAACCCGCAGTAGACAAGCCGTTCTTGTTAAGCTGATACCATAGTTTCATGGCATCCACACTTATAAGCGGTGTCATTCTGTACAGGTTAAGGAGATTGCGCGAAGGCACAGGCTGGTCAATGAAATCAGACAAATCCGGTGGACCCCCGGCTCGGTTTTCACGATAATCTTGAAAACGGGTACCCATCAAATTTATTGAGTCGCCCGTGACGGTTTTGTTGTACGAATTGAACTGGTATAAGTATGTGTTGTTATCGAGCTCGCTCTGATCCATCCATCTTGATCTGTCCCTGTATTTACCTCCCATTTTCAGATCACCTGATATGAGACTTCCCACCGAGTACTTTCTTGAGATGTTCAATGCGGCTGATCTTTGCCTCTCGAAATTTTGTTCCTGATAATAGACTGCGCTACTGCAAGCCGCATCATTATAAAGATTTGCCGCATAAGGTATGATGTTTAGTTCGGGATGGTCTCTTCCTGAAGGAACCGACTCGCCGGATATTACACCCGGAACTTCGGTGAATTTCATCTCATAGTCAAATGGGTTTTTTATTCTGGAGTCAGCGTAAGAACCAAGCCAATCGACCTCAAATCCGGAAAGAAAATTCTTACCCTGCAGTGAGACGTTCGAAGTGCTCATGTTCGTCTGAGTATATCGATAGTCGTAATCCCAGACCACACCCGGCTGACCGCCGGGGTAAACCCTGCTATGGACGAGTATGTTCCTAATCGTGCCGTTATAGAAACCACTCAGCTTCACAGAACCGCTGTCGGGAGTATTGACGTCAAAGATCGCCTGGCCGCCCTGTCTCTTTCTGGTCTCATCCGTGAACGCGACGGTGAACTGCCCCATTTTGTAATCGTTCCAAGTATAGCCCGAGGGATTAGGCGGCAAATCAGGATTAGGAACGTATTGATATCCCGTAGAGGTATTCTCTTTGCTTCGAATCTTTTGTTCTGCATTCGCTTGAAGTTGAACGCCAAGAATGCCGTTGAAAAATCGCTCACCGTATCGACCAGAGAAATCATATTGCCCTGCCGAATTCATGAGTCGATTGTAATCTCCCTTGAGATCAAAACGGATCAATCTCTCGGAAGGAGCTTTTCTTGTAACCAAATTTATCGTACCTGCTATTGCGTCTCCATCCTGATCCGGCAAGAGCGCCTTGTATAATTCAATACCTGCCAACGAGCCTTGAGAAATCATGCTGAGGTCGACGTCCCGGCTTGTCGAATCGGTACCGGGTATCGTCACACCGTCGACCGTGATGTTGCTGAACTTTGAGCTAAGCCCTCTAAGGACAACTTTACTTGCCTCGCCTCCGTTTCGAATTATTGATACACCGGGTAGCCGCCCGATCGCCTCTGCGGCATTGGCATCCGGCAGCTCTTGGATTTTTTCTTCGGAAACAACATTCATGATTGTTGCTGCCCTGACCTGCTGATTGATCGCGGCGAGCTGTCCCTTCGCCTGTGAAACAACTATAACTTCCTTGCCCCTCACCTCCTGCGGAGGTAACAGGAAACTCTCAATCGTCATCTCCTTGCCTTTGACCGTCACATCTATTGTCTTACTTCCGTATCCTATGTAAGACACCTGAACCTTGTACTGCCCTTCCGGTATGGCCGTAACTCTGAAATGTCCGTCCAGGTCCGTGCTGGCACCCAAGCTCGTGCCAACAAAAAGGACATTAGCGCCAGGGAGCGGATCTTTAGATAAGGAATCCAGCACATATCCTTGCAGAATTCCCTGGGCAAAGACATGATTTGATAGAACGACGACAAAGAAAGAAAAGCAAATGAACTCGTAACGCCATTTCATGTTCCTACCTCATAGCTTTTAAAAAGGTTAATAGCTTTTGACTTTCATTTGATAATAGATGCGCGCCGACCTGTCTGCTCTTTTGATCCGTAACATTTATGATTATTTGTAAAACGGAGCCAAATTGATTCGCGCTCAATTAGGCCGGCAACTTCATAAGAGAGAGACGCGTCATGAGCAAACACGAACGCGCAGCCTCCAAACTTAAAAAGAACCTTAAGCGATCACTTTATCGTTAACTGCAACGACAAAAAAATTACGACAAGGGCAAACCACCGGGTCATCAGACAAAACAAGAAACTCTTTCCGTGCCCTTTTATTCTATGACAACGTTTTTCGAGAACAACCAATTAAATCGCATCTTACTCTCAATGCGCGCGGGCCCGATAGCATTGATGTCTTCGACGGAGCGAACTCCACGTCGTCGACTTGAAAGGAACCTGGCCAAACGATAACGAACCAAACACTTCACCCGGCGATGAATGAGTTATAACGTCACATGTCATACATGCTAGCACAAATGCGGATTCAGTTTTTTTCAACTTTTTGGTTTCCAGATTTCACGGTCAACTTCACATGCTCCTCGGCCACATTCAAATGAATTGTCATGGCCCGCCTTGCACCTTCAGCATCCCGCTTCAAGATTGCCGAAAGAACCTTCCCATGTTTTTCCACCGCGGAATCTTTGGAATTCCGAACGGCGTTATAAACGGAGATCTTTATCGCCGGCATCAACCGATGGATAGGCTCGATCATCAGAGGGATGATGATGTTATGGGTCGCCCTCGCTATGTCAAGGTGGAACAGCAAGTCAAGTCTCGCCAGCTCGGAGTGGTCGTTTGGCGGACAATTCTTGAGTTCCTCCCAATCACTCTGAAGTTTTGATGCATCCTCACTCGTGTGTCTGAGGGCTGCAACATAAGCAATTGCGGGCTCAATTATCTGCCTCGCGTGAATAACGTCGAGTGCATAATCCTTTTGAATCGAGAACCTGAGATAAGAATGGAGCGGCTCAACTACGCTTTCAGCAGAATAACCCTTGACGAAAACGCCCTTTCCCTTTTTAATGGCAACTATCCCTCGGGCACTAAGCGTCCTGAGGGCTTCTCTGATCACGGTCCTGCTGACATCAAATTGCGCTGCCAAGTCAAACTCCGGTGCGAGACGATCGCCGCTCTTTAGAACTCGAGCATGAATCGCGTCTTCGATCTTCTGAGCAACCGTTTTGCTCAAAAGCTCTCGATTCCCAATCGTCGTAAAGGTAGCTCGTTCGCTCATAGTAAGATGTCTGACATCTTATAATACAAAAAGAAGCCGGCTTTGTCAAGTCCTTCTGAATCATCTGAGTCCCTGTTTTCTCAAAATTATCGATGTTCTAACCTTTTCACACTAAGTATGTCGACGATGCTGTCTCCCCGCCCCGGCCAGTCCAATTGGTGTGGAAGAATTCTCCGCGAGGTTTGTCGACTCTTTCATACTGATGCGCTCCGAAATAGTCGCGCTGTGCCTGGAGCAAGTTCGCCGGCAGTCGGGCGTTTCTGTAGCCGTCAAAATAATTCAATGCAGTGGAGAACGCCGGTACCCAGATGCCGTTCAAGACCGCGGTAGAGATAACCCTTCGCCATGAGTCTTGAGCTGAGTCAATTTTGTTTTTGAAGAAGGGATCAAGAAGCAGATTGCTGAGATCGGGATTCTTGTCAAACGCCTCTTTGATCTTCCCGAGAAAAACGCTTCGGATGATGCAACCACCTCTCCACAACAGCGCGATGCCGCCATAGTTTAAGTCCCATTTATATTCCTCAGCCGCCGAGCGCAGCATGGTGAAACCCTGGGCATACGAGACGATCTTCGAAGCATATAAAGCTTTCTCAAGGTCGTTCAAGAATGCCTGCTTGTCTCCTGCGAATTTTGATTTAGGTCCCGCCAACACTTTTGACGCCGCTACCCTTTCTTCCTTCATCGCTGAAAGACATCTGCCAAAGACGGCTTCGCTGATAAGCGTGAGAGGAATCCCGAGATCAAGGGAAGTCACACTTGTCCATTTTCCTGTCCCTTTCTGTCCTGCTGTATCAAGAATCCTATCCACAAGCGGCTGACCGTCACCGTCTTTGTACGCGAGAATGTCTCTTGAAATTTCGATCAGGTAGCTGTTCAGATCTCCCGTGTTCCATTTCCTGAACACTTCATGCATTTCGAGTGCGTTCATACCCAATAGCTCTCTCATAATCTGATATGCTTCGCTGATTAACTGCATGTCGCCGTATTCGATTCCGTTGTGTACCATCTTAACGAAATGACCGGCACCGTCGCTCCCGACCCAGTCACAGCATGGTGTGCCATCTTCGACTTTTGCAGCAATCGCCTGAAATATCGGTTTCACGTGCGGCCAGGCCGCAGGCGAGCCGCCCGGCATGATCGAGGGACCTCGCAGCGCTCCCTCTTCTCCGCCGGAGACTCCGGTCCCTATGAACATTAGCTCCTTGCTCTCGAGGTGCTTTGTCCTTCGGATTGTATCCGGATAATGCGAGTTACCGCCGTCAATGATGATGTCGCCCTTCTCCAAATGAGGAATAAGCATCTCGATGAATTCATCGACAGGCTTTCCGGCCTTCACCATCAACATTATTTTTCTCGGGGTCTTAAGTGAAGAAACTAATTCCTCGATGTTATGAGTCCCGACAATTTTCTTTCCCTTGGCACGACCGTTGACAAAATTCGTCACTTTTTCAACAGTGCGATTAAAAACGGCGACTGTAAATCCCCTGCTCTCGATATTGAGCACAAGATTTTCTCCCATCACCGCTAATCCAATTAAACCGATATCTGCTTTCGATGACATATTCTTATTTGTTCCTTCTTGATTTAGATATTTTTGATTTCAAATTTATGTCCCGCAACTCTTCCCCCTGGAAAGGGTCAGGCCGAGACGACTAATCCTCGTTAAATCTTCCTTTATATGCCCATAAGCCGAGGGCTGGGTTTGAGATGTAAAAAATTTCTTCTCCATTCGGCAGCTTATTAAGACCGTCTTTTAGCTTGTGGGGGTCATACCGCTTCATCATATCATTTATGTCCGAGTATTTGAGATATGCGCTCTCGATTTCTTTCCTGGAAATATGTGCAGGACAATACACAATTGAGAATCTGCCCTCAGAGGAACCATGGATCAGGTGTGCAGCTGCGCCTAAATTATCTCGGAGCTCGGCGTTACGTTTTACAAGGTCGAGAATCTTCGGCGTACCTGCGTAACCATACTTGCGAATGATCGCATCGTTTCCCGGGTCTTCTCCAAATTCTTTCAAGCCCGGGGCAAGTATGATAAGTTCACCGCCGTCCGAGATTGCCATCCGGGTGCGATAAATTGCCTTGTTACCAAGCCATGTACTTTTGAACTCAGTCGGATCGAGGTAAACCACAACCTTCTCCAGCGGTTTCTCCAGCATGAAGAAATTGACGTTAAGAGAAAGGGCGGCCGCAAGATTAAAACACTCGATATCATCACCGATAAATAAACCTCTCACAGCGAACCCGCCTCCATTCGCGGAAGCCTCTCGTGAAGCCAGGTCAGCCTCATCATCCTGGCGCTGGAACTCCGGGACGTAGGCGACCTTATCAACTACCGTCAGCACGTAGATGATCGGCATATTATTCGCAAAATGTTCGCAAGCATAATTCAACACGCGCTTTACCGGTGTATCGGCTCGTCCCATTATTCTCTCGAGACCGTACGCCGCTCCGAGAAAGTGGGTCTTGTTTATTCCTTCCCGTCCTCCAGTCCCGATGAAAATATTTTTGTTATGATTTGCCATACCTACAACTTCATGCGGAACGACCTGGCCGATCGACAGGATCAAATCGTGTCCTCCTTCGATCAAGAGCTTGTCAACCTGAATCGGTATCGGATAATCGACCGCGCCGTGCGAAACATTCCTCACGAAATCTGACGGCACCTCGCCCATAGTCGTAAAACCGTTTCTCCAATCGTGAACGCGGAACAGATTCCTGGGAGTATTCCCATACATTGCTCCGATTTCATCATCACTCATAGGATAATGCGTGCCGATTGACGGAAGAACATCTCCGAGCTTTTCGCGGTAATATTCCCAAACCAATTCCGTCAGCACACCTGCCTGAGAGTGGTACCTTGTAATGTCCGGAGGAATGGCGATCACTTTCCGCCTCGGGCCGAGTTTATCCAATGCCTGATACAATCCTTCCCTCAGATCGTCAAGCGAAAGGTTTGCATCGACTGAGCCTTTACTATACAACAACATGGATCAACAAAGAGCCTTAAATCTTGAATTTTGAATCGCTGCTACACAACGCTTCGAAATTTGGATTTCATTTCTCATTTTTACAAATCAGTAATTGGCTCGTGCCGCGGCACAAGCCCCTTTATGATCGCCCAAGCTATCAGGTAACTCAACGCACAGATGACGAACATGATGAAGTAGGCGGTCTGCGGGTGTCCTGCGAAAGTGTCGGTGAGCCGTCCTGCAAGCAATTGCACAATGACGCCCCCGATGCCGCCGGCGGTTGTGCCGATGCCGGTGACGGAGGCAACTGCCTTTCTGGGAAACATGTCCGAAACAGTCGTGAAGAGATTCGCCGACCACGCCTGGTGCGCCGTCGTGCCGACGCAGATCATGGCAACGGCAAGGGTGACAGCCAGGCTGCCAAACCTTGCCACATCACCGAAATACTGCGTGGCAAGAACAGCCAGCGGGAAAACCGCAATAACGAACATCGTGGTCATGCGCGCCTTATAGACCGGCATGCCGCGGTTGATGAGCGTCCGTGGAATGCTCCCGCCATAAACGCTACCGACAATTGCCACGCCATAAACGATGAAGGTCGGCATTATGACTTGCCCGGTTGTCATGTGAAATTGCTTTATCAAATAGTCCGGCAACCAGAAGAGATAGAACCACCATATGCCGTCGGTCATGAACTTGCCCGCAAAAAATGCCCACAGTTGTCTGTAGCTGAACAGCTTCCACCACGAAAGTTTCTCTGCTCCCGAGCTGGTTTGCTCCTTGGCCACGACATCGTCATCAATGCGGAGGTAATCGAATTCTGGCTTCGTGAGCCGCTTCTGCTTTGCGGGCGTTTCGTAGAACCAGAACCAGAAGATCAGCCAGAGAAATCCGATTGCGCCGGTCAAAATGAACGCCAGTTTCCAACCTTGCTGTTCCCCGAAATAAATCAAGCACCATGGCACAAATAGTGCGGCGATCATTGCGCCGAAATTCGAACCGGCGTTGAAAATGGCCGTTGACAAGGCACGCTCGCGTTTCGGGAACCACTCGGCGACACTTTTGATTGAAGCCGGAAAGTTGCCGGACTCGCTGACTGCGAACAGACTTCGGATGGCGATGTGCATCGAAACCAGGCTCCCCACAAAAGCGTTGAGGATTCCAAAAATTGACCACGCGATTAGAGAAATCGCTAACCCAATTTTGGTCCCGATTTTATCAATAAACCATCCGGCAAAGATGGTTGCCGCCGCGTATATACCGGTGAAGAAAGAAGTCAGATAAGCAAATTGCGAGTTCGTCCAGCCAAACCCTCCGAGGTCGGACGGCTTACAATAAAATTCCTTCAGATAACTGATAACTTGCCGATCCATGTAGTTGACGGTTGTGGCAAAAAAGAGGAGCCCACAAATCACCCAACGATAGTTGCCGATTTTTACCTGGTTGCCGGCGGATGCTTCAGACGAGATTTCCATATTTGCCAACATCTCCTTTGAGTTGATATTTTCGTCTTCTATTATGAATAATTCGCTTTGCCAAGAGAATCATTCGTGACTTGCCGCGCAATGCAATTTGCGCTGGTCCTTACTTCGTTGATCAGAATTCATTTCCATTTCTTGAACGGTTTGAGATGGCGATCAAAATGCTTCACCAGCAAATCATAGTGGAGCGCTTCGTTATTATTCAAGCACTCATAAATCCGGTCTCTGAAAATATATTGACCCTTCTCATTCCTGTCTGTCAGCACTCTGCCGTAAGTAACGTGAAGAGCTTGCCTGACATCGTTAGAGTCAAACAGTCCTGCAAGCTCGTTATCTTTATATTGTGCGCCAGGTCTGATTTTTTTCATATCTGCCGAAACAAAATAACTCTTTCTTTCGGTGTCAAACAAGCTTAAGGCATAATCAAGTATCTCTCTAAACAGCTTTGGGTCCTTCATCGCGACAACCTTCAACGCTTCCAGGTAGCTCGTGCCCGCAGTCTTCACGTGAATGCGGGTCTGCTTCATTGCGCCGACGGCTTCATAGATCCTGAACTTGTCGCTGCCTGAATGAAAACTGATCTTGTAGAATCCAAAATATTCGGCTATGGCAGCATGCTGGAGGTAATGCTCCTTGAAAAGCTCTATGTCTCCTTTATACTCGATTCCTTTTTCAAAATCTCCGACAAATCTCGGTGCAAGGCTTACGAAACCAACTCCCATCCTCTTCAGCTCATTCACGATGAAGAAGTGCTCAAAAGGCGTGGTCACGGTATCGGTCTCATCAATTGACACTTCGATTTCGCAATCATGGTCGGCGTGTTTGGTCTTCAGGTGATTATGAATTCTCTTGACATTGATGATAGCTGCCATATACTTCAGGCACGCCTCGAGGACGCTCCTTTTTGTGGAAGTGATCGAATACCCGCCGCGCAACTTCGTCGATTTACTTTCGTACCTTGCGAGGAGATTTTCATACGAATCGCCGAAATCGCTCCATGGCAACCCGGCAACTCTTCTCAGCAGATCCGGTTCACTTATCTCTGCCACACCGTTGACGACGTGGTCGCTTGGATCGATTGTAAACATCGTAAATCCTGCCTTCATGAGGCGGTCTACATCGTCAGTGGTTTTGAGGTGATCGGCGTCAGCACCGAAACCGTCTTTGTATCCCTCCTGAAATGCTGCCCATACTGCAGCGTCCATAACCTCCTCAGGTGTTCTTTGTGTTCTCGTCAGCTCACGAATTGATTGTTGTGCAAGAACAGGCATGAACTTGTATCCTTTTAACGCCCTGAGGTGACCGGGATTTGCCAGACCGAGTCGGTCACCGAAGCCGTAGGAGTTTTTCAAGCCTATAGTTACCGGTTTAGTAAACGGGCAAATTTTTTGAAGAGCTTCGGCATTGTGGTGATTCACCGGACATTTCTTCATGACCTCACCACCGGTGGCTCTGATCACTTCTCCTTCGAATCCCTTGAACGCAGATTCGTCGTCGCTGTCCGAAACCGCATAGAGAAATTTCCCTTTCTTTTCGCGAGCCATGAACACTTTTGTGCCATGATACTCGTTGATTGAATTGGGATATACGGAGATTCCCAGTTCCTTCTCAAGTTTCGGAATCGATCCTTTTCTTTGCGCCTTTCTGGTGACCCGCGTCTTCCCGTTTCTCCGGGTCTTCCTGATTTTCTGCGTCCTTCTCGTTTTTGCATGTACTGTCATTTTAGATCCTATTCTTAATTGGTTTGAGATTTTATTTAACCAGCAGCAACTTCCTAGTTTTCACAAAATTCCCTGCGTTAAGTCGATAGAAATAAACGCCGCTTGCGAGACGCGAACCGTCAAACGTGACGAAATGCGTACCGGCATTTTGTCTTTCATTCACCAAGGTTGCGACTTCTCTTCCGAGCAGATCATAAACTTTCAGTGTAGCCCGACCGCCCGCTGACAATTGGTATCTGATGACAGTCGACGGATTGAACGGGTTTGGATAATTTTGGTAAAGCTCAAATTCATAAGGTGTACCACCATCCCTCGGTTCCACAGAAGTCAGAGTAAAATCTCCCACTCCAAAAGAACCAAGCGTTTTTATTCCACTGCGAGAAACCCAGAACGGCTGAGTTGACAGCTGAGTTGTATAGCTACCCGTTCCAGCTTCCATCGTATCGGTGGAGTCGCTCAAGTAGAATATCCTTGCCTCCGCCGCTCTAATCGCAGAGAATGTGGTATCTTCCGCTGACGCCATCCAGCCTAATTGGATCGTGCAATTGCCCTTGCCTGGTGAGTTTTCACTCAGCTTCCATCTTAGATTCACGCGACCACGCCCCGACATAGTCGACCCGCTCCCCGTATCTACAGATACGCTGAAGGTGTCTGCGGTACCTGCATTCTTAATCCACACAGGTGCATAGACCGAATCTGTACCTACTGGAAAAATCTTTTGAGTCAGGACGATTCCCGGTATCTTCAGAACACCTGACCCATTGGTAAGTATATAGTGGGTCGGAGACCCTCCGCTGATAGAACCCGCGAGAAGGTTTTTCTGACCAAGAATAAACTTCCCGTTGATGTTCAGCGTCCCGTTAACGGTGAGATTTGCTCCCGCAGTTGTACCATCATGCATGATAGTCACATTTCCAAAGGTCGAATCATATCCTGATGATCCTAAAATACTGTCGGCGTTCATCGTCTGTACATAATTGCTGGCACCGCCTATATCATATAAAGAAGCAGGCGGGAACGAAGGATATCCTGCGCAATTGTTGTAGTAGTTCCCATTGTCGTGGAGTGCGAAGGTATCCTTGACGGAAAACTGTGCAAGTTCATTCAAAATACCCCCGTAACTGATCGCAAGGCTGCCGCATTGCAACGCCTGATCAACAACGATCGAGTCCCCGTTCACCACCGCGGCGTAATCTGCGGAATCAGGGACGACATTGCCCAACCATGTCGACGGGGAATTCCAATTTCCTCCACCCGTTCCGTTAGATAACAGGACGGGATTAATTGATCCGTTGACCTGGTAGATGACAGACGGAGGAGTTGTGGCACTTATCGTCGCGTTGCTCGTGTATACTGTTGCGTTTCGGACTTCCAATCCATATTTGCCGGAAATGTTGACGTTCTCCAGGAAGATGTCTTTCATCGGAGTTTCGGGAACACCGACAATGACACAGCCCGGGTTCGATGTAGATCCGCCGGTCGCGGTCAAGCTGTCGACAACGATGTTATGAAAATACGGAGTGAGCGAGTTTACGGCCTGTGCCGGATCCGTTTGCGCAGGGATGCTCGGATAATATTCCGAGAAATAAATGGGATACTTCACGTTCGTCATCGTAATATTCTTGTAAGTCACGTTTCTGACGTTTCCTCCTGCGCCACGATATGATTTGATGCGCAGTCCGTTGTCGGTTCCGTTGAATGTGCAATTGGTAACAACCATGGTATCGACGCCGCCGTTCGTCTCGCTTCCGATAGAACACCCATGGCCGTGCAAAAAGGTGCAGCCGGAAACGAAGATGTTCGACGTTCCGGCGTTGGGATCTGCCGGATCGTTATTTCCCGATTTCACCGCGACGTTATCATCTCCATTGTCAATTTTGCAGTTGAGAATTTGCACAAAGTGACAGGTGGCAGGATCGATTCCGTCCGTGTTAGGCGAATTCGATGGAGCGAGGATCGTAACGTTCCTAACCACGACGTTTAAGCAATACTGCAATGAGACGTGGAACTGGGGAGAATTCTGCAAAGTCACATTTTCTATAAGGATATTCTGTGCGTGACTCAACTGGATCAGCCTTGGCCGGGGATAGTTATTGTTCGCATTGTAGGCGTTCCACCATGGCAGACCCTGACCGTCAATCACTCCATTCCCGGTAATGGTAATGTTGGCCGAATTTTTTGCGCACGCTATCAAAGGCTGCAGTGAGCCAGGCATCGACTGCGTAGTGTCATAACCCACCGGGTAGTATGCCTTGACATAGGTGGTGCCGTATATGACCGCAGAACTGTCAACCTGAAATATCACGCTGCTCTTCAATGTGATCGGTCCGGTAATGAATTTCCCGTTCATGAACTCAACTGTTCCCCCACCGGCGTTGTAACAACTGTCGATCGCAGCCTGGATTGCCTTCGTATTGTCCGTAGTACTGTCGCCGACGATTCCATTGCCCGTCGAATCAATTGCAATAACAACTTTTGGTTTATCGTATCTGCCTCTCTCTCCGGCAATTAACAGGTGCGGACATAATATCATCGATACAAGAACTAACTTTTTTGTATTCAACTTCATAAAATCTCTCATTTAACTAACAACATTTTGCGAAGCTGCATTTCTCTGCCGCTCCTAAGTACGCTGAAATAAACTCCGGAAGACAAACCGGATGCACCAAACTGAATGGAATATTTTTTCCCGGATTCGGCATTTCCTTCGAACAGCGTTGCCACCGCCTGTCCAAGGATATTGTAGACCTTCAACGTGGTAAAACCCTTTTGAGCTACGGTGAATTCGATCATGGTTGAAGGGTTGAATGGGTTCGGATAATTCTGATACAATGCAAACTCCGCCGGAATCTTATCAAGATGCTTCACTCCGGTGATAACCCCGAAGGCGCCGACACCGAATGGACCGAGCTTCGTAATGCCGCCCCGCCACACCGTGTACGGCTGTCCGGCCGATGGAGAAAAATTCCAGGCATAGCTTCCCGATCCCGCATTCGAATCAGGAGTTGAAAGAGAAAATATTCCCGCGTCTTTACTTCGGTTTGCAGCAAAGGCGGAATCCTCTTCGGCACTGACCCAACCGAATTGCAGCGAACAGTCGGGTGTTTCGCTTGAGGATTCGCTAATATCCCATCTGACATTTACTCTTCCGCCGTCTCCGTTCTTATATTCGGGAATAGACGAATCAACCATGGCAGCGACCGTGAATGCGTCCGCCGTATTCTTGTTCGCTATCCATAAAGGAGCGTATCCCGCAGCTGTCCCCACCGGGAACATCGCGGAATCAAGATTGAGGATACTTAACGCTCCGCCGAGACTGTCAGTTCTGACGTAAGCCGTCGACGATCCGCCGGCAACCGATGCAGCATTGATCTTCCTTCCGTTTAGGATTAGCTGTCCGATCGAAACGGAGAGTCTGCCTTTGACTGAAATGCTATTTGTCAAAGAAACTCCAGCACCGTTGACAACGGTTAGATTATTTACACTATCGGGGAAGGCGCTTCCTGTAATCTGAGAATTTAACCCGTTGAAAACATAGTTGGCACTTTTGCTGAAATAGCGCGCCCCTGTTACGTGAATACACCCGCTGGAATCGAGCCCGCTTTGGTCAGCAAGTGCGAGAGTTCCACCACCATTGAGAACGAAACCCTGGCCTCCTTTTATAGTGTCGTGAGCAGCAAGGCTCAGTACTCCATTCACCACAAAAGTTCCTTGTGTCCTTACCCACCATGAGGTCGAGTCGCTGCTAAATGCTAACGATGAATTTGCCCCGACCGTGTCAAAGACCGCAGCTTGAAAAGATGATGAAGAGTCGAATAGCGGCCGGGCGAGTGTAGCCGACTGAGATCCGTTTCCAACAAAATTCAATGCAAACGCTCCGTCAGAATTCGCAGCGACCTCGGCAGATTTCTCGATCAGGAAATTTCCCTTGAGATTTGCGATCCCAATTTCTGTCGTAGAAGTCGAGTTTGGATTATTTCCCATCTGGAGCCACGCACCATTGAGGATATTCAGGTTTCCGCTGATATTAAAGATACCTGTCCTGGTCCCTGCAGTACCAACGTTAGAAAAAGGTTCCAGGCCTGCAAAACTCGGAGCAGAGGAATCACCCACCGACACATTTCCGTCGATGTTCCAGACTCCTAATACGGTGGCAGTCCCGTTGGAATCCACCGCCGACATCTGTCCGCTCTTGACATAGACATTTCCATGTACTACGTGTGTCAAACTCGAAGTCCTTGCACCTGCAAATGTCCCGACAGTATCCCCCGTTTCTATTGTCAGGTCTCCGTTGATCAGCAGATCATTCCCTGCAGTTGTGCCTCCCCTTTGCACGATTACATTTCCAAAAGTCGAGTCGTACCCGGATGCTCCGAGGGTATTCCCCGCCGCTTTGGTATGAACATAGTAGCTGCCGCTGCTGATATAATATGACAGCGCAAGCGGAAAGGATGGAAGCAGCGAGTAGCTATTATAAAAAAAAGCACCTGGCTGGAGTGATAGTGAGCCGCTCACGCTCAGCAGTGCAGCATCATTTAGTTTAGCACGCGGCTGGATTACGATGTTCTTACATTTCGCCGCCTGAGTCGCAGTGACTACTACCGAGTCACCGCTTGTGATCAGGACATCGGTAGTATCGTCCGGTATGATATTGTTCTTCCATGCCGAAGGTGAATTCCAATCTCCTCCACCGGTTCCATTTGAGGCAACATATGAGACACCGATTCCGCTCTCGAACGCCCCGATATCAGGAGCCGCACCTGCGTAAGGGATCCCGACATACGCGCCTGAATCAATCAGACCGCTTGATGGAGCCAAGTGGAGAAAGTCAGTAGATGGAAGCGTACCGTCAGGAAGGCGGGCGACTCGAGCGAGCGAAGTATCGAGGCTCAGAAAATCGGATTGTGAAACCGTGTGGCCGGGCCAGCTGTTGTTCGATTGGACAACATCGGAGTTCAATTTGTAATCTCCCTGGCCGCCCTCAAAAGACAAATCGTTCCTCAGAGTGTCCTGACCGTTTCCGGTATCAGGGGCAGTCGGGAATGAAAAATTATAAGTTCCGTTTCGATACCCGGTGCAATTGTAGAGAGTAACTCCTGCCGTGTTGTTGTTTTGATCAAACCCTTTAACGACATTATCGAACGAGACACAATTCGTTACGATATGCGGCCCTGGCACATAATTACCGCCGAGCTTGAAACCGTTTCCGTTCCCCGTGAAGCCGGAGATATTCCACAAGTTGTATCCGTTATGAAAGGCCCAGCAGCTGTCGAACACAACCTGATAAGACGTCTCATAGCAATCGTACCCGTCATCCGAATTATCATAGACGCGGCAGCCTCTGAAAACATTTCCCGGACCGGCGCCCAATTTTGCATCTATTCCGTCCGCATTCTGTCCCTGAGTGGCCGGGTCATTGTTTCCAAAGGAATCACAATTGTGGATGTAGTTGTAGCTTCCGCCGTTGCTTATCTGTATGCCGGTATCTTTGTTATTTGATATTTGGCAGTTCTCCACAATGTTGTATGAACCCGATATGTAGATCCCATTGTCGCCCGCGTTTTTGATCACCAATCCTTTCAAGTACCAATAGTTTTTCTTGAGCTCGATACCGCGTGAAGAAGATGAATAAGATTCTCCCGAGAAGTCAAGGACCGGAGTCTCGCCTGGGTACGCCCATAGGTTGATGTAATTACCCGCTGAACCGCTGACTCCGGCGCCCAAAGTGGAGGATATGTTATATGTGCCGCCCCTCAGGTAAATCGTCGTCCCTGCAGCTGCCATCGACATGGCTTTCGAGATCGTCAGATACGGTTGACCGATCGTCCCGGGATTGGAGTCGCTGCCGGTGGGCGAGACATAAATTTGAGCAAAAGAAGCCGCGCTCAAAAGAAGCACTAGAAAAAATATTTGTTTTATCTTTGACATTTCGTTTATCTAATTGAAGAAGAACTTAATAAAGAATTTATTTCTGCGAATCATCTTCATCATGGACGGGGCTGCCGTTGACATAAACTTTTTCGAGCCTCACACCGATTGCATTTACGATGCTGTCTCCTTTTGAGACTCCATCGAATTTGCAGTCTTTGATCGAGACGTTTTCAATTTTTGATTCCGGAAGCCCATCGAAGTACAATCCATATTCACTTTTCTGACTCACAACATTTTCTGCGAAAATATTTTTCATAACCGGGAAATACTTGTAACCTTCCGCTTCGGGAGGATCATAGTTCATCGTTATTCTGACGATCGATTCCCTGACCTGGCCGATTTTCAGATTCCGGACATATATGCCGGTCAGCGCGCCGCCGCGCTTTGCATTTGATTTTATCCGAATGCCCTGATCAAGGTGCGGGCTATCGAAACTGCAATCCTCGACAAAAATATTCGAGCAGCCGCCGCTGATCTCACTTCCGATTGAAACTGCCCCATGTCCCTCCTTCATGGCACAGTCGCGAATGATAATATTTTCTACCGGAACGTTTACTCGCCTGCCGTCTTCATTGCGTCCGGACTTGATCGCAATGCAGTCGTCGCCGTCATTGAACACGCAGTTCTCGATGAGCACGCCCGAACATGACTCCGGGTCGCAGCCGTCGGTGTTAGGGCCGTCGCTGTCGGTTTTGATTCCATCTATGGTGACGTTCCTGCACAGCGTCGGATGGAGAAACCAAAACGGAGCATTCTCTAAAGTTACTCCCTGTATGAGCACGCTCTCGCAATTATAGAATTCCACAAAGGTCGGTCTCAGGAAATGGTGGTCGCCGAATATTCTGTCCTTCACGGGTACATCGTTGTCGCCCATTCTCATCAGCAGCGGGCGGCAAGTGCTATCCAGCTGGCTCTGCATTCCCTGTTTCCAGCCGAACTCCTTTCCCCCTTTCCATGGCCACCAGTGCTCATTATCAGCCTGGCCATTGAGAATTCCTCTCCCGGTCACGGCAACATTTCTCTTGCCGAAGGCATATATGAGCGGGGAATAATTCATCAACTCCACGCCCTCCCAGCGGGTGTAGACAACCGGTAGATAATCGGCGGGATTTGTGGAGAACTCGAGCATGGCACTGTCCGACACGTAAAGGTCGACGTCATCTTCAAGATGGATCGCGCCGGTTAGAAAAATTCCTTTCGGCACAACAACCCTGCCGCCGCCTGACCTTGAACATTCTTCAACCGCCTTGTTGATCGATTCGGTGCAGAGAGTCTTTCCATCGCCGACTGCGCCGTAGTCTGTTATCTTGAAATCACGATCTGGAAAAGCGGGCGGGATAATTTGTTTGAGTATTTCCGGGACCTTGCTCCATCCCGATTCCTCATCGACCGTTTTGCCGCCGCCGGAATTGGAAAAGTGGGAGCCGGCACTTAACAAAAACAACCATGCTAAAATGAAAACTGAAATTACATGGTGATAATTTATTTTCTTTGAAACTCTTTTGAACTTGAAAAGCATCTTAACCTTCTAGAAAACGTTAACGAACTTTATTGTCGGACGACGGCGCTGGTGTCAGCATCAGCCCCGTATTTTACCGGGATCTTTGCCGAAGAAATGTCGGTGCCGATGAGCCTTATGTTCGACGAATTCTTCCCGCTGACATACAGAAAAACATCCGCAGTTTTCGGACAAAAACCTTTATCTATTACAAAATCCTTGCTTTCGGAAAGCGAGAAGACATTTCCTTTCCTGGGGAGAATCTCGTCGTTCTTCAAAGTGAAGCCCGATGCAAAGTTCGACTCAAAGCCTTTATCGGCAGCTATGTACGAATCAGAAATCGTGATGTCATGGACCGGCATTTCAGGCAGGCCGGCCACGCGGATGGCCTGTTTCGCACCGTCGCAGTAAACGCTGTCGATATAAAAATTCTGAAAGATCGGTGTCCTGTCATTGACAGGCTGGGGACTGAAATTCTTTGGCGGCGCGCCTTCACCGGGAGCGTTCCCTTCATAATACGTGTCGAATAGTATCGCCTCGTCTACGATGTCCTTCATGTAAATGTGATCGACATAGACATTCTTCACCAGCGCGCCTCTTCCCCTGGAACTCTTAAATCTCAAACCTATATCGGTGCCGACATAATCGCAATTCTTCACCGAGATATTTTCCATCCCTCCGTCGGTATTGCTCCCGATGACAAAGCCGCCGTGGGCATGGTACACGACGCAATCTGCAATGACGACGTTCTTCAGCGATGGACTGCTTACGTTTTTTCTCAAACTTGATTTCATGCAGATGCCGTCGTCGCCGGCAGTCACCGTGCATTTATAAACGAGCACATTTCTGCATGCGCTTATGTCGATTGCGTCGCTGTTCTGCGCCCAGTATTCGTTGTTAATTTTCACGTTTCTGACAACTACATCTTCACACCAGTTGGGATACAGTGCATATGATGGAGAATCTTCGAAAGTCGTGCCGTCGAACAGAACTTTCCTGCAATCTATAAACAGAACGAGAACCGGACGCAAGAAATCTCTGGCGGGTAGAAAATCCCGAGCCGCCAATTCGTCCTTGCTCTTCGTCGTCCTGAGATTCTTCAGGTATTGTTCACCGTTCTCAGCTTCCTGGGACGGCCACCACATGGAGCCGTCTTGAGTGACCACGCCGCCGAATTTCAATAATTCTTTCCAGAGTGTGGGCGAAACCTTGTTGCTCTTCACAGGCCTCCACGTGATACCGTTCCCGTCCACGAGACCGGATCCGGTGATGGCCACATTTTCAAGACCTATTCCAAATATCGGAGACTCGACAACCCATCCCCGCCCTGGTACGCTCACGATCGGATAATCCTCATGGTTACGGCTGAATTCGACAACGGCTCCTCTATTGAGATGCAGATTGACGTTGCTCTTCATTTGAATAGGTCCGGTCAGCCATAACCCCGCCGGGATTACAACTGTGCCGCCACCGGCCGAGGAGCATGAGTCGATAGATTTCTGAATCGCGGCGGTATTCATCGAATGCCCGTCGCCGACTGCGCCATAGTCCTTTACGTTGAATATCTTGTTCGGAAAGTCGGGCAATTGTATTGCAGGCATCTCAAAAGGAAGATTTGAAGTGTATTTCTCGACTTCATCTCTGATCTCTTGAGCTGTTGCCGCAGAAACCGAAATCAGAACTGCAGCTAAAGCGAGAAAGACAAAAACATGCCGAGAATTTTTCATACCATTACTATTGAACAAGGTTCTCCCGATTTTGATGGTACACCGTCATCCCCCTCTCTTTTGGAAAGAGAGGGGGATGATGAAGTGGTTTAGTTTGTTACTTCAGCATCAATCCCGCCAATAGAAGGCGGATTTCTGAAAATATGTTTTTGAATCATTTAATCATCAACATTTTGCCTACTATCACCTGATTGCCGACGCTCAATCTCGCGAAATAAACTCCACTGGAGTAAGTGGAACCGTCGAAGAGTTCCTCATAGTAGCCGGCTTTCAGGTTCTGGTCGACAATGGTAGCGACCTTCTGCCCTAAATCGTTGTAGATCGTCAACGCCACATGTGCATTCTTCGGCACCGCGATTTGTATGGTGGTCGTTGGGTTGAACGGGTTCGGATAGTTTCCGATCGCTATCTTCGTCGGAATGCCGCTCGGCTTCTCATGTAATCCGACTATCGTACCGAATCCCGCTCCGTAAATTCCGTAGGCAGTCACTCCCGATTCAGTCACATAGTTTCCGGAATCTGCAGAAGCATGAGATTGAGTGGCATTCAACGCAGCCCATGGATCACTAAGTGCCGGTTTTCCGATGAGCGTAACGGGACTGTTAACAGCCAGAGCTTCCTTCGCGTAGACCGTAAGGTCGAAGGTGCCGGTAGGAGTTCCGCTCGCATTAACTGTCCAATAGCCGCCGTTCCAATAGCCGGTTATCCCGCTCGGGAAAACCGAACCGCCCGGATCGGAAGCTGTAAATGAAGCCGTCAGGTCAGACGAAGCTGAAGGGGCCGTTGTGAAATCGAGAGCAACGCCATGGTACGCCGACTGGTCTCCAATTGGGAACAGGTAAGAACCCGTTGCACTATCCGCACGGGTCAGAGAGCCGATGACATACGACGCGCTGTCCCCGACCACGGCATTAGCTTTCTTGTTTGTCAAGGTAAGCGTCTGGGAGCCCGGTTCGAGTTTGCCGCCCGTGTTCAGCGTCAAAGTTCCCGTTACTGTCTCATTCGCGCCCAGCACGACAACAGCGGAGTCGCTGACGGTTAAATCATTCATCGTCGGAGGAAGAGCAGCTCCGGCCGCCTGTGTGGCAGTGCCGCTCCCGTTGTAAGCATAGCTTCCCGTGGTGGGGAGTGATTTTGTGCCGGATACCTGGATGCTTCCGATCGTGGTATCAATTCCGTTCACGTTTGCAGTACCAAGCGTTCCGCCCGGTTCGAGAACAAAATTCTGCAAACCCTTCAACGTATCCGACGGTCCGAATAAAAGTTTTCCGTAGACAACGAAGGCTCCGTTCCCGCTCGGTGCGCTTGGACAGTTAAAATTCCATGACTTGCCGCCGGTGAACTGCACGGTCGAATTCGGACCGACGGTATCGCACAGAGTAATCAGATGAGTCGAGGAAGAGAACGAAACTGATTTACCAAGCGAAACAGTCTGAGGCCCGTTTCCGACAAAATTGATCGCAAAAGTTTCTCCATTGGAGTTTGTGGCAAAGGCAGCGTTGGTGTCCACGCTAAAGTTTCCGCCGATATTTATAATGCCTGTGTTAGCCGAGTTATTGCTTGTGCTGTTTCCGGCATGGAGTCTTCCTCCGTTAACAAGAGAAAGATTCCCACCAATGTTGAACTCACCAAAATTAGGAACTCCCTGGTCGTCGCTTGAGAAAGGTCCGAATCTTCCCTGCGGCGTCGAGTTTGAATAATCGCCGACGGTTACGTTCCCGTCAATGTTAAAGATACAGCCTATAGGATTTGAGCTGGCAGTGGTAAACTTTCCGTCAACTGCGGAAAGAATTCCGAAGATGACACGGACGTTTCCCATGACATGGTGGGTCAGAAGACTTTCGCCCGTATTATCCCTCACTGACGGGCTGATCCCGCGGATTGCATTGCTGGTCGTGTTATCACTAATGATCAAGTCGCCCTTGATTGTCAGGTTCGCGCTGAAACTCAAACCGGGGGTTCTCGCTAAAATATAAACGTTCCCAAAAGTCGAATCCGCGCTTTGAGAACCTAACGTAGCAGCGCTGGCTCCCATTACCGCAAAGTTGCTTGCAGCATCGATCGTGTACGATGTCGCATTGTCCGGCCAGGCTTTCAACGAATCGTTGTCATAGAACCAGGCATTCGCCCCTATGGAGAAGTCTCCGGTCATGGTAAGTTTGCCGACGTTTAAAGCTAATTTCGCGCCTGGTTGGATAGTGAGGCTCGCGCAGCTGACCGGGCCGCTGGTATAAACCGAATCGCCCGTGACTATGGTGACGTCGTTGCCGGGACCCGGCGCCGGGCTCCCTCCCGCCCAGGTTGAGCTGCTGCCCCATGCTCCGCCGCCCGTTCCATTACTGCTTATCGGCTGTGCCATGATGGAGCCGGCTTGAAAAAGAAGCACCAAAGCCGACAGCTGGAAGATAACAAAAAATCTTTCTAACGCTCCCTCACTCATTGTAAAATGTTTCTCTGCTCTTTTCATTGTCATTTCTCCTTTCATAATGTGCCTCAACGCCTCTCGCGATCAAGTTCTCATCCTGCGAAGCTTTTCGGCAGCATCTATCGGACTAACTGATTTTCCTGGTAAGGCACGAACGCGAATGTGCCGACCACAATTCAAACTCCTGTATGTTCTGCAAGCGATCGATTCGCTTGCCTGTCCTTTCGCCGGACAAATTCCTTCAGAGTATATCTCCTCGGTCCCGCAAACGGGACATTCCTCGACTGACATTTTGCTGCTCCCTCCTGCCGAATCCATCGGCAGGATCTTACCTTAACTTATCCCCCGACCCCCTCTCTTGGAAAGAGAGGGGGAACCGAGGGTTAAGTCAATTTCTTATTTCACCAGGACGAGTCTCTTTGTCGAAGTATAATTTCCAGCCGTCATCCTGTAGAAATAAATTCCGCTCGCGAGGCGGCTGCCGTCGAACGATACGGTGTACTCGCCTGCAGCCTTCGTCTCGTTCACAAGCTCCGCCACCTTTTGTCCGAGCATATCATAGACATCGATGCTCACGCTGCTCGTCGACTTTACGTCGTAAGTAATAGTTGTAGACGGGTTGAACGGGTTCGGATAATTCTGCAGCAAAGCGAACTTGGTCGGATTAGAAACCGCGACATCCACTTCGCCGTAGTTCTTCACCGCTCCGGTTGCGGAGACAGTCTGCAGCTCATAGGCATAATTTCCAATGACGCTGGCAGTTTGATCGGTGAAAGAATATGTTCTTCCGGTCGTGCTTGTGCCGAGACCTTTGAGTGCCGGGTTGCTCTGATAGGTTGAAAGGAGCGTGAAGTTGGTCTCGCCCGGAGCTCTCCTCAGCAAAATGAAGCCTGCATTGTTCACCTCGCTGCCGGTCTTCCATGTCATGGTGACATTGTGGAGATACTGAGTCCCCGCAGCAATGAACGAGGTGACCTGGACGGGAAGAGGATTATCGGTCATGTTGCCGCCAAGATAGAACTGTCCTGTGGTAGCACCAGGAATGGCAGTACGGTTAGCCACGGTTCCTGAACCAGCAGAATGAGTCCCAACCAGATCGAAGGTCGTGCCGCCGTCACCCGAATGAACAATTCTCAGAGCACTCGGGGTAGCAATATCGATTTGGCTTCCTCCATCGACACTCAAATTATAGGTACCGGTGGTAAACCCTGGCTGTGAAAGCGTCCAGTATTGGTCCGATCTTGTTGTAAGTGAATATCCGCCATCATCAAGCGCAGATGGCAAATTAGTACCACCATTATCCGGTATCGTCCTTGACACGCTTAGAGTGCCAGTAGCCAAAACATCTCCCGAAGGAGCCGTGAGCGTAAAGTTGTCGCCTTGAACAGTCATTGAAACATTAGTGTTCAATGTCAAGCCGCTATTAAAAGTCACTCCAGCCATATCACTATCCACGACACTCAGGGTTTGCCCTGCTCCGAAAGCGTTGGGTGAAGCACCGGTGTATTGTTGCCCGCTTGTTCCATTAAGTGTAAGCGTTTGAACATACCCTGTGCCGCCGGTTGCAGTTTGAATAGTTCCGGTACCGCTGATCACGATGTTTCCCTTCACACTTAGATTCGATGTCCCTGTACCGGCGCCCGCAGTCGTGCTGCTTCTGTACTGCACCTCGCTGGGACTACTAACGTTAAGATTGCCGCCAATATTGATAATCGAGGTTCCGTTATGTGGGCCCGCACTCTCTTGAAGAATTACCCGGTTGCCAGTAGCTGCTCCAGTTAGAGAAACGCTCCCTCCGATATTCCATGTGCAGCTTGCAGTTGTTGACGCGGTGCTGTTCACGGCGGTAATTCTCGCTGACGTTCCAGTTCCAATAACAACATTTCCTGTCACGTTCACAACGTTGGTCCCGGACGTCGCAGAAATACCTCTGAACGTGCTTGCCGTAACAGTGAGGTTACCAGCAATGTTCAAAGTAGTATTTGCCGCGGGGCCACCGCTTGAGGTAGTAGAGTAAGTCAAGTTCCCGTATGTCATAGCAGTTTGAACAGTCGTCGGCCCGGTAAGTACTACGGTGCTCGAAGACGCCAGATTCCATGACGTACCGGGAATAGACACTGCGGCAGCGTTTATGCTCAGCGTTGAGTTGGCGTCCATTTGAAGGAGAGCACACGTTCCGGCTGCAGCCATCGTCACATTGTCGCCGCCAAGAATTTCAACATTGTCTGACGCTCCTGGAACTCCCGAAGGATTCCAGGTGCTGGCGGTGTTCCAATCTCCGCCTCCGGTGTTGTTGCTCTGCTTTGTTATCTGCGCAGACGCATTTCCCGCAACGAGCATCAGGCTAGTCGCCATGACGCTCAAAAGCATTAACCTTCTTACCATTTTCCCTCCATCTTTTGTTTTTTGAAAAATTAGTTTTACACTCAATATTGCTTCTCCCATGATTCTCTCCTGTTTTTTGTTGAAACTGTTTTCTACATGATCGTTCATTTCACGACCATAAACTTTTTCACGTCGACAAATTTCTTCTCTCCCGCCGCAAGAGATCCTTTCGTAAGACCCAACGGGACGGCGACGATCCGGTAGAAATACACTCCGCTCGGAAGATTGCCCGCATCGAACCTCACTTCATATGTTCCCGCCTGTTTTGTTCCATCAAACAATGTCCTCACTTCCCTACCGAGCACGTCGTATACCTTCAACGTCACATGACCGGCAACGGGGAGCTGATAACCGATGACAGTCGTCGGATTGAACGGGTTCGGATAATTCTGGCCCAGCGCAAATTCGGCCGGCAATTTCTTACCGACCACTTCATCCGGCCCAACACCTTTCCCGCTGACGGCAATAGAATCCGGCGAACCTGCCGCGTTGTACGTGAGGATAATGAAGCCCGAATGACCGGATGTATCCTTCGGCGTAAACGTTACCACCAGGCGTGCAGTGTCGGAAGGCGCGATGCTGAAAGTTGCGGGTGCGAACGTAAACGCCGAATCTGTCGACGAAATAGCGGTCACTTTCAGCGTATCTGTTCCTGCATTGGAGATGTTCACGGTGTCTTTCTTCCCCACACCGCCCGGTACAGATCCAAAGTTCAGAGTGCTCACCGATAGATAAAAACCGGGGATCTTGTCGGGAACAAAAACAGAATCTAGATTTCCGGCACCGGCGCTTTTCATTACGATATTCTTCACCGACTGCGCATCCATCGCAGTGTAATTATAAAAATTTTGCGGATCAAAATCATAACCGGTCGTGTTCTCAACGATAGGGCCGGAAGCTACGGAATAATTATTCGACGCTTTCAAGTAGCCGATCGGGTCCCCGCTGAGTGTCCCGCCTGGATCGTTCACCTGGGAAATCAGCGTCGGAGTCGGCGTGTGATCGAAATAATTTCCTTCGACGAAAACGTGCGCGGCGCATGTGCTTCCGACGCCGTATCCGCCCGAGTCCGTACCTACAACACCGACATCGGTGTATAGATTGTTTATGATATGCGTCTTCCCGTAACGCACGCGCGGATGGCGGGAATACGTACCATCAAACCAATTACAATAGTATGTCACCTTCAGAGCGGTGTCGCCGGTCTCGCTGACGGAATGTCCAAGCAGGCAAGTTTTTCTATGATTCATAAAATGATTGTACGACACGGTTACAAAGTACGACTCTTTCTTGATGTCCAATTCTCCGTCGTGAGTGCTGGCATTCAGGTCGACGCTCGGGCTGTCGGTGAACGAGCAATGATCGACCCAGACATTGTTGCATCCCTCGACGGACATACCGTCTCCTTCTCCCGCGGTGCAATCTGAGAATGTAATATTCCGAATGATGAGGTTACTGCAATCCACGATCTTAAAACCGAAACCCTGGACTTTCGCATTCCTGCTTGTTCCTATGATGGAGACGTTTCCCGTCCGCTTGATATCGACTTCGGAATCAAATCCGGTAATTGTTTGCGAGATATAGAGGATGAGAGGAGCGCGCGGATCGCCGGTTTTCTGCCGCGGCGTCATTATGTCTTCCAGCTGCTGCCCGCTTGTTATAATGATCTCCGTGCCGCCTTTCCCGCCCGTCGTTCCTCCGCCGCAAGATGCGAAACCGAAAGGAATCGAGTCGGGTACGACGATCTGGTCCACGCCTGTTCCGGTTACCGCGACGTTCGCAGTGGGCGCCCCGCCGCCGTCGTTTGTAATATTCCCGCCGTAACTTACTTTGTCACCAGGCCTAAATCTTACGTATATGGTCTGTGAACTTAACGTTCCGCCGGTGTAAGGGATCGTCAACGACGAATCGAAGCCCGTTCCGGTTGTAGTGGAAATTTGAAAACTTGACGGTGAGGTCAAAGTGATGTTCCCGGATGCCGGCGTCAAAAATAACCCGGACAGCAAATATGTTCTTTCACCCGATATCGAATCTACGATGACACTGCCGAACGATAAACTCGCGGGAGCAACAGAAAGCCCCGGAGCTTCGAGCGTAGTTGCATTCCCGACTCCAGGAGAGGTCGTATTGTAGTTTTGAGAATTGCCGCTGACGACATTGTATTCGTACACTGCAAAGTAATACGTTGAGGCAACGGCCAGGCCAACCACAGTCACACCCGAGTTGCTCCCGTCGTACACAATTTTATTTCCATTACCCTGATCGAGCGCCGCGGAGAAGTTGCTGTCTGCTCCGCCGATGGCGTTTCCGTCAACCGGCATCCAAGTCACCGCGCCACCATCGCGAGCAACAACAATTCGTCTGCTCCCGCTTCCGCCCGACATGCTGACGACGATAGAGTTACCCGTGATCGTCCCGAAAGTCAGCGATGATTGCGCCGCCGGTTCGGCAGCGAGAGAAGTTCCCGATACTGCGACATTTTTTGTAGCGGCTCCGCTGCTTGTGTGTGTAATTACGCCGTTCATCGAACCGCTTGCAGATGATGGGGCAAATTCCGTGTAGACATTTGTGCTTGAAATCGTTCCGCCCGATGGAGAAATATTGATCGAGTTTGCAAAGAGGATGCTGTCTTTGCTCACTTTGAAACCTGCAGGAGCGGTGACGACAATGTCTGAGACAAGGTTACTCCCGGAGACGGAGTAGGTCACGCCGACAATCGAATCACCAACAGCCGCCTTTCCGAAATCAGGAAGTCCGGTCGTCGAAACAAAAACGGTCGGCACCGTGCTGTTCAGAGTGGTTCCTGAGATAGTAACCGAATTCGCAATGACATACTTGCTGGTGGTTGAACCTGTGTACCATGGATACACACGCACGTAAAACGTCTGTCCCGATCTAACGGTATCAATATTTCCGGAAACGGAAACGTTCGGAGACGAAGGTGCAGAGCTCGAGAGCGTAAATGTGCTGCCGATCTGAGTCCTTGCGGCAAATGTCGAGTCGGCGGAATAATAAACGTTTGCTCTCATTCCGCTTCCGCTGTTAACGTAAAGATAGAGCGAAACAGACGTGACCGTAAAATCAAAGGCCGGCGTTGGAGAAACAGCGAATTGCATATACCGGCTGCTGTTTTCGGAGGACTCGCCTGGCCATGTCCCCGCCGTTCCCGACGGACTGCTTCTCTGCGCGCCGCTGCTATATGATACCTGCATATTGCTCAATGCCTGATCCGCCGCACTTACGTTGCCTGTGACGACGGCAGACTGATTCGATGTCAGCGACCATATACTGTTAGAAGAAGTCTGGCCCATCACATCGGCAACACAAACAACGGCGAAGGCGAATAACAGAAAAGCTTTTCTCATGAGAACTCTCAAACTCCGGTTGACACTACTTCAACAATACCATTTTGTGTATCTCTCTCTGCCCGGCGCTTTCGAGCACGCTGAAATAAGTTCCTGATGAAAGCATGCTGCCGTCAAATCGCTCCACATATTTCTTGCCGGGCTGGGCATCGCTGTCGAACAGCGTCGCTACCTGCTGACCGAGGACGTTATAAAGCCTGAGGGTCGTACGAGCCGCCTTCGCGACCGTAAACTCTATCGTGGTCGACGGGTTGAACGGGTTCGGATAGTTCTGGAAAAGTCTGAACACTATCGGAACGGTTTCCTGGTTTTCAACACCGGTCAAAGTGAAATGGCCGACGCCAAACGTGCCGAACGTTGTGATCCCTCTGCGCGAGATCGTGTAAGGCTGTTGAGTGAATTGTGTAGAATAGGCTCCAACGCCGGCCTCTGCCGTAGAATCTTTGTATAGCAGATAAATCGCCGGATAGTCCGAATGATGCTTTGCAAAAACGGTGTCTTCCTGTGCACTCATCCATCCAAACTGGAGGACGCAATTGCCTCCGGCGGGCCCGGCGACCTGCCAATCCACATCGACTCTTCCGAGTCCGTTAGTAGTTAACGCCGTGTCAGGAAAAGCCGAGACAAAGAACGCACCGGCGGTTCCCGAGTTAGCGATCCAGACCGGATCGTACGCCGTTTCCGTGCCGACAGGGAACAACACCTTGGTCGGGCCAACGCCGTTTATCTTCAATGCGCCGAGGCTGTCTGTGACGATGTAGTTAATGTTTGAAGTTCCAATCATCCCTGGCATCGTTAGAGTATCGGCCCTGAGATGGAGCACGCCGCTCGGAATGCGGAGAGAATCGGTAAGAGTCAAATTCTTGCTCAACGTAACGCCGGCGTAGTTCACGATTGTCAACCTGTTTATCGTCGACGGAAGATCGCTTCCTGTGACCTGAGCAAGTGTCGTGGCATCATAAACAAAGTTTGCTTTCGTGCTGTATGACTTCGCGCCCGTTACCTGTATGCTGCCGGTTGGAGAAACTCCGTTAGGATTCCCGGTGGAGAAGGTTGCGCCGCTGTCGAGCACAAAAGATTGCAATCCTTTTATCGTGTCGGCAGCACCGAGAGACAGGATTCCATTCACGACAAATGCCCCGTCGCCGTTTGCGGCCCCCGGTGAAGTGGACGCCCACGATTTGCTTCCGGATAAAATAAGGTTCGAAGTCGCGGCAACTGTGTCGTCCAGGGTCAACGGCATCGATGGCGAGGAGAACAACAGCGGTTTCCCTAATGACACGAGTTGATTCCCGTTTCCGACGAAGTTCATGGCGAGTGAGCCTTTGGAATTTGTACCAAAGGTGACGGTGCTGTCGACGACGGTGAAGCCGCCCGAGATATTGATTATGCCGGTCTCAGTGGTCAGAGTTGAACTGCTGCTGGTTCCGGCGTCGAGCTGCGCTCCATGTTCGAGCAGCAAAATATTTTTGATGTTGAATATGCCGGCTCTGTTCCCCGCAGTACCTGCGCTGGAGAAAGGAGCAATTGTACCTCCCGACACTACCACACTGCTGTCGACGTTCCACACACCTGTGATCGTGTTGGAACCATTGGTGTCGACGCACGACCATACTCCGCCGACCACATAGACATTCCCGTGGACATGGTGGACGAACGAATTCAGGCCGGCACCGCTCAATGTGCCCGGCGTTTGCACTGTCAAGCTCCCGTTGATTGACAGATTTGCTCCCGCGACGGTTCCTCCGCGAGAGACAATCACGTTACCAAAAGTAGAATCGTAACCCGCCCATCCGAACGAAGTGCCTGCCAAACTTGTGTGAACATAATAGCTAGACGTGTCGATGCTGTACGAAGCGGCCAGCGGAAATGAGGGGAGACTCGAGTTGCTGTTATAGAACCACGCGTTCGGCTGAGTCGTGAGCGCAGCTTTTATCATCAGCGGAGCTGTCACATTGAGCTTGGCTCTCGATTGAATAGTCAGACCTTTGCAGATCGCAGGCAAGGTCGATGTAACGACGACAGAGTCGTTCGAGGCAATCATAACATCGTTTGTTGAATCAGGGATAATTCCGCCGCTCCATGTTGCAGCGTTGTTCCAATCTCCTCCGCCGGTACCGTTGCTTGCTATCAGGCCGAGAATCGGATTGTCATTCGCTATGGTGGCAAGGGCGAAAAAGGTACTTGTTGTGAGATCAGTGAACGCCGTGGCGGTAGTGATCGAATCCAGTCCCGAGCCTCCCGTCCCGCTTCCCGTTCCACCGAGGTCGATCCAGGTGCCCAATCCGCTCGGACCCTGCGCGACTCTCAAGTCGGCCGGAGTTTGAACCTGATCATCCGAGCCGTAATAAGCTTTCAGAGATCCGCCCGTGAACGCGGACCCGCCTGAGGTTTTGATGTTATAAAATCTGACTTTCGAAACATGAGAGAACGCTTCAGGCGTCGACCATCCCGCATTTCCCAGCGACATCGCACTTGAGTCAAATTCCGTCGCCGAGTAAATAGAGAGCGTCGCCGCTGTCTGCGTCAGGCTCAAGGCTACGGGACGATAGACTGCGCTGCTGCCAATCGGAAAACTCTTTGTGACAGCAGATGCACTGGCCACCAGAACTCCCAGTGTGCCGTCGACATATGACGAACTTGTATTCTCGATCGTGCCGGAATAAAGTGCCGTGCCAGTATACCATCCGGACATCAAAGGAGCATTGCGCGAAATTATTGTTCCGTTGATAAGTCTGAGATAAATCACGTAAGAGGTATCGACCATGCTTACCCGTGCACCGTTTATCACGTCGAAGTCAAGTCCATAAGTTGAAGTGCAGGTGGTAGGTTTAATCTTCGCATACTGCACTCCGCTCTTCGCAAAAACAAATCTCGAATCGAGATAGTATGGGTAGGTATTATTCTGACTGTTCGAATTTCCCAGGTTGCCGGTATTTGTTGAAGTAGTCGCGATCGTGACACTGTCACCATAGAAATACCACACGACACCGGAATGGTCATTTCCTCCGCCATGGCTTCCGCGGTCTACAGCGAATCCGCCGGTGCCGCCCGGTGTAGCTTTCAAATTACCCATGACATACACGGTGTCAAACGTTGCACTGCTGCCAGTTCCCGATCCGGTAACATATCCTCCGGTGACGATCAAGTTACCGTTGATGCGAACGCTACCGGATGATCCGCCGAAAAACTGCAGACGACCGGCAGTGGTTCCATTGTTGGTTGCTGATACCATAAAATTACCGCTCACGACATTTCCGATTCCAAAGCCCCATCCCAAATTACCGGTGTAGGCTCCTGTGACATTGTAGTTAATGTTTCCGAAATTCTGTGCACCGCCTGCACCCCAGCCAGTGGCGGTTACTCCTCCTATGGAGTTAATGTTCAAAGTTGAACCTGCTGCCCAAACCGCAGCAGGCAAAAAACCTTTTGTTGAACTAGTCGTTGAAGTGTCGTTGATATTGACTACGCCAGTGCCGCCGACGTGCAATGAATCTTTGCCGTAAGTGATCCCGTATGGAGAAGCGGTCTGCGTCACAAAGCCGGCAATCGTAAGAGTGCCGTTTACCGTTATGCCGGGCTTCACAATGCGGAGAGTCACCGGATTTCCGCCAGAAGTAAGCGAGTCGATGAGAGTACCGCCGGGGGCAATAACCACGTTGCGCAGAGTGTCGGTCGCCTTGAAAGTTACCGTGTTACCTGAAAGGATAGTTATGACACAGGTATCGGGGACATTCGTGGAATCGGGTATCACAGACGCCGCCACCCACGAAGTACCATTATACACTTGCCAGGTGGCCAGACTGTTCCAGTTGCCCGATCCTGCAGACTGATAGTCACCGACGTTCTGCGCCAGCAGTATGCCACCATGAGAAATGCACACTGCAATACTCAAAATCATTAAACTTTTCCTCACAGTACCTCCAACTTTTTGAAATTTCCTAAATGAGTCCGGATGTATCGCAACGTTCACTTACTTGGATTCTCGCGGAACACTGCTTTACGTTCGTGAACGCTCGCGATTGTTCCTCCAATATCTGAATTGTTTACAATTTGTAAATCACTGAAATCGACATCCATCAGTTTCTTGTCGGAATCAAATCTCAGCGTAACTGTTCCGCCACCGGAATTGTATCTCAATTCCGTTCCATCTTTCAATTTTAAGATCGGTGTTCCGACAACTGTCACCGGTTCCGAAAAAGTGAAAAGCACACGACAATCATCGACTTCCTGCTTCACGACGGTCGGACCGCCGGCCGATTCCGGATCCCATTTTCCGCCGAACGTCCATGACGGTGTTATGTCCTCCGGAGCAGGATTTCCCTCTGAATTTTTCAGGTTATCCGCCAGCCACGGATAATCGCCGCCGTCCTTATGACAATTATAAAAATAATCTCTTTCTCCCCAGTTGAAAGGCCTGCTCTGATTTGCGGCGGAGTCGCTGTAGACCACGCGATATATCGGAGTGTCCGACATTGTTTTAGAGAACGTGCAGTTCAAAAGATAAAACTGTGCTTCGAGATGATGCCTGCCCAGATCAAATCCCTCGACTCCGTCGAACGAGCAGTTCTCCAGTACCAATTTCTGATTTCTGTCAAAACTTCCGGCGTGCCATATTGATGCGCTTCCCTTCTTCTCCTCATAAAATTTCGAGTTCTTGACGAGGCACCATCCTCGCGGACATACGAAATCAACGGAGCCGCTGAAGCTGCAATCCGCCATATAATACATTCCTGACTTGTAATTCCATGGTGAAACCGTATCAGCCCCTTTGCTCAAAATATTGCAGTCGACCATGATAGTCCTTGTGCCGTCATCATATACCGCGAATGCATGGGGACCGATCTCAGGCTGGGTATTCTTGATCGTAAGATTCCGAAGGATGTCGTCGTCGCCATGGATGTTCACGACGGCGGGCCCGATCGGATCTCTATGAGCAATCCAATCTGTCCTCAACTGAGGGTACTCGATGATGGTGCTGTCCTTGTTCTCTCCCTCGAGAGTGATGTAGTCCTGATCGATTCTGATCTTTTCGTGATACACGCCGTTCTTAATGACTATCGTGATACGTTCATAATTAAACATCGGAAGCGAGTCGACGGCTTCCGTTATCGATCTGAATTGGCCGCTGCCATCCTTGGCAACTATGATACGGTGCGAGTTAAAGGAGGAAGCGGTCCCGGCAACGACCAGAAGGAAGAAGACAGACGTCTCCACCTGTCTGTGAAGTTTATTTAGATTAAATGCCTCCTTAGAAAACATTAAAAATGCTCGAGACCGCATTCCTTTCCTCTGCTTAAGGGAGAAGCAAAATTCTGTACCATGTTGCTAAACCGGCGGAAGTCATCCTCGCTGACTGCCTCAAATCGTCACATTTTCGCTCACTTCAACGCTAACTTAACCGATAACTTTGACGGCAGAAAAGTTTACTACTGTCGTAATTAAATGTCAAGCCCATTCTTTGAAAATGTGTCGCAACTCTCATCTGCTGCGATAGACCGGCTCGATACCCACCCACGATGTGTGCTGAGACGACGAAGCCACGCGTAAGTCAACACGGATCTTCAGATAATTCGGAATTCTGCGAATCATGACAAACGTCGATGCGGCACCCGATGGAATCTGAGATCGCTCTCATTCTGAAATCCCTGTAACGATTTCTTCCCGCTCGAAATCCGCAATTTATGTTTGGCAGAAAGTCTGCCGTCGCTGAATTTGAATCATATTCGAGAAGTAGTCACTAACTCTCTTTTCCCTTCCGGCTGATCTATTTTGAAAAAGTAACAAAGTATTACAGTTTTGTTACTGCAACAAACTCAAACTTCAACCAAAGGTTACAAAACGCCGAAAATATTGCGGGCGAGTTTCGGCACAAGCGTTGCTAAATATAGAGCGGACGCTCTCCACCGCACGCGGCGGCCGCCAAACGGCGGTTTGTGTGGTTGAAGAACTCCTCGGAGAGTTGGAGAGAGAAACACAAACTGTTGTTACTGTTATCATCCTTGAGTTAGATTACGTGCACCAGAGAGCGTTGGAGATAACGAGTTTCTATAAAATCGTTCAATAACTGAAAAACTCTTCGGAGGAATATATGAAAAAATTCTTAGCTATTGCTGTGCTCCTTACAGCATTTGCCGCGAGCGAATCGTTCGCACAAGCCACAGCTGTTGTAAATCTTACTGTCAATAATGCCATTTCGTTAACCAAAACTCGAGATATATCTTTTGGTATAGTCCCTCAAGGAGTAACTACCGTGACAATCAATCCAGTTACGGGCGCTGGCGCCACCGGGACATTCACTCTTGGTGCGTCTGCAAGCACTCAGATGAACGTGAGCTGGAGTTCAACTGATTTGGCAAGCGGCGGAAACACGATCGGTTTCGCGGGCGCTGGTACGGCTTCTGGCAACACCGTTAATGTCCAAGGGACTTCGCTCCCACTGACAAATCCCGGCATTTTCACCACAAGTGGTACGGGAGCTTACTTCTTCTGGGCAGGCGGAACTGCGACGCTAACACCAACTCAAGCAACGGGTTCTTACACTGGCACCTATACCCTGACGGTCACTTACTAAATGTGATTCCTTTTTGTAATTCAGGCAGGCGATTTCTTCTCGCCTGCCTTTTTTATTTCTGATAAAAACACCTGTTTCGTGCTTCCAGGGGGCGGCACAAGTCTTGCATTATTTGTGCATGAGATGCGGGAAAAAATATTGACAACCCTTGTACTCTTGTGTACAATTGCAGCGACGGAATCATTTGCCCAGCCTTCGACCACGACGGCAAATGTCACTATCAAAATCAACGGAGCGATGACTCTGACGAAGCTCCGCGACATGGATATGGGATTCGTCATGCAAGGAGTTATGTCGATCAGCGTGGACCCGATTACCGGCGGCGCACAGACCGCCTATTTCACTTTTGACGCGGGCCCTAATGCCTCCGCCACCGTTTCGTTCTCTTCAACCAATCTGACAAGCGGCGCGGACAACATGCCTTTCACTTGCTCACTTGCTGGCGGCAATTCTCCAAACCAAAACAACGCCTCAATAGTCTCAAGCGGGGATGCTGTCACCACCAGTTCAACCGGCACTTATTATTTCTGGGCCGGCGGCACGGCTGACCTCTCACCGACGCAGCCTCTCGGCACTTATTCCGGCGACTTCATACTCTCGGTAGCATACTGAAGAAATTTTGAAATCTAGATTTCGAATCAAATTCAAGCTCCCGTGATGGGTTTTTGAGGCAACATTCGAATCTCATGATTCCAATTTCACCTCTTCTCTAAGACAAAAATCAAAATTCGCTGCGGCTTCGCAGATAAATTGAAAATATGCGCATTTTTGCCTATAATAATTAGTGTTCAATCTAGCCCTAGCAGTTGTTGCCTACTTAATCGGGTCTTTTCCGACGGCTTATGTGGTTGGAAAGCAGGCAAGAGGCATAGACATTTTGAGAAACGGGACCGGAAATGTAGGCGCTATGAACGCCTATGATGTTACCGGCTCGAAACTGATCGGTGTCACGGTTGGAACAATTGACATACTCAAGGGGATCGCCGTGACCATGATAGCACAACATATCTTCGGGCTGACCGGCTCGACGATAGTCTCAGAAGGCGACGGCCGCTTAGGTCTGTGTGTCATGGCCGGTTTTTTCGCCGTTCTCGGTCACAACTACTCAGTTTTCATAAAGTTCAAAGGAGGACGAGGACTCGCAACTGCGGCAGGCGCGCTTTTGATTGTCCAGCCGCTTTCCGTCGCAATCTATCTTGCGATCTATATTTCGCTCAGAGCGGCAAAATTAAAACTATATCTCTCAAGCGTTTTTGGAATTCTAATTGCTTCGATACCGCTCCTTGCAAAATTTGCAGCCGCGCCGATTGTTGAAGTATTCGCGGCGCTACTTTTGATCGTCGTTCTATCAAAACATATGATTCCCTTAAAAGATGAATTACAGAATGGAATATAGCAGGCCGTCCGGATGCGTCACGGGGACTCTCAGACTCTTACTTTTGGTATTGTTTCTATCCTCCCCATCAATTTCCACTGTCATGGCACAATCCGTGCGAGCCGAGGAAAACGATCTGACTTCTTCGCGGGAAAATGCGATCACAAAATCCGTTCAAAGAATCAGCCCGGCAGTCGTCGGCATAAATGTCACCGCACAGGAGCAGCAAATGAGTCCTTTTGCCGCTGATCCGTTCTTTCGTGAGTTTTTTCAGGACAATCCATTCTTCCAACAGTTCATGCAAAGACAAAAATTTGAGATACGAAGTCTGGGCTCCGGGTTTCTGATTTCGGCGGATGGATATATCATAACCAACGAACATGTCGTCCATAATGCGACGAGGGTTCTCATAACGATGACAGACGGCACGAGAAGACCTGCCAAGATAATCGGCCACGATCTGAATAGCGACGTTGCCTTGTTGAAAATCGACGGAGACAGCTTGCCGTATTGCAGGCTCGGGGACAGCGACAGCATCCTTGTTGGGGAGTGGGCAATAGCCTTTGGAAATCCCTTCGGGCTGTTTGACATCAACAACAAACCGACCGTGACGGTCGGAGTCATAAGCTCGCTGGGTATGAACTTAAAAGTCGACGACCAAATGGGCGGCGTAAAAAATTACAGCAGCATGATCGAGACGGACGCGGCGATTAACCCGGGAAATTCCGGCGGCCCGCTCGTCGACCAGAACGGAAGAGTCATAGGCATGAATACTATGATTTACACCGGCGGTGTAAGTCAATCATACATCGGCTACGGATTCGCCATCCCGGTAAACAGAGTAAGAGCCATCGTGGAACAATTGAAAAAATACGGCAAAGTGGTACACGTAAGCTGGATCGGATTGAAGCTGCAGACTGTCGATGAAAACATCGCAAAGTCTCTCAACATGAGCGAATTTTCGGGCGCGATGGTGAATACCGTGGAACCCGGAAGCCCGGCAGACAAGGCGGGACTTCATCCGGGTGACATAATACTAAAATATCAGGATGATCCCGTGCGGGATGCCGACGCACTTCTTTCGCAGCTCCACGATTTACCGCCGGGGAGCAAAGCGAAATTCGAGATTCTCCGCAACAACAACTTATTGTCCCTGACTCTCGAGGTTGGAACAAAGGAAACCAGCAAATGATAAAACGCTATTCACCTGCCGAATTGAGTGCCGTTTGGAGCGAAGAAAATAAATTCCGTATCTGGCTCGATGTAGAAATTGCGGCGATGGAATGCCAGGCACAGCTGGGAAGAATTCCGACGGAGGCGGTTTCCGAAGTCAAAGCGAAAGCGAAATTCGACGTCGCAAGAATAGATGAAATTGAGAGAACAGTCAAGCACGACGTTATCGCTTTCCTGACGAATGTCAGCGAGAATGTTGGACCACCGGCAAGGTTTGTCCACCTCGGCATGACATCTTCGGATGTTCTCGATACGGCATCGGCAATTCAATTGAAACAGGCCGGCGAAATCATCCTCAAACACCTTCTTGACATCCAAAAAATCATAGGCGAGTTAAGCCTGAAATATAAGGATGTCCCCGAGATCGGCCGTACGCACGGGATACACGCCGAGCCGATCACGTTCGGCCTAAAAATCGCGGTGTGGTACGATGAACTCGGAAGAGACATCGTGCGGCTCAAGAGCGCCATTCAGGAAATCGCAGTCGCAAAAATTTCCGGCGCCGTAGGAACTTATTCGCACATTTCACCCGAGGTCGAAAAATATGTTGCGAAGAAATTCGGGCTGCAGCCTTCGATTGCCTCCACGCAGGTCATCCAGCGCGATCGGCACGCGCAATTCATGACTGTGCTAGCCGTAATTGCGGGCACGTTCGAGAAGATGGCGCTTGAGGTCCGGCACATGCAGAGAACGGAAGTCCTCGAGGCCGAAGAGCCGTTCACAAAGGGTCAAAAAGGTTCTTCTGCAATGCCGCACAAAAGGAATCCGGTGAATGCGGAAAGAATCTGCGGCATGGCAAGGTTGGTGCGATCGTATGCCATGGCCGCTCTCGAAAACCAGGCGCTGTGGCATGAAAGGGATATTTCCCACTCGTCCGTCGAGCGCGTGATATTTCCGGATGCGACGCTGGGACTGGACTTCATGATTCTCGAATCTCAGAAAATCTTCAAGAATTTTGTCGTCTACCCGGAAAATATGAAGAGGAATCTCCAGATCACTCACGGGCTCTTTTTCTCTGAAGACATTTTGCTGAAGCTTGTTGAAAGAGGAATGACGAGAGAACAGGCTTACGCTATCGTCCAGAGAAATGCCATGCAATGCTGGGAAACAGGTGAGGATTTCCTCTCGGCGCTGGGCAAAGATCGTGAAGTCGCTGAGAAAATCTCACCCGAAGAGCTAGCCGGGATTTTCAGCTTAGATGCACTTTTGAAAAATGTTGACTACATTTATAAAACACTGGGATTAAAAGGATGAAGCTGCTTTTTCAGAGCAAGTCATTTTTAATCTGGCTCGGCGGATTCTACGGGCTGCTGGCAGGATTAACGATTGCCATGGCAGCGCAGATAACTTTCTTGAAGTTTTCGCTCGGTCCGATAAAATCGATAACTCTTATTGCGCTTGCCGGAGGCTCATCCGCCGCCGGCTCTCATCTCGTCAGCAAGCATCTCTTTCGAGAAGACGAACCTATCTTGAACCGCCCCTTGCACTACATTTTGTTCTTCTCTCTGCTTCCGGTCTTGATACTTATCCTTGCAATTATTCTATTCTTCAACCCGGATTAGAGATGATGATTTCAAATCGGAAAGACTAGCTGAAGGAAGATTTCTATGGGAAGACATTTGAGATACAAAACTCAGAAAGCGAAGTTCCCAAAGGGTTGAATCATGCCGGCAAAAAAGATTAAGAAAACAAAAAATAAAATTACTACTGCCGATAACGACATTTACTCGCCAGGCATAAGCCCCGAACATGTGGCTGACGTTCTCCGCAAACATATGCTGGTGGACGGGTTCGATATCGTATTCGACCTCAAGCGAAGCAGCGGCTCCTACGCGTACGATGCAAAGAGCAAAGAAAAGTTCCTGGATTTTTTCACATTCTTCGGTTCGAATCCGGTTGGGTTCAACCATCCAAAGATGACGACGCCGGAGTTTCTTGAGAAATTAGCTTATGTCTCGGTACAAAAACCGTCATGTTCGGACTCGTATACGGTCGAGATGGCGGAATTCATAGATACATTCTCGCGAACTGCGATCCCGGATTACCTTCCTCACGTTTTCCTGATCGAGGGAGGAGGACTCGCGGTTGAGAATGCCCTGAAAGCCGCTTTCGATTTCAGAATGCAACGAAATCTCAGCTCCGGTTTTTACAGATCGACCGAAGATGAGAACAGGCTGAAGGTCATTCACTTCAGGAGAGCGTTTCACGGCCGCACCGGTTATACGCTTTCGCTGACAAATACCGATCCAGTCAAGACAAGGTATTTCCCGAAATTCAACTGGCCGCGAATACACAATCCGGCCATCAGCTTCCCCCTGAATGAAGAGAATCTCAAACTGGTAAAACAGGAAGAAGAAATATCGCTCAACCAGATCAAGCAGGCAATAGTAGAATTTGGAAAGGACATCGCCGCACTAATTATCGAGCCGATACAGGCAGAGGGCGGCGATAACCATTTCAGAAAAGAGTTCTTCATTCGGCTTCGGGACATCTGTACGGACAACGACATCATCATGATTGTTGATGAAGTGCAAACCGGGATTGGCCTCACGGGTAAGATGTGGGCGCACCAGCATTTCGTCGAGCCCGACGTCGTTTCGTTCGGAAAAAAGACACAGGTCTGCGGCATTCTCGCCGGGACTATGTTTAACGAGGTAATCGAAAATGTCTTCAATACCTCCGGAAGGCTCAACAGCACTTGGGGAGGGAACCTTACCGACATGGTACGCTTCACTCGGCAGCTTCAGATCATTCAGGAAGAAAAACTTGTCGACAACGCCGCCAGGATCGGCGAACTCCTTCTTACGAGGCTGAGAGATCTGGAATCGGATTTCCCGCAGTTTGTACGGAATACGCGAGGCCGCGGACTCTTCTGTGCGTTTGATATGCCTTCTCCGCGGAAGAGGCTGGAACTCCGCCAGAGAACCTTCAACAGAAATCTTTTGATTATAGGATGCGGCGAACGAACCATTCGTTTCAGACCCCCGTTGAACGTCACCGCATCCGAGATAGAAAAAGGGATCGATATTATCCGCGCATCGCTTGCAGAAATGGAATCGGATTAACCGCAAAACCTCGAACTGACAAAATGAGGTGACGTTTGAAGGCAGGGGTTCGGGTGCAAATACAACGTTTGTCTTAACCTGTATCCCGATAAGGTGCCTTCGCGACTATTTCTTGATCATCGACCAAAACGTTCCAAGCAACTCTTTTACACCGGCATCAGTCACGGCGCTGATAAAATGTTTCTTCAGCCTCCCGGGAAAGTTCGTCTTCTTAAGGTCTGCCATCCGCGAACCATCAACAAGATCGATCTTGGTGAAAACGACCATCTTGACTTTTTTCGGGAGGTCGCTGCTGTGAAGCCGCATTTCTTCCATCAACTTTTGAAAATCCTCAATTGGATTCGGTGACACAGACTCGATGAGGACCGCGATTGCCTTCGTTCTCTCTATGTGTCTCAAAAAAGAGATGCCCAGGCCCTTGCCGTGGCTTGCCCCTTCAATTAACCCCGGCATGTCTGCCACGACAAATGAGAAATCTTTGTACTTCGCGATTCCAAGAACCGGTGCGAGCGTCGTGAACGGATAGTCCGCAATTTTCGGTCTTGCTGCCGAAATAACAGAGAGGAGAGTCGACTTACCTGCGTTTGGAAAACCGACGAGACCGATGTCGGCGAGAAGCTTCAATTCGAGTTTCAAAGTTTTATCTTCGCCTAATTTTCCCGGTTCCGCTCTGCGCGGCGCGCGATCCGTAGAAGTTGCAAACTCGGCGTTTCCTCTCCCGCCTTTTCCGCCCTTCGCGACAACAAACTCCATCCCGTCTTTTACCATATCGACGATCTTCTTGCCTGATTCCGCATCTTCGACGATTGTTCCCGCAGGCAGTTTGACGATCAAGTCCTCGGCACTTTTGCCGAATTTGTTGGAGCCTTGCCCATGCTGACCGCGTCCCGCCTTGAACGTCGCACGATAATGAAAATCAAGAAGAGTTGTAAGGTTTTTGTCCGACACGAGAACGATGTCCCCGCCCTTTCCGCCGTTTCCACCGTCGGGACCGCCGCGCGGGACGTATTTCTCACGCCGGAAACTCACGCAGCCGTTGCCGCCGTCGCCCGCCCTCACGTGAATTACTGCTTCGTCAACAAAATGTGCCATGGTCGGACAAAAAAATACTTACATCGACTTTCCAGATTCCAATAATTTCAAGCAACAAAAAAATAAACCCGGAATCTATAGGGTCTACCGGCTTTTGATTTTAGGATTTCGATATTTTTTGAAGCTTCAGAAATGGATCTTGGAATTTCGTGGATCAGGTGCTCGCATCGTGGTTAAATTTTTTACTAATTGCATCGGTGAATGCAACCGCATATTTGGAAAATGGGTTGATTCCACGATCAATGAATATCCCTTCAACGATTTTTGACGCGCCCTTCCAGTCTGCGCTTTCATCTAACTTATGAATTGCAATATGGTACAGCGACTTGCTCCCTCCGAATACTTTCTTGACAATTTTCGCTTCATTCTTTGCGCTCAACAAAGTCCTCACGGAAGGTGTTTTCTGTAGTGCATCGGCGACCTGTGGAGGCTCTGCCTGCGATTGGGGATTCGACCCCGAACTGTATTCTCCGGCCTCCTTTTTATCATCCGCACCTTTCATCTCGGTTTTCTCATGCTGACGTTCCGCCCTCCTTTCAAATGACTCCCAGTCTTTTGAAGATTCTATTTGCGGCTTGAGCAGGTCCACCGTCTGCGTCATATCCCTCGCCGGAGCCTGCAGAAGCGACTCGACGTCGCGGGAGTTGAGCGATTGAAACCCTTTTACTTCCTTCGCGAACTCTATGCGGTCCACGATCTCGTCCGCAGATTTATCTCTAAAGAAAAGAACCAGGGCGTCTACCGGAATCTTCGGATACCCGGCTGCGAACTCGAACAACTCCAGGAGAGGATTGGTAAGAGATTCGGCATTTGACGGCAGCGAGCTCAGAAGATGCTCGTCAATTTTCGAGTGGAGCTTCCTCCAACTGTCAACGTCGATAGAGTCCTTGGTCTGGAACTCCATGTATTCACTTATTCCCTTCGAGTAATACTGGTAATCGCTGAGGAATCTCTCTGCCCGGTAAAAATTCGCTTTAGAAATATCACGCAGTCCTTTGAACAGGAATTTCTCCAGCGTCCATCGCGGACGAATGATATAATTGAACAGGAACTTTGAAGATTTGTCGGTCAGGTCGAGAAAATCGTCTCGGGAAAACTCGAAAGAGCTTTTGACGGAATGGCGGATTTCCTTGAAGAGTGTCTGTATCTCCGCGGGAGACATATCCACTTTGCCGGTTTTGCTCTTCCCGAATTCCTCATCGTCGATTATTTCATCCACCTCAGCCTCGGCAAACCTCTTAAAATTAGCCGGCAGCTCCGAATCCGATTGAAGCGTGCGGAGCGGTATCCTCTCGCCGGTGTAACGCTTCGCTATATTGAACGCGAAACTTGAAATTTCCTTTTCAAACATCGATCAGTTCCCCGAATCCATTTTTCTGATTCCGCTTTTCGCCATTCTCTTTCAATTCTTCACTACTTTAGCAATGCCTTCACTCTGTCTATTTCCCTCTGTGCGCCGTCGACAAATTGCTTGTCGGTATGAGGCTTATCTATAATTTTCTGATACATAGCAATTGCATCATTAGGCTTGTTCATTTGCTCGTAACACTTTCCAGCCATGTAATATGACTGTGCCGCCCAATCGATCACGGCGCCCTTTGAAACTAAATAAGGAACCTTGAGAAACTCCAATATGGCATTTGCGTAATCGCCCTTGTCGTTGTAGATCGCACCCATATAATAATGAAGTTCCGCCTGATAATCACGCCCCGCCTCTTTGGCAAGATTCTGAAAAGTGAGGAGCGCCTGATCGAAATATTTCAATTCCTCATAAAGTATGCCCACTTTGATCTTCATATCCATGATGGACTCGTCGTCGGGATACTTCGATATGAATTTCCTCGCGACATCGAGTGCGCCGTCATACTGTCCCGCGCTTTCATACGAACTGATGAGCCTGCTCATTGCATCACGCAGAAGATCTCCATCCGAAAGCGAATCGAAATAAATTGCCCTGAATATGTTTATTGCATCCTGATATTTCTCCTGGGCGTAATATATGTCACCGAGTTCAAGGCGAGCCGCCGAAGCCGCCCCGCTGTTTGGAAATTTTTTCAGCAGCTCCGTCAGCTTATCCTGAGCCTTGACAAGATCTCCAAGTTCGACCAAGATTCTGGCGCCATCCAGAATCGAGACAGGGTACGCGGCGGTTCCGTCATAATCGCTCCCCACCTTGTCCAGCAGCTTCTGTGCTTCCTCGTATTGTTTGTTCCGGATAAGATATTCGGCCTTGTCGACGAGGAATTGCGCCAAATACTTGTCGTCTTTGCCGGGATAGTTTTTCTTGAACTTTGCCGCAGCGGCGTCTGCCGATTTGATCTCGTCGGTCTTATAATCGATCTCGATCAGCCTCGCCGCCGAAAATGCCCTGAGCGTGTCGACCGCAGTGCTCAGGATTTTTTTATAGAGCTGTGCCGCATTATCATAGTCGCCTAACTTGAGATACGTCTCCGCGGCATTCGCGAGTGCCACTATGTCGCCGAACTTTTCGAAGAACGCAGCGCTCATCCGTTTATCGCCAAGCGATTCATAAATTTTCCCGAGCTGGTAGTATGAGTCCGTCACTTCTCGACGCGCCGAATCATCCAGCGGCGTATTCGCCGAACCCGTCACTACTTCTCCAAAAAGGTCCTTTGCTCCGTTCAAATTTCCCGATCTCAATTTGCAGTAAGCCATCTTGTAAAGGATATCCGGAGAAATGGTCTGCCATGGTTCATCATCGCCGATAGTCTGATAGGTTGAGCATGCGGTGTCATACTTCTCCGTTGAGTACAAATAATCCGCAAACTGTAACTTCACTTTTTCCTTGTATGCAGAAGGTTGAAGCTCATCAAGGACCGACAGATAAGCATCTCCGGCATCCAGATTCATTTTCTTTAAGAGTTCAGCGTAAAGCAATTGTCCTTTCAGTAAATATTTTTTAGGCGGTTGAGAATTGAAAAAATTTTCGAGAATCGTTTTCCCGGCATCAAGAGAGTCGATGGCCATCTCCGATCGGGCAATTACAAGCTGGGCATCCGCAAGTGTCCCGTCACCAAAAGGATCGCTTTGAACAAGCTCAGCCTGAACGATAGCTTCATGATAATCTGCAGAGCCGTAAAATGTTTTCGCTAGTATACAATTCACTTCGGGAACGTGAACCGAGTTTGGAAAGCGCTTCAGGAATGAAGCCGCGGAATCCCCGGCTCCGGCTGAATCGCGGGACTCGATCTGCATCTCGATCACTTTGAAGAGAGAATTTTCCGCGACCGAATCATTCTCGGGAGACAGGGACAGCTTTTCATAAATCGAATACGGCTCCGACTTTTCATCTTCCTTCGCCGTCGAAACTTTTTCCAGTACATTCGCGAGGAGGTACTGCGCCGCCCTTTGAGTGTCCCCTGTCGAGATTGAGATGATCCGGCGGAAAATATCTTCCGCCTTCCTGTAATCTTTCAAATCATTTTCGAAGAGATCCCCGATTTCAAAAAGGGTGCCTGCATTAGGCGAAATCGCCTGCTCGGAAACGATCGCCGCCAAACCGGCAACTGCATTTTTGTAGTCGATATTTTTGAAAGTTGAAACGTAATTTGAAGCGCTGTCGGCGGCATCGGCATAATCGGACTCCGGATATGATGTTAGAAGCTTACGATAGTTGTCGATCGCGTCTTCATAATTGGCGTCGCTTTCATCGAAGCAGGCAGCATAATACAAGAATGCATCCGGCCTGTCTTTGAGAATATTTTGGTATTGATAGAATGTCCTCCTCGCAAGCTCCGTATCTTTCAAGTATTTCGATTCGATATCTACTAGTTTCACGACATATTTAACGTCCGGTGTTCTCATGCGCTGAATCAAAATCGTCAGAAGCGAGTCCGCGATCTTCATTCTTTTCGCTTTGAACGCAAGCTCGGCGTAGAGATTCAGAACCCGTTCATTTGTTTCCTTGGAAGGAAAACCTTTGAGTACCGTCAACCCTTCTGAATACTTCTTCCTAGTCTGTAGGAGATCTGCAATCTTTAGTTTGTACTCCGGGAGAAGCGACTTCAGTTTGCCGGAAATGTCCTTGAATGCCGCATCGTCTCCCGTCGCGAGCAAGGCATAACTCTTCTCGAATTCAAGCCTGTCTTTTTCATCAGCTGTCAATCCGTCAACATCGATTTGGTCCGCACTCTTCAGCGCGGAGGAAAAATTTCCGGCGTCCATCTCGAGCTCGATACGTTCCAACAAGGCGTCCGTGCTTTGAGGATTTATGTTCATTCGAATCGCGTCGTCAAAATATTTTCCCGCCTGAACTGACATTCCGCGTAATCGGTTCAGTCTGCCGAGTGCGACCAAACCCATGACTCTCACCGAATCATTGTCCGAGGAAAGGAGCGCCTTGAATTGGTCCTCAGCTTTAAGCTCCTGGCCGGAGCTGAAATACAGATTACCGAGCTGTAGAGTCGCCTTGAAATAGCCTGGACTCGTGGGATATTCCTGCTCGAGGGTCAGAAGCGAAATCTCAGCACGAGACGTGTCTCCGGAGAGCTCGAAATATTTCGCGGCACTGGAGAGACTGCTTGCTGCGCGGTTATCCTTTGGATAAAAGACCTGCAGGCGCTCATATGATAATGCAGCGTTCGCATAATCTCCGTCCTTCGCGTAGGACTCTCCTGCGTTCACCCACGCCGTCGGCGCCAGCGGATCGCTCGAGTATTGCATGGCAAAATTCTGAAAGTTAGAGGATGCTGCCGTGAATTTTTTTTGTTCGAACTGCGACATCGCGAGATAATAATGAGCCTGCGAAGCAGACGGAGATGTCGGATATTCCTGCAGAAATTTATTGAATTGCTCCTCGGCGAGATCGTACATCTTGTTCTTGAACAATTCGAGACCGAACTTCAAGTCGGAATCGACCTGAGTATTTCCGACGACAGGGTTTTCAGTCTGCGCAAATGCTGAAGCGGCAAACGCCGACATGAATGCAAGGACAATTATCGATCTTTTTAACATAATTAAATATAAAGACTTACGAAGGATTGAGAAAGGGAAAGTTTAAATGAGGGGTAAGAGTAGAGCCTTAGCGGCCCGAGATGCAAAAATCTCTTCTCAAGTGATCATAATAATAAAGTCGGTACCTTTTGGCCAAATACTTGAGTGTTCAGCTTGAGCCGCTGGCTAGCCGACTCACTCATACTGTTGCAAGCCATTCGCAAAGGACCGAATACGCCTTGCTACCTGGATCCAAGAAATCCATATGCCCTGTATCGGGTAACTCAACAAACTCGACACAATCGCCGGACGCTTGCGCCGCAGCAGCGTAACTTCGGGAGAGGTCAATCGGTAGAACTTCGTCGTTGACACCGTGAATAATCAATTGCTTTACACCGAGGGGCAGCAATTCAATCGGAGACGCAGCTGCATAGCGATCCGGATACTGACCATGCGATCCACCTAAAAATTCATTGACTGCGCCTTTTCCCGCGTTGAGCTCGTAGGCGCGCGCAAAATCGGTAATCGCTGCCAGACCGGCTGCCGCAACGGGCCGGACGCGAACCGGTGAAGAGATATTTGCGGGTTTGTTCCGTGCTGCTGTCCATAATGCAAGTTGACCACCTGCAGAATGTCCGGCAACGATGACCCGGTTCAAATCAAGTTCGATCCCGTCGTCCACAAGCGCCGCAAGGTGATCCACCGCTGAGGCAGCGTCGTGAAGAGTTTCAGGCCAACCTCCTCCCGGAGCGCCCACTCTTCGATATTCAATATTCCAAACTGCATAGCCCCCGGCCACAAGGTCTTTCGCTATGGCTGAGAGCGCATCTCGACCGTATGGCATCCTCCAAAAACCACCGTGAAGCAGGCACAGAACCTGAGGCCGCAATACATGAGGCAAGTACAAATCGCCCTCCTGGCTGTCTAGCGATCCATAACTATATGTGTGAACTGAATATGGCTGAGATATCTTTTGCATGAGTATGAACTTCTATTTGATTGCACACCGTCTAACGGCTGGGCTCAGCGGCAGCGGCCGAGCCGCTGTCCGCTGGAGCCGGTGTTAGCCTGCATCACTTTACTGCATAAAACCAGTCTGTAGACCAATTTGCCAATCAAGACGACCATTCTTGAGCGCTTGCGCAGCTGCCTTCTGACACTCGTATGGTACCGCAATCATTTCTGCCTGCCAGCAACCATTTACAAATTCTAGGATGGCGTAGCGTGCGTGATGTGACCCAGTCTCAATGATGTGATATTCCGGAAACTCATCAGCATATGCTGGTAGCCCTACGCTGCCCGGATTTACAATTAGGATGTTTTCAGACACTTCAACCAGCCTGGGAACGTGTGTATGACCACAAAGTACTACACGCGCCTTCGTTCCGCCAAGCCGCTCTATGATTTCTCTCTGAGTTGCCAATCTTGCTCGTCCGTGTTCCACGGTTTCCAGCAGGTAGGTAGTGTCGCTGGACGGTGCACCATGAATCAAGAGCACTTCCTTCTGAATTTCCATGCTGGCTGGCAAAGCTCTGAGCCAGTCTAGTTCAATGCGATTCAGTTGCTGAAAGGCATAGCTGTTGGAAGAGCCATGATATTTGGGGTCTTGATGGACTAGTTGCCGATCTTGGTTTCCAGATATTTGGATCCAGTCTTGTTCCATCAGGTATTGGATGGTCTCTTTTGGCCAAAGGGGCCCTGAGACATGATCGCCGAGATTAAGAACGCCATCTACATGTCTCGACTTGAAGTCATCCACTACTTTCTCGAGAGCGCTGATGTTTCCATGTATATCCGAGAGTACGGCTATCTTTTGCATAGTTCATCCTTTAGGAGTGCAGGCCAACGTACCGGCGCTAAGCTGCGGCACTGCAAACTCTCAACTTGCACCGACATCGCGCCGAACCAATATTTAAATTTATTCATAACCATCTTGCGCGGTAAATTGCAGCCAGCTCATGGGGCTTGTCCCGCATTGCATTTACGCGGGATCAGCTTGCCTGCCCGCCGTCTTTTTGGCGGGAGCGACTGGTTAAGCCGGCAACCAAACCAAGAATTATTCAGAATCTATCGAACTTTTTGATTTGTCAAGATTGAACGTCAGTATTCTTTCGTCCCATAAGTATACTTCTGTCCAGCTTGCGATGTGTTGCATCACTTGTGCTTTGCGAAAATCATCGACGTTCTTGGTTAGGTGAATTACATCTTGACTAACAGTCTTTTCGACGTCGAGATATCCATCTCCGTTGACATCGCGATATTTAATCTGCCCTAACCTACGATCGAAGTTATTAGTAGCGCTATCTCGGCTC
>Ga0335081_10000600_pt1 | contig 60108 bp, 58 predicted proteins | sample Lox_Sample_35_FD_206713 | JGI IMG/M metagenome (GOLD analysis project Ga0335081, IMG submission 206713) | Soil microbial communities from Loxahatchee National Wildlife Refuge, Florida, United States - Lox_Sample_3.5 | ecosystem: Environmental > Terrestrial > Soil > Wetlands | place: USA...
CGCCACTGACGGTGTGGCCGTTTTTTACGACCCCTGTAAGGGATATGCTCCTGCTGAAACCATCCCCGGAGCGTCTCGTCGCTTACCTTGATCCCGTGAGCCGTCAAAAGCTTCTCACCAGCATGCGTGGGACCGAATTCCTTGTACCGGTCCCGGCAGAGCGCTATGGCTTTGGCCTTTATCTTGTCCGCAATCCCATTATGGGATCGCTTTCCTCGAGACTTGTGGCAAATGCCAGCGTTGCCCTCTGCCCTGATGCTCCTGACGAGCCGCCTTACCTGTCGCTCCACTAAACCCAAGAGCTCTGCTGCCTGCTTCTGGGTGACCTCTTTATCGATTGCCTGACGTATGACATATAACCGGTTCGACTCCCTTTGGCTCATTATGATCCTGTCCTGTTCCGCCATTATGCCCTCCACCTACAGACGGGCATTGTAGCTGAAAATAGGACATTTTAACTTTGGCAAAATAGGACATTATCGCTTTGGGAGGACAGGATTTTTGTGAACGGATTTTTGTGAACGGGGACCGCTGCTTTTCTACTGTTTCCCCGTCATCCCCCCTTTGCATCTTCTCTTCCCGAGGCTTCAGACCTCCCTTGATGAGTCTCAACAGCGGATGTGGTGCCGGTTCGGCAATGCGAAACTCCCTCTAAATTCCCGGGCTTCTGACATGAGTTTCTCCAGCAGGTTTGCCCAGTCAGGGAGCAACTGGCTTCGCATACGGTCTCCGGGTGCAGTCGTTTGTTTTCATCCGATTTTTTTCGCGGTAAACAAGTCATCCCGCTGTTTCAGCTCGCCAGAAAGCCCCACGGGTTCGACGCAATCGCTGCGAGAAACGGAGATCGAAAACGCACGAGCTGCGGATGGTTCCGGTTCCTTTCGTGTCCCCTCGCAACACGTTCTGTGCTAATGGGGCTTCACGCCAGAGCGCGACCAGCCCCCAAGGGGGACGAGATTTTTGGGATGAAGGACCACCGTCACATCGCATTGAGAGACCAGGGGGAGGGATTTCTCGAAACCATCAACATGCGGAACAAAAAAAGGGAGTCTCCCTGTCCGGGGACTCCCTGTCTGATAATGCAGAGCTTAGCAACCCACTGAAGCTTTGGGCGCTGCCGCGGGGGCGGCCATGATATGCATAAGCATATCTTTATCGATGGATACGTGCACCTTCTCGCCTGCCTTCACCTTGCTGAGATCAACGGACTTGTCAGCCTTCAGCGTAACATCCGTGGTTGAACCCTCTGCGCAGAAAACAACCGTGCCAGCCTGAGTGTCAACGCTCTTGATTGTGCCCATCTTCGACTCTGCAGCGAAAACAAACGATGCCATGGATACTACCAGAACTACTACTACCAGAATTGCCGCGACTTTCTTCATGTGTCTTACCCCCTCCTTCGTGATTTTGAAATACGCTTTCTGAGGCGCGTGGACCACACAATACCACAAGTTTAGAAAATACTCAATCAAAATTTTAAATGATCCCACTTGCATAATTTTGCAACTTGAATCGCATATGCTAAATATCTTAACCGTCTTCCGTGGTGCTCTATTTTTTCATCTACGTGGTAGCGGCTGGGTCGCGAGAAGATCGAATGAATATCCTCGCGTCGACAATAGCCAGGCAAGCCGGGTTCCCTGTTGCTCTGCCGGACCCGCTCATTGACTATATCAGGTTGAAATCAGATCTTCTTTCATGGCAAAAGCCTTTCTCAATATGTGCAGAACCTGCCGTCGCGTTCGTAAGAGTCGAGGGAACAATCCCCCCGAAGGCAGTGTTGAAGATGCTCTTGTGCTCATGAACAACCTATTCCCCAGGAAGGATACGCAAACAATCTGCTAGACCTCGCCTCATCAAAAACCAAAACCGTTTTAATCCGCATATCATCGTTCTCTTCCTCCTTTGTCCTGACCGACCTTTGTGGTAAAATTACGCAATGGAGACGAAGAAAGCCGTTATCCCGGTCAAAGGCATGACCTGCGTAAACTGCGCCGCTGCCATCCAGAAGGACATCTCGAAGTTGGTTGGAGTAAAAACGGCCAACGTAAATTACGCTAATGAAAAGGCTGTTGTTGAATTCGATCCTGCTTTTGTGGGGCTGGATCAGTTCATTTCCAGCATCAATGAACTCGGTTACCAGGCTGTAACTGAAACAGTCACCCTGCCGATCATAGATCTTGACGTATCGAGGGTACGCGAGCTCGAACAGGTCATAACGTCCATAGACGGCGTGCTGAAAACGCTCGTAAATGCCACTGCCGGCACCATCGAGCTGGAATATATCCCTGGACAGGTTAGCCTGCGCGATTTCCGAAGGACTATTGAAAAATCCGGTTTCCGCCTTCCGCAGCAGGTGGAAGGCCGGTCGGCTCTCGATATCGAGAAAGAAGCGAGGATGAAGGAGCTTTCGGAACTCCTCACCAAGCTCATTGTAAGTGCTGTTCTCTCCGTGCTGGTAATGATCGGCAGCTTTCAGGACATGCTCCAAATCCCTGCCGTCGTCCCTCCCCGGACAATGTGGTTTATCCTGTTCCTCCTGGCGACACCGGTCCAGTTTTGGGCAGGCCGTCACTTTTACCAGAACGCCTGGGCCTCAATCAAACACGGCAGTACAAACATGAATACGCTGGTCGTTGTCGGCACGTCCGCAGCTTACGGTTACAGCGTCTTGCTCACCTTTTCCCCATCGGCACTCGGGCACTACGGGGGCCATGGTGGCGCGTACTATGACACAGCGACCATGATCATCACCCTGATCCTCTTCGGCAAGTATCTCGAAGCGCGCGCCAGGAACCGTGCGGGCGAGGCCATCAGAAAGCTCATCGGCCTGCAGCCGCGGACGGCCCGCGTTTCCCGTGAGGGCATGGAACAGAACATCCCCATCGAAGATGTCGAATCGGGCGATCTCATCATTGTACGTCCTGGGGAAAAAATCCCGGTGGACGGCATCATCCGGAACGGATACTCCTCAATCGATGAATCGATGCTTACCGGAGAAAGCCTGCCTGTGGACAAGAAGACCGGAGACTCAGTTATCGGCGCCACGATCAACAAGACCGGAACCTTCACGTTCGAAGCAACCAAGGTCGGCAAGGAAACGATGCTGTCCCAGATCATCCGCATGGTCCAGGAGGCGCAGGGCTCCAAGGCGCCGATCCAGCGGCTTGCTGATTACATCTCCAGCATCTTCGTGCCTTCCGTGATCAGTATCGGCCTGGTCACATTCACGGTCTGGTATATTTTCGGACCTCCGGAAACACGGTTCACCTTCGCGTTCCTGAACTTCATCGCGGTTCTTATCATCGCCTGTCCCTGCGCCATGGGGCTTGCCACGCCTACGGCGATCATGGTCGGAACGGGGAAAGGAGCAGAAAAAGGTATTCTTTTTAAAAATGCCGAGAGCCTGGAGCGGGCCCAGAAGATCAATACCATCATTCTCGACAAGACCGGGACGCTCACGCGCGGAGAACCGAAAGTCACGGAGATTATCAGGGACGGCATGAGCGAGCGGGAAATCCTCTTTTATGCGGGGTCCGCGGAAAAAGGTTCGGAGCATCCTCTGGGCGAAGCGATCGTGCAGGCGGCTCTTGAGAAAAACATAGGCCTCGAACAGGCCGACGAATTCGAAGCGCTTCCCGGCCACGGCGTCAAGGCCGTGCTTCAGGGAAAGACCATTCTGCTCGGCAACGGGCGCCTCATGGCGGACAACAAAATCGATTTCGGACCATTCCAAACCGAGGCTGAGAAACTATCAAGCCGTGGGAGAACTCCCATGTTTGTTGCGGTCAACGGCAAGGCCGCCGGAATCATTGCCGTCGCCGACACGCTTAAGGAGCACTCGAAGGAAGCGGTAAGGGAGCTCCAGGCCCTTGGCCTCGAGGTCGTCATGCTGACCGGCGACAACCGCCGCACGGCCCAGGCCATTGCCGATGAGCTTGGCATATCGCGCGTGCTCGCAGAAGTACTCCCCCACGACAAGATGGATATGGTCAAAACGCTCCAAGCGGAAGGACGCGTCGTGGCCATGGTCGGTGACGGCATTAATGATGCGCCGGCCCTTACGCAGGCCGATGTGGGCATCGCCATCGGCACGGGGACGGACGTGGCAATCGAGGCTTCCGATGTCACACTGATCAAGGACGATCTGCGCGTTGTAGCGACGGCAATGAGGCTTTCGCACCGGACCATGAAAACGATTAAAATGAACCTGTTCTGGGCCTTTTTCTATAATATCATCGGCATCCCCGTAGCAGCAGGTGTACTGTACCCTTTTTTTAAAGTACTGCTGAACCCTATGTTCGCATCAGCTGCCATGGCGTTCAGCTCCGTGAGTGTAGTATCGAATTCGCTGAGGCTGAAAAGGTTCAGGTAGTCAAGTAGGAACGAGGTTGCGCAGACAGGCGCAAAAAAACACCGTGCGCTGCTTTTTTTTCGCCGCCTGTCTTCAACCTGTTGTCTTTTGTCTCTTGCTTTTATGAAATTTATTGCTGATGTCATGCTCGGAAGGCTCGCGAAGCGATTGCGGTTGAGGGGAATCGATGTCCTCTATGACAACAGTCTCGACGACAACTCGATTATCCGCATTTCCCTTGAGAACAACCGCGTCATTCTCACCCGTGATAACGGTCTGGCCCGCCGCCCTCTTGCAACCAACCATCTCCTGATCCGCAGCGATCGGGTTGATGAGCAGGTCCATCAGGTTCTTACCGCCTACCCGGTCGAAGCGACACCCCTTACCCGCTGCCCGGAATGCAATGAGACTCTTACGCCCATCGATAAAATTGAAGCCATGGACCTCGTTCCAGCCTATGTGTACAAAACGAATGATTGCTTTCTCCGCTGTGGTGGTTGCGGCAGGATTTACTGGAAGGGGACGCATGTTGACCGGATGGAATCGACAGGAATGGTATAAAAAACTTGAATGACGGGTCACCCTGTTGGATATCGCCGCGAGGGAAAAACCCGGGTACTGAACGGGCAGATCAAACGAACTTTCTCGGCCGCATTATCCCCGCCCTGAAGTAACGGGGATTTACGCCGGATGTGATAAAGCAACCGGATTCCAGTTTCCGATCAACGGGCTGTTTCGATGAGGGAGTTTACTGAACAGGCTTCTGGGGCATTTCCACCGGAGTTTTCGTCTGAGCGGAAGCCGGCTGGGGCTGGTTCTGCCGGACGTGCGCTGATACAGATTGAGATGAATGCACCTCTGGGACCGGCTTCCGCTTCGTTTTTGACGTGGCGGGATTTTGCACCTGTATTTTCCGGCTTACGATCCCCGAGGAGGTGATGACCATGTCCCTCACCACGGTGTTCTTCGGTTCGTCGACCGTCAGCTCTTTCCCGTTCAGCACAAGCTTAAGATCACTTGCACTGCCGTAGCTCAGCAGGAACCGTTCGTCGGCACTCCAGATAAGGCTCTCCCCCTTGTTCAGAATAGCTTTTTTCTGAGGACTCGAATCGGTCCGGATCAGAATCCAGGTGTTCTCGAGAGCAACAACCTCGAGATAAAGTTTTTCCGGCCTGGATGTCGTTCCCGGAGCGGACGATAGCTCGCCGAACCCGGCGGCCGGCGGCGGAGCTCCTGTGGGGGTCTCTTTCACGTGCTGTTGCGGCCTCGGAAACGCCGAAAAGAAAAAAAGAACAAGGATAACCGCGATACCCGCCGCCCACAGAACAGGTTCGAGGGGAAACTTCGACGGAACGTGATGAACCTCTTCCTCTTTGACTGGCGCGGCGGCGACCGGCACGGCCTGCGCCGGTGAAGCTACGGGAGGACGTGTTTGCTGAATCTCCGCATAGCGCTTCAGAATCTCCGGCTCATCGAGCTGCAGGAACTTTCCGTAGTTTTTCAGAAAGCCCTTGACGAATACCTCGCCGGGAAGTTTGGAAAAGTCCTCTGCTTCGAGAGCCTTCAGGTACTGTACGCTGATACGTGTCTGCTGGGCGGCTTCCCGCAGATCGATCCCGCGGGCAAGCCGTGCATCTTGCAGGTATTTACCTAACGTCCCCATCCATCACCTCAGGGTTTTAAGATAATCACTCGCTTTTACAGCAAGGTCGCTCTTGGGTGCAAGTTCCACGACTTTTTTGAATTCCTGGACAGCAGACTTCTTATTCCCGTCTTTTAAATAGACCAGGGCAAGGCCGTAACGCATGTCGGGATTCTGCGGCGCCATATCAACGCCTTCCCGATATTCGTTGATCGCTTCCTCGTTCTTTCCCTCGTCGGCCAGCGCGGTGGCAAGCTCAAGAACAATAAAGTCCAGATTGGCATACTGCTTCGCGCTGCGGTAGGCTTCCACGGCTTTCGGATAATCCTTCTTAGCCATGTACACGCGCCCCATGTTCAGATAAGGGACATGGGGAGTGGCGTAAAGCTTGTTCTGCAACGCTTTTTGGTAGTTCTCGATGGCATCGTCCCATTTCTGCTGCTTTGAATACACTCCGCCGAGTGCGTTGTAGGCCTCAGAAAATTTATCATCCAGGCTGATCGCTTTTTTATAATACTTTATGGAATCCTCATACCTGCCTTGCATATCACAAATTAATCCGAGGGAATAGTAGGACTGCTTGAAGGAGCTATCGGTCTGTATGGAACGGTTGAATTCCACGGAGGCCAGCTCAAAGTTTTTCTGCTGAAAATAGGCAAGCCCCTTGTCGTAATAGCCTTCCGCCATTTTGGATTTGTCTACGGTGTTGCCCCCCGTCGTGACGCACCCGGTCAGCGCAAGTAGAGCTATGATGATCACGGTCCTCATATCCTTACTCCTTTCAAAATGATGTGAGCAAACGTGCAAGCGCTTCGCGGTCGCGGCTTACGACACCAGCCGTAGGCTGGGACTCCTTCTTCCCCGCCTGTTTCGGCACCTTCACAAAGCCCGAGCTTATTGCCTGCTGAAACATTTCCTGCCTGCTTTTGGGTGCGGCGGACGGGGGAGGCTTCGGCCCCGCTGCGCGGGATGGCGGTTTGACTTGCGTCCCTTGCAGACCCGCACCTGTGGTCCTTTGCGGTGGGCGTTGATTCTCCCTTTTCCGCTCTACGGGAACGTGCTCATGCGGATGCGTATACTCCGCATCCTCTTCCGCCATACCCTGTCGTTGCGGTAAAGACGGTGCGGGTTGCGCGGGCTCTGGGTGCTGGACCTCGGGAGCCGCAGGCAATGCCTCCTGGGGGGCCGGTTGAACCGGCGGCATCTGCGGAGCGTTTTGCGGGGATTGCACCGGTCGTTGGATCGGCGCGGTATCAGGCGCGGCCGGAACCGGTTTCGGCTGTATCGATGCCGGTGCCGCCTGCGGCGATGCCTGTTGTGGTGAAGGGGGCTGCGGCTCTGTCAGAACAGGCTGAGCTTGCTGCTCCTGGTGCTGCACGGGTGCTTGTGACGGTGTCGCTTGTTCCGCGGCCGATGCGGGTCCCGACGGCGCCTGCTGCTCCGTCGGCGGTTCCGACTGTGCCGCTTCAGGCGCCTGCGTCGCAGGGGCGATCTGAGGTTCCGGCGTGCTTTTAAAAATGTCCTGTTTCTCTATCCAGCGGCTTGCTTCCCCGGGAGGCAGCCGGCTAAAGTCCAATTCATCAAGCATCGCACCGAGTCCCTCGGCGAAGACGAGCGCCTCTTCCTGAACGGAATCCAGCTCTTCCGCGGGGAAGGGATTGGATGAATGAGCGTAGTACAGTTTTCGACCCGTCAGAAGCAGGTGCAGCCCGATGTAGGCGGATATTTTATCCTTTGCTTCGCGGAAGAATATGATATAACTGCGGGCTTCCTCAAGCATCATTTCCGGTGTGGCGACCTGATGGTTGTTCATCGAGAAGAACACCTTAACCATGTTCCTCTCCCTGATTTTCAGGTCCTCTATGGTTTGATCAATAAGAAACATAATTCACGTATAGAGTGCAAACGTTTTCACGAGCGATGCTCCGGCTCATGGTCCTGTTGTTTTCCGAAGCAGGAACGCCGAACTTCCCCTCAGATATCCTCGAAATGAGTGAGCTTCTTAAACTCACGGTACCTGTCTTCGATTTCCCGGTAATCGAGGCTTCGCAAGCGGTCGAGGCTGAAGGCTTCCACATTCAGTGACGCCATCACGCTGCCGAAGATAACAGCTTTTCGCATGCTCTCCTCGGTGAAGTTCATCGTACTCGACAGGTACCCCATGAAGCCGCCAGCGAAGGTGTCGCCAGCGCCAGTGGGATCGAAAACCGCTTCGAGCGGGTAGGCCGGCGCGCTGAAAGCACTGTGCCCGTTAAACATGAGTGCACCGTAGCTCCCCTGCTTGACCACGACCGTTTTCGGCCCCATTGCCTGCACGCACTTGGCCGCCTTGACGAGGCTTGCCTCGCTGGCAAGCTGCCTGATTTCCGCTTCGTTGATGGTCAGCAGATCCACTTCCTTCAGGATCCGCTTAAGAGCATCGGGCTTGCTCGAAATCCAGTAGTTCATCGTGTCGCAGGCGACGAGTTTTGGTTTTTTGACCTGCCTCAGGACGTCGAGCTGAATGTCGGGATCCACGTTCGCCAGGAACACAACGTCGGTGTTTTTGTAGTCGTCCGTGATCGCCGGTTTGAATGTTGCCAGGACATTCAGGTGCGTCGCCAGGGTACAGGCTTCATTCAGATCATAGCCGTATTCACCCTTCCAGCGGAAGGTCTCTCCCTGCTGGACCTCGAGGCCTCGCGTGTCGATGCCCTTGCTTTTCAGAAATTGTATGTGTTCCCGGGGGAAGTCTTCACCGATGACCGCAACAAGCCTGACGTCGGTGAAATAACTGGCTGAGGTGGAAAAATACGTGGCTGAACCGCCAAGAGCATTGTCGACATTCCCAAAAGGGGTTTTGACCGAATCCAGGGCAACGGTTCCGACAACAAGAAGACTCACGAAAAACCTCCAAGTCAAATTTATCTCATCAGGGAGAACGCAGAAACTGCTCCGGACAACACCACGAAACCCGGCTTTGAAGGTTCGCGGCGGCCTCCGGGTTGAAACGGATTATCTTTTCTTCAAATATTTTCCGATAATCGGAGCAAGTTCCTTCTTCGTCTTCAGCGGAATCAGTTTTTCTGGCGTCATGATCGAGTTCCGGAGCGACTCCCCGCAGGAACACGGCCGGCCCCCGGACAATATCTTGACCGCCTCGCGAATCATGGCCTTCGACGTCTCGATGTTTTTTTTCATGACCGCCAGCACGGCCTCGACGGTCACGTCCTCTTCACTGTGATGCCAGCAGTCGTAGTCGGTCGCCAGGGCGATCGTGCTATAGCACATCTCCGCTTCGCGCGCGAGCTTCGCCTCCGTGGCATTCGTCATCCCGATAACATCCACGTTCCAGGTCCGATAGACCAGGGACTCGGCTCGCGTTGAAAACTGCGGGCCCTCCATGCAGAGGTAGGTTCCTCCGCGGTGCAGAGTGGCCCCTGCCCTGTCTCCCGCATCCATCAGGATGGCGCTGAGATCGGGACAGACCGGTTCGGCCATCCCCACGTGGGCAACCACGCCGCTGCCGAAGAACGTGCTGCGCCGGTGTTTGGTGTGGTCGTAGAACTGGTCCGGGACGACGATATGGCCGGGCTCGATTTCTTCCTTCATGCTGCCTACGGCGCTGACAGAAATGATCCGCTCTACACCGATTTTCTTCATGCCGTAAATATTGGCGCGATAATTGATGTCCGTGGGCATGATGCGATGGCCGCGGCCGTGGCGGGGAAGAAACGCTACCCGCCATCCGAAGAGCGTGCCTACGAAGTAGTCATCCGAGGGTTTGCCGAAGGGTGTTGACACCTTCATGGCCTTGACGTCCGTCAGGCCTTCCATCTCGTAGAGACCGCTGCCGCCGATAACACCAATACTGATTTTTTCCTTCTGTGCGCGTCGCTTGGGCATCGAGATTAGATTATTCCGTTGTGCGTATGAGAAGGAATATTAACATGCCGAGAGTTCATGATTCCAGGATTGCGTCCGGACATCAAACCTGCGCTGCCTGTTCCTGCTCCGGTTTCTTCGCTTCCATGCTGTCCAGAAGGTCTACGGGTTTTTCCGGGATGATGGTGGAAATGGCGTGTTTATACACAAGCTGCTGGTTTTCCTGCTTCAGGAGTATGACAAAGTTGTCGAAACCTTTGATCGTGCCCATGAGCCGCGCCCCGTTGACGAGATACATGGTCACCGGGATTTTTTCCTTGCGCATCTGGTTTAAAAAAATGTCCTGGAGATTAACTTGCGACTTTCCCATCCATCCCACCCGTGAAACCGTTACGAACTGTCCGGCCATCAACTGCTGCTTCGCAACAAATTATTTTTGTTATCTTATACTACTTTATTTGAAATTTCAACGCTTTTCTTTATGCGTTCACTGATCTCCCCTGCATACGAAAGTCCCGTGATATCAATCCACACGGTAGCCGGTTCCCGGCGGAACCAGGTAAACTGACGCTTGGCATATCGCTTAGTATCACGCTTGAGCAGCGCCACGGCTTCCTCCCGTGATGTCTTGCCCAGAAAATGGTTCAGAAAGTGCTTGTATCCCAGTCCCTGCATCGATGCCAGCTCCGGTCCGTAACCGCGATCCATCAAGGTCTTCACTTCGGCTTCCAGTCCGCTTTCGATCATGCGGTCCACACGTCGTTCAATGCGCGGATACAGTTCGCTCCGGCTTCGCACCAGAAAAACCAAATGGAACCGGAATGGTTTTTCCTTGAATGCGTGTTCACGCTGGAAATCGGACAATTTCCTGTCCTTCAGATAATACACTTCGAGCGCCCGGACGGTGCGTCTGAGATCGTTTGGATGGATCTTGATAGCCGATTCGGGGTCAACCCTGATGAGGTCAGAATAGAGCGTCCCGGGCTGCCCTTCCGATTCACGCCTCAGCAGACGTTCGCGCATATCGAGGTCTGCGGGAGGCCCGGAGAACAACCCGCGCGTCAGGGCGCGGAGGTAGAGTCCCGTCCCGCCGACAACGATAGGCAGTCCGCCAGACGCAATGATGCCGTTCAGTGCCGCTCGCGCGTCGCGCAGGTAGTCGCCCACACTGTATGGCTGATTCGGTTCGACCACGTCAATCAGGTGGTGGTATACGAGTTTCCGCTGCTCCGGGGTAGGCTTTGCGGTTCCAATATCCATGCCGCGGTAAATCTGCATGGAATCGGCGCTCACGATCTCGGCGCCGAACTCCTGCGCAAGAAGAAGGGAAGCATCGGTCTTGCCGACAGCGGTGGGACCGGCGATGATAAGAATAGGTTTGTTCGTTGGCATAACGAAGGTTCAGGAATGGCACTCAGCCGCTTCCTTCCGGCAGCCCGCGCACGAGGCACGCGACGCAGGGACTTCTTCTCAGCGACGTTGATCCGAAGGCGGCATGGCGCTACCCCGGAGTGCGCTCATTTCCCGGGGGAAGTCGTTCTTCCTCCAGCCTTTCATGTGCCCCTCAAGGGAATACACCGCTTCATAGCCGGAGAGTCTGAGCATGAAAGCCGACATGCCCGCCCGCGGCCCATGCTCGCAGTAGAGAAGGACCGGATCTTTCTTTGGGAATCCCCGCTCCTGCAATGCCGTGCCAACAGCATAAAACGGAATATGCACTGCTCCCGGAACATGGTCCTGATCATATTCACCCTGGGAGCGGACATCCACGATCAGCGGCGCTGTACCGTCCTGCATTTGTCTAAAGAGCTCATCCCGGGTCATACCGGTTGCGCAGCCGGCAATGCTGAAAAGCACGGCAAAACCTTGCGCGATCAATAAAATCATGAGACCTTTTGCCATGATCGCTTTCACTGTCGAATCCATGCCCCCTCACCTCATCTTACTGTTTTCCTCGATCGTTTTTGCAACGCTTCACGGACCGACCCGCGCGCACCGCGGTCTGCATCAGGATCGCCGCGAACCAGAACGAGGCGCCTGCCTGCACTCCTCTTTGCTTCCAGGCTGCCGTGGATTTCGAAGTTGCTTTTCAGAGCAGAAGCAAGCCCCCTCAGGAGATCTCACGGGAAGAGACAAAGAAGAATGATGTGGCCAGGTTCATGACCCAGGTCAGCTAAGGAAGCAGGCCAACGCGCGCAAGCATGGCCAGGCCACGGGCCAGGAACGCGCCCCCTGACCCGCTGTGATTCCGGCAGTCTGTTGGCGAGGATCGAAATGAAGGCAATCTTGTCTGTCCCAAGGACGCTTGCAAATGCCGTCCGGGTGGCCTTTGCAATCCACGTTGCGTTTCAAGAAGCTCATCCAGGGGAACGATCGTCTTTCCTCATCGCCAAATAAGACAACGCGGTCGGTGAACGCACTAAATCCTTTTAAACATCTTCTTGATCTCATCCATCGAAAACCGCATGACTGTCGGTCTGCCATGGGGGCAGGTGTGAGGCATGCGGCATTTAAAAAGATCGGCAAGCAGAGCTTCCATTTCCTGCTGATCGAGACGCCGGTGCACCTTGATTGCCGGGTGGCAGGCCATGACGCTCAGGATCTCATCGCGGAGCGCCTCTATTTTTCCGCTCGACCCATGAATATTTACCTCATCAAGGACATCGAGCAGCAGACTCTTGTAATCCGCACCGACGAGGAGCGCGGGGACGGCCTTGATCATGAAGGTGCCGTTTCCGAAGTCATCCACGATCAATCCGAGTTTGTGAAGTTCCAGCAGATACTCCGACAAAAGATTGCTTTGAGCGGGGCCGAGTTCCACCTGGTCCGGAATGAGCAGGTTCTGAACCGACACAAGCCCCCCGTCTAACTGGTCCTGAAGTTTCTCGAACAATACCCGTTCGTGCGCGGCGTGCTGATCGATGATTGCCATTCCTTCCGTCGACTGTGCGATGATGAATGAGTGGTGAATCTGGGCCAGGGGGAAGAGATCATGCTCCGACATCATTGCGGTTTGCGGAGCAGGCGCGTCAGAGGCGGCGCGATGACCCGGCCCGGGCTCGTACTGCAGGTCCGCCGTTCTCCAATCATTCTTTCGCCGACCGAACGGCGGCAAGAATCTTCGTTGAGGGGCGGAACCAGAGGCCTCCTGCATTTTTAGATAATCCGCCACCGCCCCTTTCACCTCTCCGACATGGTCGTTTGCAGGGCCTGTCGCATCGATGACCGGCATTCCATGCGTTCGCAGGCCCTCCCGGATTGCTTCGCGGACAAGATCATGGACCTGCGACTGGTTCCGGAACCGCACTTCCGCCTTGGCGGGGTGCACGTTCACGTCCACCAGGGCGGGATTGATATCGAGGAAAATGAAGCCGATGGGGTGGCGATCCCGCATGAGCAAATCCCCATAGGCGCCGTAGAGTGCATGAGAGAGCGATGGATTCCTCACTGCACGATGGTTTACATAAAAGTCCTGATAGGTACGGTCTGCTCGGCTGTAGGAAGGGTTGCCAATGAGCCCATGGACATAGATGCTGTCGCGGCCTCCCGAGAAGGAAATCATATTGTCTGCTATTTCGGCGCCATGGAGCTGGAATGCCCGCTCTTTTACGCTTCGGGACGCCGGAAGATCCAGCACCGTTTTCGTGTTGTGAGTCAGCTTGAAACGGAGTGCGGGATTCGCCATGGCCTGTCGCGAGACCGCGGTCGCTATGTGGGAAAACTCCGTGCCGGCACTCTTGAGAAACTTGAGTCGCGCCGGTGTATTGTAAAACAGATGAGCAATTTCGATCGATGTGCCCTGCGGTGCGGCGGCGTCTGAAACCGTCTTGACCATACCTCCCTCGATCTCGACCAGGACGCCTGAGGCAGCATCGCGCACGGCCGACAGCAACCGTACGTGGGAGACCGACGCAATGCTCGACAGTGCCTCCCCGCGGAATCCCATCGTTCTGATGGCTTCAAGGTCTTCATCACTCGAGATCTTGCTCGTAGCATGCCGCACAAAAGCGGTCCGGGCATCCTCTCCCGACATGCCGCACCCGTTGTCGGTTACCCGGATCAGCCGTCTTCCCGCCTGTTCAATGTCAATTAATATTTCCGTGGCTCCGGCGTCAATCGCATTTTCGATCAATTCCTTGACGACCGATGCCGGCCGCTCCACCACCTCGCCGGCGGCGATTTTGTTTACAACATGATCGGGAAGTATTTTGATGATGGAATTCATAGGTCAGAAGCAAGATGTCAGACTAAAGAATAACCACGGGCCGCGGGCAGGCTTTAGTCTGACTTCTGTTGCATCAATATTTCAGCTTCGCTTTCTCCTGGTTTGCAACAACAATGATCGCCATGCTGTCCGGGAAAAGATATTTTTTTGCAACCCGCTGAATATCCTCCCGTGTAACTGAATTGATCAGACCGGGATACTTCTGCGGATAATCGAGCCCCAGATTATAGATCTCGATGGAGGTCAGAATGCCCGCGATCTTTGCCGAGGTGTCCATGCGCAGAGGGAAGTTGCCCGTCAGGTATGCCTTCGCATCTTTCAGCTCTTTCTCGGAGACAAGCTCTGACTGAATTCTGCGGATCTCCTTGATCGTTTCCGCTATTACTTCATTTGCCGATTCATTCTTGGTCTGTATTGACACCATAAAGGCGCCCGGGTCCTTCTGGGCTTCAAAACCGCTGTGGACGTCATAGGCCAGTCCCTTGTTGTCGCGGATGTTGTCCATGAGACGTGAGGAAAAACCGCCGCCTCCGAGAATGTAGTTCATGACCAAGCAAGCATAAAAATCCGGGTTTTCCCTGCTAATCCCTATATGCCCCATCGCAATATTTGCCTGCGTGATGTTTTTGTCAATTTTTTCCACGACGGTTTTTTCAAGAATGGGCGGCTGGACGGGAGCTGGCAGCGGCTGCTCGGTCTTCAGCCAGGATCTGAAAAATTCATTGAGGAGTGCTACGATTTCCTTCTCCGACACGTCCCCCACGACGGCGATGACCGAATGATTCGGGCTGTATCGTGCGGAATAAAATGCCACCACGTCGTCGCGGGTAAGCTTTGGCAGAGAGGCGGCCACATCATCGCTGGTCCTGCCGTAGGCGTTGTCGCCGAAAACAGCTTTGTCAAACGCGTTCGATGCCACGATTGCCGGCTCTTCCTGCTGGCGCTGGGTCTCGGCAAGAGTCTCCTTGATCTTGCGGTCAATTTCTTTCTGATCAAAAACCGGATGCAGGAGCACGTCAGACAGCAAATCCAGACCAGTCCGGAGGTCCTTCTTCAGGACTCGCACGTTGGCCGAGGCGAAATCATCACCCCCTGACGTGGAAAGAGAGCCGCCGATGAAATCGATCTCGCTGCTGATCTGCTGCGCAGTGCGTCTGGAAGTGCCCTGGGTAAGAAGGGACGCGGTAAGAGCAGCAAGCCCGGCTTTGCCGGCTGGTTCCGCGGTTTTTCCCGCTGTCATCGCCATGCTGATCGTCACCATGGGAATGGTATGTTTTTCCGCGAGCAGGAGTACCATGCCGTTGTTGAGGAGTATGCGTTTGCCGAGCTGCTCGGATGCAAATACGCCTGATGCAGCGAGGGATATCAGACCCGGAATAAGAACAAAGAATGCTGATAACTTGGATATTTTCATTCTTATGACCTTTCACACGGAAGATGCGGAACGAAAACTGTGGAACCAGGCGCACAGGTCGGTCCTCTAAACACAGGATCCCACTTTTTCGGCGCGCTCTGAGCATTTTCGAAGTCATGTCGCTCTTGCAAAATGAATCTACTTTCCCTTGACCGGGAGCAGAATACCCACCGTCCTGTTGTCCTCAGTGAAATATTCCTTTGCAACGCGCATGACGTCTTCCTTCGTCACCGCGCGAATTCTGTCCACATACGATTCGAGGAGTCTCCAGTCGGCGACTGTTTCGAACTGCCCGAGCAGCATTGCCTGGTAGAAAATCGAATCCTGCCCCATGATGAAACTCGACTCAATCTGATTCTTGGCTTTTTGCAGTTCTTCCTCGGGTACGAACTCGGTTTTAAGCTTGTCAATCTCCGAATAGAAAGCTTTCTCGACATCATCCGTTGTCTTGCCCGGCATTACACCGGCATACAGTGTGAAAAGGTTCGGATCCGCGGAAATATTGTCATAATCTCCGCCAACATACAGGGCGAGTTGCTTTTCATAAACCAGGGACCGATAGAGCCGGGAACTTTTCCCCGACGAGAGGACCCCTTGGAGAACTTCGAGGGCATAGGAGTCCTTCTGTTTCAGGGTCGGCACATTGTATCCCGCAAAGACGGCGGGCAGTTCGGCCTGTTTTTTAACGACGATACGCCGCTCACCTCGGTGCTGAGGCTCTACAGCGCCGACCTTCGGTACTTCGGGCCCCCGCGGAATGGATCCGAAGGCGTTTTCGATCCGGGCAAATATTTTTTTCGTATCGAAGTCGCCGACCACGACAATGGTCGCATTGTTCGGCGCATAATACGTTCGATAATGTTTGTAGAGGTCGTCGCGGGTGATGTTATTGATGTCCGCCATCCAGCCGATCACCGGCCACTGATAGGGATGGGCGCTAAAGGCGACCGCCATCATCTGCTCCAGCATGCTGTTGACGGGATCGTCCTCGTACCGCATGCGGCGCTCTTCCTTAACCACCTCGCGCTCCGACAGGAACTCTTTTGGGTCGATGAGCAGGTTCTGCATGCGATCCGATTCCAGCTCCAGGGATATGTCGATGCGGTCCGCGGAGAAGTTCTCGAAGTAGGCCGTATAGTCACGCGAGGTGAACGCGTTGTCATTCCCCCCATTGCGTTGGACGGTCTGGGAAAAGGTCTTGGGTCCGTATTTTCTTGTCCCCTTGAACATCATATGCTCTAGCATATGGGACATCCCTGTTTTCCCAAGGCACTCGTTGCGAGAGCCGACCTTGTACCATATCTGGAACGTGACCACCGGCGCTTTGTGGTCTTCCCTGAGCAGCACCTTGAGCCCGTTCGGCAACATCTTCTCGGTGACGTTCATTGTCTGGGCGAAAGATGAAGACGTCATCACGAGGGCCATCAGAATCGCAAGCATAGCCATCCTTCTTGTTTTAACATGGTAATACATGACCGACCTCAATTGTGAACACAGGGCGCTGAACGCTCTTAGTGTGTACCCGTATGTCCGAACCCGCCTGAGCCGCGTGATGTTTCCGTCAGCTGTTCGACCAGTTCGAACGTGGCCTTCTCGATCCTGGCAAAGACCATCTGCGCGATGCGGTCACCGCGCCGGATCGTGAAGGTCTTGTCGCCGAAATTAAAGAGGATAATCCCGATCTCTCCACGGTAGTCTGCATCGATCGTGCCCGGCCCATTCAGCATGCCGATACCGTGCTTGAGCGCAAGACCGCTGCGGGGTCTGACCTGGCCTTCATGACCCTCCGGGATTGCAATGGCTATACCGGTGGGCACCAGCGACCATTTCCCCGCCTCAATGGTCATGGTATGTTCTACCGCCGCATAAAGGTCAACGCCCGCCGAGTGCTCGGTCTGGTAATGGGGCACCGGAAGGCCCTGCGCATGGGGAAGCTGAGTTATGTGGACAATGAGGTGGTCGGACATAACGCTGATTATAGTACACGGCAGAGGGGAGACAATAAACAGGGGAAAACCCTGAACGAGCGAATGTTCCCGAATGTTTCCAGTCTTCCGTCGCCAGACTGTTAAATCTCCCGCACAGAATCGGGGACATCGGCCCTGCTTATAGGCCCCAGTATGGTGAGTGCAATATTATCAGGGTTGAAAAGAAGACGAGCCAGGCGCTGCACCTGTTCCGCCGTGACCTTCTCCACACCCTTGATGATATCGTCCATGGCCAGGTATTTTCCGAAGTAAATCTCCTGACGGGCAAGCCTGCTCATGTGGCTGTTGCTACTTTCCAGGGAGAGGATCAGACTTCCTTTGAGCTGGTTCTTGACCCGCAGCTCTTCCGCCGGGGTGATCCCCTCTTCCTTGATCTTTCTCAGTTCCTTCATCACGAGCCGCACCACTTCAAAAGCATTGGATGGATCGGTCCCGGCATACACGGTGAGCAGCCCCGTATCGCGATAGGAGGTGACGTAGGAATAGATCGAATAGGCGAGAGCATTCTGTTCCCTGATCTCCTGGAAGAGGCGCGAACTCATGCTGTTGCCGAGCACGGTGTTGAGCGCCGATATTACGTAGCGGTCTTCATGGGTATAATACAGGCCCTTGCATCCGATACACAGCTGTACCTGTTCGAGCTGTTTTTTCTTTACCGAGATGGCAGCGGTAAACTCCGGAGTCGCTTCTTTCTTGGGGACGCCGTCCCGTCCAAGCTTGCCGAAGTGCTGGTTCAGCAGGTCGATCAGACGTGCGTGTTCGAAATTTCCCGCGACGGAAATCACGATCTCCCGGGGGCCGTAGTTGCTCTGGATATAAGAGATGATATCATCGTGTTTGAGCGCCTTGATCGTGTCCTTTGTCCCGAGAATGGGACGGCCGAGGGAGTTATCGGGCCAAACTGTACTCGTAAAAAGCTCGTGGATGTAGTCGTCGGGCGTGTCCTCGACTCCCTTAATCTCTTCGAGGATGACCTTGCGCTCCTTCTCCATTTCAACTGGATCGAACTTCGCCCCGAGGAGGATGTCGGCAAGGATTTCGATGACCACTGGCAGGTGCTCGTCAACGACTTTTGCGTAGTAGGTGGTCGTCTCCTGCGACGTGAACGCATTCATCTCGCCGCCGAGCGAGTCCATCTCGATGGCGATGTCCTTGGCGGACCGTTTTCCGGTCCCCTTGAAAAACATGTGCTCGATAAAGTGGGAAATACCGCCGATCTCGGGCGCTTCGTGCCGCGAGCCCACCTTCACCCACACGCCGATGGAGATCGATCTCGACTTCGGAAGCGTTTCTGATACAACCCGGATGCCGTTGGCAAGGGTATCTTTTCTATACATGAATTATCCTGAAAAAATGTATCGCGAATTGTATCATGGAATCCAGACGAAATCGCCTAATCCTTCAAGCGGGACCGGAGCGCGCGCTTCCCCACGATTTCTCTCCACTGATAAAATCGTCCCCCGGCGTTAATCCCTGTGTGCGGCTCAGCTGCGCCCCTAGGTGCCTTCCCAGTTCCTGAATTACTTCTCTTTTTCATGGTGATTGCCATGTCCGTGCTGGACACTCCGCTCCTGGGTGATCTTCTGCGCCAAGTGGCTTGGGACATCTTCATAGCCGTAAAACTCCATGGTATACATTCCCCGGCCGCTGGTCAGGGAATTGAGCGTTGGCGCATAGGAAAGCATCTCGGACATCGGCACTAGGGCTTTGATAGCCTGGCCGTTAGCCTGGGGAACAACACCCTGTACTTTTCCGCGCCGCGAGTTCAAGTCGCCGATCACGGCGCCCAGCGTATCATCGGGAGCGACTACTTCCACGCTCATGATCGGCTCAAGAAGGACGGGCTTGGCCGCCTCCATGGCTTTTTTAAAAGCCATGCTTCCGGCAACCTTAAAGGCCATTTCCGACGAGTCCACGGAATGATAGGAACCGTCATAGACTTTGACCCGGACATCCACGATGGGATAGCCGGCGAGGATGCCTTCATGCATGGCCTCCATCACACCCTTTTCAACGGCAGGTATGTACTGCCGGGGAATTACGCCTCCGACGACCTTGTCCACGAACTCGAAACCAGTCCCGCGCGGAAGCGGTTCGAGTTCAAGCCATGCATCGCCGTACTGCCCGTGACCGCCAGTCTGCTTTTTATACTTGCCTTGGGCGCTTGCCTTTGTCCTGATGGTCTCCTTGTACGGCACCTTCGGCGTTTTCATCGTCACTTCGGCGCCGAACTTGCGCTTCAGTTTTTCAAGTGTCACTTCGAGGTGAACCTGCCCCATCCCGGAAAGCACCATTTCCTTGGTCTGTTCGTCATAGGTGAATTTCAGCGTCGGATCCTCTTCGAGGAGCTTATGAATGCCCGTACTCACTTTGTCCTCGTCTCCCCGCGTTTTCGGCGAAACAGCGTAGGACATGACAGGGTCGGCATACTTCGCAAATTCCATGATGATGGCGTGGTTGTCAATACACAAAGTGTCACCCGTAAGCGTTTCTTTCAACTTCGCTATGGCTCCGATCTGTCCGGCCGCGAGCGTCTGGACTGGAATCTGTTTCTTGCCCTGAATCATGAAAAGCGATCCCACCTTTTCCTTCACCTGACGCGACGAATTATAGATGTTTGAATCGGCTTTGAGCGTTCCTGAAAAAACGCGAACCAGGGACAGCTTGCCCGCGAAGGGATCGTTGATCGTCTTGAATACCAGCGCGGCAAGCGCCTCATCTGCCTCCGGTTTGCGTGTGGTCTCGTTGCCCGTTTTAGGATCAATCCCCTTGATCTTGACGATCCGCGCATGCTCCGCTGGTGACGGCAGGGATGCCACGATCATGTCGAGCAGCGGAGTGATCCCCAGGTTCTTTACCGTGGAGCCGCACAGCACGGGCAGGAGTCCGCCTCCGATAGTACCGTGCTTTAATCCGGCCATGATGTCCTCCTGGGACAAGTCGCCCTTGTCCAGGTACTTTTCGAGCAGGCTGTCCTCGGTTTCGGCGATCTGCTCCACCATTTTTTTTCGGTATGCCGCCACATCGTCTTTCATGGCGGCGGGAATGTCCTTCTCCTCGATTTTACCGCTCCCAGAGGGGGCGAACATCAGAGCCCTCATCCCGATAAGGTCGACAACCCCCGTGAACTTGTCTTCAAGCCCGATGGGAAGCTGGAGCACCACTGCGTTCTTGCAGAAATGCTTTTCCATGTCGCCCACGGCTCGGAAAAAATCTGCGCGTTCCTTGTCGAGCTTGCTCACGAACGCAACGCGGGGGATTTCATAGTCGCAGGCGAATTTATAGATTTTTTCGGTTTCGGCTTTTACGCCGGAAATGGCGGAAATGATGAGGACAGCTCCGTCAACGGCCCGAAGAGTACCCCGCGTTTCTTCCAGGAAGTTGATGTAACCGGGGGTATCAATGATGTTAATGCGAACGCCTTTCCAGTCAACAAACCCGACTGCCGAGGTGATGGTAATCTTCCGGGCGATTTCCTCCGGTTCATGCATGAATACGGAGTTCCCCGCGTCGACGCTTCCCAGGAGCTCGACGGCGCCCGCAGCATACAACATGGCGTCGGCAAGCGATGTTTTTCCTGCGGCGCCGTGTGAGAGGATCGCGATATTTCGGACTTCCTTGACATCAGCGTTCGGCATAGACAGCTCCTTCTGGGTAAATGAATTTTGTTCCGGATGGCATGGAATGCCCTCTCAATAATTACCTGTAGCAGATGATCTCTGCAAAAAGATCGCCTCCGGGCTCGTCGCCGACAGGGGCCGTCTCCGATCATCAACGTAAATTGTTCGCGCCCGCGGGTTACCAGATCTCGGACTTGATCTTGCCTCCCTGTTTTACGAGGACGTCCACGATGGCCTCGTTGAAAAAGTTGTTGGATTGACGGATTCCCTCATCCACCATGGACTCGTAATATTTTTTGCCCTCAGCAAGCTCCTCCGTCAGGACATCGAACAGGCTGTCCCGTTCAATCCCTTCCTTGACCTTGGCCTGATTGTACAGGAGAATATCCGAAAGAATCGTCCGTGCGAGCCGCCTTGCTTCGTCAGGCTTTGTTATCAGTCTCATGTGTGGCGCTCCGTTGCCGTCACCCGATCATTCATCAGGTCAAGATCTCAACAATCACTGGTTTATACTTCTGGGTCTTTTCAACTTTTTTGTTATAGGAGCGGATGAACAAAAACGATACGAAGGTGCAGAATGCTCCTCCAATGAATGCCCAGAGGTCGGAACGGGCATCACCGACATAGGGGAGGGCGATGTTCTTGGCGATGATGGCTCCGGCGACAAGCGCCGCCATGGGTATGCCGTACAGAATAATGGATGCTTTCAAGTAGATTTGCGGCGCAACGATGACCTTGACTTTCTGTCCCTTCACAGCGCCCAGTGGATTGGCGGCCTCCAGGTATTCCTGGTCGCCGGGATGGCAAACGCCCGAGACAGCGCACTGTTCACAGGCGCTTTTTTTCAGTATCGCCACCTTGGCGATGTTTCCGTCGACCTCGGCTATGACCCCTTCTTCTTCAATCACAAGAATACCTCGTATACACAGTTACACAGTCCGAACCCTGTGGCATGCCGCCTTGTTCTGTAAACTGAGAACTCTTAATTATATGCCTTTTTCGCTGATTTCAAAAGCTTATATTCGATGCTGTCCACCAGCGCCTGCCAGCTCGCCTCGATCACGTTCTCGGATACGCCGACAGTGCCCCACCGGTTTCTGCCGTCGCCCGACTCGATCAGCACCCGGACCTTGGCGGCCGTGCCTTCTGCGGCGGTCAGCACGCGGACCTTATAGTCCAGGAGCTGCATGTTCTCCAGGCCCTTGCCGGGAAAGTATTTCGGCAGCACCTTGCGCAGCGCCTTGTCTAGAGCGTTCACCGGGCCGTTTCCCCAGGCCGCCGTATGTTCAACGTTCCCCCCGACCTCCACGGTGACGGTTGCCTCGCTCACCGGATGGGGGTCAACCTTTCGCTTCTCCGTGAGAATACGATAGTCGATCCTGTCGAACATGTTAAACACTGACTCGTAATTGTGGCTGGCGCGCAACATGAGCAGTTCGATCGACCCTTCGGCGCCCTCGAACGCATATCCCTCGCTCTCAAGCTCCTTGACCTTCTTGAGGATCGAGGTCAGTTCAGGGCTGTCCTTGGTCAGGGGAATTCCCAGTTCCGCAGCTTTCTGAAGAATATTGCTCCTGCCTGCCAGGTCGGAAACGAGAATGCGCCTCCTGTTCCCCACCAGTTCGGGGATGATATGCTCGTAGGTGAGTGGACTTTTCGTCACGGCGTCCACATGAACGCCTGCTTTGTGAGCGAAGGCGCTGTCGCCGATATAAGGCTGACGCTTCCGGTGCGGCAGGTTCGCCAGTTCATCCACATACCGGGAAACATCACGCAGCTTCGACAGGCTCGTATTGGAAACGCACTCAATGCCCATCTTGAGCTTCAGTGCCGGGATAATTGAACAGAGGTTCGCATTTCCGCAGCGCTCGCCATATCCGTTCATGGTGCCGTGCACCTGCATTGCCCCCATCCGGATTGCGGCGAGCGAATTCGCCACTGCCAGTTCGGAGTCGTTGTGGGCGTGGATGCCGAACGAGGTGGAGATCCTTGACTTGACCGTTGAGATGATTGCTTCAAGATCATGAGGCAGGGTACCGCCATTCGTATCACACAGGATAAGACAGTTGGCGCCCGCGGCCTCGGCGGCAAGCAGCGTTTCCATGGCATACTCCGGATTCGCCTTGAATCCGTCGAAGAAGTGCTCGGCATCATAGAACACTTCCTTCATGTGCTTTTTGAGAAACGACACCGAATCGCCGATCATGCGGAGATTCTCGTCGGGCGTCGTTTTGAGCGCCTTGAGAACGTGGAGATCCCAGCTCTTCCCGTAAATCGTCGCGGCTGAGGTGCCGGACGCGACGAGGGCTTTCAAGCTAGGGTCTTCCGATGCCCTGAGCTTCGCCCGCCTCGTTGCGCCGAAGGCGACGAGCCTGGCCCGCTTCAGCCTGACATGCCGCATCTGTTTAAAGAATTCCACGTCGCGGGGGTTTGAGCCGGGCCATCCCCCCTCGATGTAATGGACGCCGAACTGGTCCAGTTTGCGGGCAACGCGGATCATGTCCTCGACCGAGAAGTTTACATCCTCGGCTTGGGCTCCATCACGAAGCGTGGTATCGTATAATTGCACTCTTGATTTCATAGAATCCTGGTCTCAAATAAGGAAACATCGACAGCCGGCATGCAGGCGAGAGACCGGCTCCCGACTTCTGAACCTGTCATGCCGCCTTGTCCATTTCGAAAGCTTCGTGGAGCACCCGCACCGCGAGCTCCGTGTACTTTGCGTCGATCACGCAGGAGATCTTGATTTCCGACGTGCTGATCATCATGATGTTGATCCCCTCTTTCGCCATGGCGGAGAACATCTTGGCGGCCACGCCGGAATGGGAGCGCATGCCCACGCCGACGATCGAGATCTTGGCAATGTCTTCCTTGATATTCACATTTTTCGCGCCGATTTCGGCCACCACCTTCTTCATAACCTCCAGGATTTTCTTGGAATCGGTCCTGGGTACCGTAAAGGACATGTCGGTCAATCCCCCCTCGCCGATATTCTGGATGATCATGTCCACGACGACGTTGTTGTCGGAGATGGTGTTGAATATCTTCGCTGCGACCCCCGGCTTGTCCGGCACGCCCTGGATTGTCACCTTTACCTGGTTTTTATCATATGCGACGCCGGACACAACCACTTTCTCCATATCGGAATCCTCCTTGGTAACAAGGGTGCCCGGGTTGTCGTTGAAACTCGAGAGCACTCTTACCGGTACGTTGTATTTTTTTGCGAACTCGACCGAGCGGGTCTGGAGCACTTTGGCCCCAAGGCTCGCCAGTTCGAGCATCTCATCATAGGATATTTTATCGAGTTTTCTCGCCTGCGGTACCATGTTCGGGTCAGTCGTATAGACACCATCCACGTCCGTATAAATATCACAGATGTCGGCCTTCAGAGCTGCCGCAACGGCTACCGCCGACAGGTCCGATCCGCCGCGGCCCAGCGTCGTAACATCATCAGACGTTTCCGTTATCCCCTGGAAACCGGCGACCACCGCGATTTTCCCGTCCCTCAGTGCATGCTTAAGCCGCTCGCCAGTGATCTTCTCGATACGCGCTTTGGTATGGACGCTGTCACAAATGATGCCGGCCTGCCGGCCTGTAAAGGACTGCGCCCTGTGCCCCAAGGCCTGAATCGCCATGGCCAGAAGCGCGATCGTCACCCGTTCTCCCGTGGACACCAGCATGTCCATTTCCCTCGGATCGGGGTTCTCGCTTATCTGGCTTGCTAAGTTGATCAGTTTGTCAGTCTCGCCACTCATGGCGGAAACAACAACTACGACGTCGTTGCCTTCCTCCCTGGTCCGGACGACACGCTTCGCCACATTCTTGATCCGCTCGGGATCCCCGACGGATGTGCCGCCGTATTTCTGTACTATCAGCACTCTGTTTCCTCCAGATAATGTGTAAACCAGCACGAGGCAAAAAGCGCGGGGGACAGGTGAACGACAAGACCCCGTGCTCAGTGCACTATGCGCGGTCCGTTCTGCGTAAAAAATAATCCATCAGTTGATAGCCTTCTTTGAACACCAGGGCGTCTTTCCGCTCTCCCAGCCGTTCGTCATAGCTCACCGGCTCTCCGCTGCGTTCCCGGGTATTATCGTAAATGACGAAGGGGACTGGTTCATTCGAGTGCGTTCTCATCTCAATCGGCGTCGGGTGGTCCGGCAGCGCCATGATGCGATACTGATCGAACTGCTTCATTCCGTGAATGATATTGCCCACGATGAATTCATCGAAGTCCTCGATGGCCTTCAGCTTGTTCTTCAGGTCGCCGCTGTGGCCCGCCTCGTCGGGGGCTTCGACATGGACATAGACAAAGTCCTTGGTCTTGAGCGCCCACAAAGCATGTTCGGCTTTGCCCACGTAGTTCGTATCAAGCCAGCCCGTCGCTCCCGGCACATCGACCACTTCGAACCCCGCGTAGATGCCGATCCCCTTGGTAAGATCGACTGCTGAAATCATGGCTCCTTCGATGCCGTACTTTTCCCGGAACGTTGGCATACACGGTCTCTTGCCCTGTCCCCACAGCCAGATACTGTTCGCCGGCCTCTTGCCGTTCTCGATTCTCGTTTTATTCACGGAATGACCCGCCAGAACCTCGAGGGAGCCCTCCATTAAGGCATTGATCGTTTCATCACCGTCTCCCCGCGGAAGATAGTCCTGAATGTTCTTGTCCTGAATGTCATGAGGAGGTGTGCACTCAAGTTTGTCCGTGCCGCCCTTCCAGACCATGAGATGGCGATAGCTGACGCCGGGGTAGAAGCGTATGCGGTCCGTACCAAGCTTCCGGTCGACCTCCTCGATCAGCAGTCTCGCCTCCTGCGTGGTAATGTGCCCGGCGCTGAAATCCTCCATGATCGCATGCCGCGCTTTGCCCCAGAGGGTTTCCTTGCCGCCGGTGATGCGCAAGGTCACCAGATTGCAGCGGAAGGCGACATCATCGGGCCCCAGGTCCACGCCAATGCTTGCCGCCTCGAGGGGGGAGCGGCCCGTATAATACTTCCTCGGATCATATCCCATCACCGTGAGGTTTGCCACATCGCTGCCCGGTGGAAACCCCTCGGGCACGGTGTGTACCATGCCGGTCTGTCCTGTCGTCGCCAGATGGTCAAGATTCGGCGTCTTTGCCGCCTGCAGGCATGTCTTGCCGCCGAGTTCTGGATGGGGCCGGTCGGCCATTCCGTCACCGAGCAAAATGATATATTTCATATAAATGATTTCATGTCCCGGGTCCGGTGGCTTCACTCGTACCGCATCGCCCCGCTCCCACGCCCTGGTCCCTTGTCCTCAAGAACCTACCGCATCACCCGCCACAGCATCTACCTTGACGCCTCGCTCCCGGAGATAGGCGATGCTGGCCGCAAGTTCCTTCTCTTCACCTTCAAGTTCCAGCACAACCTCGCCCACGCTCTCCGTGACTTTTGCGCGGCGGATATTCGGCATTACATTGAACTTCCTCGCCATGGTGAAGATGACGGGTTCCTTGATCAGTTCCTGCGGAAACGTCAATTTGACCCTCTTCGTCGCCATGTTCCCTCCTGATGTCCTTATGTCCGCAGCCGCGGGGTAAAACAGTGAAAAGTGGCAACCCCTCTTAAACAAGCATCGTCTCCGCGGTCCCGCCGCTGATTGCAGGGGCTCTGCATTAACAGCGCCCGCCTGCAATGGCGGGAACGATGGAAATGTTGTCACCATCTTTGAGGATTGTTTCTTCCTTGTCCATGAAGCGGATATCCTCTTCATTGACGTAAATATTGATGAACCGCCGGATCTTCCCGCCGTCCGACAGCCGTTCTTTTATCCCCGGGTAATCCTTCTCGAGAGCCTCGACAAGCTCCAAAACATTTTTTGCGCTGCATTCTACCTCAGACTTTCCGCCGGTGAGCTTCTGCAGCGGCGTGGGGATTCTCACTTTAATCGACATGGGTCGCTCCTCCTGAACGAGAGACATCGTATTTGAACGCCGAGCACGCGGCATAGTAGGGAATCCTGCAACGGGCGGCATGCATCGTTGCTCCGCGATATCCGCGGTGAAATGCTTATTGGATCTTCTTCAGCAACTCCTCGAAGGACTCGATGTTCGGCTTTATCGGCGCCGGCATCGGGAGGCGGCCTGCGATTGCCTCGCTGGTCTTAAGGCCGTTCCCGGTGATGCAGAGGACGAGCGTCCCGTCCCTGTTGATTCGGCCGGAGTCCACGAGTTTTTTAGCCGCCGCCACGGTTGCGCCTCCCGCAGGCTCGACAAACATCCCCTCCGTTTCGGCAAGAAACTGCATCGCGTCTACAATCTCCTCATCCGTCGCATCTGCACCGTAACCGCCGCTGTCCCTCGTGACCTTTGCGGCATAATAGCCGTCGCCAGGGTTCCCGATGGCGATCGAGCGTGCGACGGTCCGGGGTTTCACCGGCCTGATGATGTCGCTTCCTTCCCTGATAGCCGTTATAATTGGATTGCACCCGGCGGCCTGCGCGGCAAATACCCTGGTCTTGGCGGGGGGAACGAGCCCGATGAGTTCTAGTTCCTGAAAAGACTTCCAGAGCTTCGTTAAGAGCGATCCGCTCGCGCTGGGCGCCACAATACTGTCCGGTGTTTTCCAGCCCAGTTGTTCGGCAATCTCGAATCCCATGGACTTCGAGCCCTCACCGTAGAAAGGCCGCAGGTTGATATTCACAAAGGCCCATTGATATTTATCCGCGATTTCGGAGCAAAGCCGGTTCACCTCATCGTAGTCACCGTCCACCATAACCAGGTTCGGCTGATAAATCAGCGAACCAATGATCTTCGAATACTCCAGATCCGACGGCGTGAAGATAAACCGCTTCACGCCTGACCGCGCGGCCAGCGCCGCCAGTGAATTCGCCAGGTTGCCGGTCGATGCGCAGGCAACGGTGTCGAAGCCGAATTCCCTGGCCTTCGTGACAGCCACCGCGACAACGCGGTCCTTGAATGACAACGTCGGGTGGTTCACTGAGTCGTCCTTGAGATAAATTTCCTTTACGCCCCATGCACCGGCCAGGTTCCGGGCATTCACCAGCGGCGTGAACCCGGAATCAAAACCCGTGACCGGATCGCCATCGATGGGGAGGAGTTCACGATAGCGCCACATATGGTTGGGACGCGACTCGATCTTCTGCTTCGTCATATCCTTTCTGATTTGCGCGTAGTCGTACGTGACTTCAAGCGGCCCGAAGCAGAACTCGCACACGTAGAGGGGTCCGCTCTTGTACTCCCTGCCGCACTCCACGCACCGCAGTCCTTTGACGTAGGTCACTGCTGATGTTCCTCCGTAGTAATGTTCAATGGGACTTCCATAACGTTCCCGTCGACGATAGAATACCCTTTCATGCACGGATCCCTTCGCTCGACGAGCGATACAATCACGTACACTGCTTCCGGATAGTATGCCAACTCTACATCCGTTGAAGACGGATATGCCCGTCCGGTGGGGTGGGAGTGATAAATGCCGACCAGGTCCCTTCCCGCTTCCCGCATTTCCTTGAGCACCCGAAATTGCTCTTGTGCGTCTATCTGATAAAACGTCGGGCTTGGGTTTTCGCTCCTCAGCGCATACACTTTTTCAACCGTCGTCCCCCTGCCGGCAAGGATCCCGCATGCTTCATTGGGATACTCGCGATCGCAGTGGCTAAAAATGATCCGGACGTCGGCCTTTTGTATCGTCAACATGGAGACAGGACCTCGTCGGCTCCGTTCCGGTTGATGGCCTCTTGTGGTCCGGGGTCGGGGAAATCCCGTACTCATCACCCAACCGCGAATCACGGCCTTTAATGGCTCATGGAACAGAACTGTTCGTAATCGATCAGCTCTTTTATCGTCGGGTGTTCTCCGCAGACCGGGCATTCCCTGTTCCGGGGTACTTTTACGATGCGGAAACTCATGTCAAGCGCGTTCCACAGCAAGAGCCTGCCCTTCAGCGGATGACCGATGCCGAGAATTGCCTTCACCACTTCCGTAGCCTGGATTGTTCCGATCACGCCGGTTACCACACCCAGAATGCCCGCCTCCTGGCAGGACGGCACCATGCCGGGTGGCGGCGGAACTTCGAAGAGGCAGCGATAGCAGGGCCCCGAACCCGGGAAAATGGTCATCACCTGTCCCTCGAACCGGAAAACCGCCGCGCTGACAAGCGTCTTCCTGAGCATCACGCAGGCGTCGTTCACAAGGTAGCGGGTGGGGAAGTTGTCGCTCCCATCCACGACGATGTCGTAATCCCGGATGATGTCCAAAATGTTCTTAGAGGATAGCCGCTCTTTGTGTGTAATAACCTTCACATCGTGGTTCAGCGTCTCGTACGTCTCTTTCGCGGAGTCCGCCTTGAACACCCCGAGCCTGCTCGTGTTGTGCGCGATCTGGCGCTGAAGGTTCGATATCTCCACGCGGTCGTTATCGATCACGCCGATGGTCCCCACGCCTGCCGCGGCAAGATAATATCCGACCGGCGAACCAAGGCCGCCTGCTCCCACCAGCACAACCTTGGCGTCCAGAAGCTTTTCCTGTCCGTCGCCGCCCACTTCAGGGAGAAGGATATGCCTGCTGTAACGCAGTATCTGGTCTTCAGTAAAGTCCATAGCACCCGTATCCACAACCACGGCTCCCGGCGCTGCCGGAGAGAGGGATGCCTGCGTTCAAGAAAACCTGTCCAGATTTTACCTCTTTATCCGCGCGCTTCCGTGGTTGTACCATTCTTATTTTTTCTTCTCCTTGTCCTTGCGAACGAAGATGTGCCACTCTTTTTCCCCGGTCTGATCTATCTTCAAAACCTTCTGTCCTTCGTTCTCCATGCTCCGGGGGACATTCTCAGACGCGGGCCGGTGGTCGGTCACAATTTCGAGCACTTCGCCGAGTTTCATTTTTTCAATGGTCAGTTTTGATCGGACAAAGGTGTAGGGACAAACCTGCCCCTTGATATCGATCATTTTGTCTGCTTTGATTTCTTCGCTCATAAGGCCGCTACCCCTGCTTTCCCTCTTCCACTCTGATGACGACCGCTGGTCCGGCTACGCAGTCCAGGGTCTTGATCTCGTCGAGCGCCCTGCGGACATTCCGTTCCACGGCATCGTGGGTCATCATCACGATCGGGACGGCCTCATCCACCTGCCGTCCTTTCTGTATCATGGATGAGATGCTGATATTGTTCTTGCCGAGCACCCCGGTGATCCGTGACAGCACGCCTGGCTTATCGAGCGCCGAGAACCGGAGATAATAGCACGAAGTAATGTCGTCCATCTTTCTGATGGCGAGCTGTTTCCGCTCGCGGAATGCCGTCACGGGCGACCGGCCGGCGCAGCCCGCGAGAATGTCCCTCCCGATTTCGATGATATCGCTCACGACGGCGCTGCCTGTAGGCATGTCTCCCGCTCCCCGGCCGTAGAACATGGTCGATCCGACCGCATCGCCCATGACTGCAAGCGCGTTAAATACTCCGTCGACGGTGGCAATGGGATAGTTCTCCGGGAGCATCGTCGGATGCACCCGCGCTTCGATCTCTCCATCGACCATCTTGGTGATGGCCAGGAGCTTGATCTTGTAGCCCAGATCCCGCGCGAAATCGATATCGAGCGGTGTGATCTTCGATATGCCCTCCGTGTAGATTTCATCAAACTTAACCGGCGATCCGAAGGCGAGCATGGTAAGGACGGCCAGTTTGTGCGCCGAGTCGATGCCTTCGATATCGAAGGTGGGGTCCGCCTCGGCATAGCCCTTGGCCTGGGCCTCCTTCAACACCTCGTCGAACTTCCTGCCCGCGTTCGTCATGAGCGTCAGGATGTAATTGCAGGTGCCGTTTACGATTCCGTAAATGGACATGATGTTGTTTGCAGCAAGTCCGCTCCTGACGGCGGAAAGGATCGGGATTCCTCCGGCCACCGATGCTTCGTATCCCAGCGTCACGCCCGCCTTTTCCGCGGCAGTGTAGATATCCTCGCCGTGAACAGCAAGGAGCGCCTTGTTCGCGGTCACGACGTGTTTTTTATTCCTGATCGCTTCGAGAATGAACTCCCTGGCGGGCTGGTAGCCACCGATGAGTTCCACAACGATGTCGATATCAGGATCGGTGAAAATATCCTGTGCGCGGGTCGTAAGCTTCACGCCCTCGAGTTTGATGCCGCGGTTACGCTTGATGTCGAGATCGGATATCGCCTTCAACGCGACAGAAGCGCCGAGTCTTCTGCGGATGATATCCGCATTCTCGATAAGGATGCGAGCCGTGCCGGTACCCACGGTGCCGAAACCGACAATGCCGACGTTGATTGATTTCTTCGATGTCATTCTTCCCCCCACTTACCTGAAGGCAGCGAGTCAAGGGTCCGGGATCATGAAAACAAAACGCCTCTCTGTGGCCCTGGTCCTCTGTCCCGCTTCCCTGTTACCATCTGCGCCGTAAGACCCCGTCTCTAAAGATCGGGGACAGGAGGCGATGGTCGCAAAGCACCCAGATCAATGCTGTTTCTGTGAGAGGTGGATCAATATTCACTTCTCTGGAAAACTTATGAATGGTCTCATAATAGTACCGACATCCATGTTTCGTGTAAACCTTCTAACCTCCCGTCCCCAAAGGGGGCACTCCACTCTTTGCCAAAGATACGGAATGCGGGGAAGATTTCCTGCTCATGTCTGTTTTATTTTGTGACTATTAATAATTTAATGTAAGGTTGAGCCTACAAAAACCGGCGACGTGGCAAACATCTCTACCGCATCTGCGAACAGAACCAGCAGCGGCTATCAGCAGCAACAGAGCCTGACTCGGGACCCTCGGACTTCAGACCGGGAAGGATGTCAAGAACTCAACGCCTGTTTGATCCCTTTTGCCGCCTGGCGCAGGCGGTGCTCGTTTTCTATGAGCGCGAACCGCACATGGCCATCTCCGTACTCGCCGAAGCCGATGCCCGGTGAAACGGCGACTTTGGCTTCCTTGATCAGATATTTCGAAAATTCAATGGACCCCATTTTCCTGAAGGGCTCAGGAATCTCGGCCCAGACGAACATGGTGGCCTTGGGTTTCTCGATTTTCCAATTCGCTTTGCCCAGCCCATCGATGAGAACATCCCGTCGGGACTGGTACATGTCCGATATTTCCTTCACGCACTCCTGGGGCCCGTTGAGAGCAATGATCGACGCGATCTGGATGGGCTGGAACATGCCGTAATCCAGATAACTCTTTATCTTGATGAGGGCGCCGACAACCTCCCTGTTCCCGCAGCAGAATCCTACGCGCCAGCCGGCCATGTTGTAGCTCTTGGTGAGGCTGAAGAACTCCACACCGACGTCCTTCGCGCCCTTTGCCTGAAGAAAACTTGGCGCCCGGTATCCATCGAAATTCAGGTCTGCATAGGCCAGATCATTGACCACGATGATGTTGTTTTCCCGCGCAAAATCTGCGATCTTCTGGAAAAAAGCCATATCCGCAACCGCCGTGGTGGGGTTGTTCGGAAAATTGATAATCAGCATTTTGGGCCGAGGCCAAGTATTCTTGTAGGCTTGCTGCATGTCGAACAGAAAGTCGCTGTCCTTCCCGAGCGGAATGGATCGCACCTCGCCGCCGGCGATGATCACGGCATAGGGATGAATGGGATAGGCTGGCGTCGTGGTCAGCACCACATCGCCCGGCTCGACCGTGGCAAGCGCCAGGTGGGACAATCCTTCCTTGGATCCGATGGTGACTACCGTCTCGGTATCAGGGTCTAGACCAACATCAAATCGGCGGTTGTACCAGTCACAGACCGCGGTTCGTAATTTGGTGATGCCCTTGGACGCGGAATAGCGGTGGTTCTTCGGATTCTGGGCTGCCTCAATCAGTTTGTCAACGATATGCTGCGGTGTCCCCTGATCAGGATTGCCCATGCCGAGATCGATGATGTCCTCGCCTCGCCTGCGGGCTTCGATTTTCATTGTGTTAACGATCGCAAAAACATAAGGCGGCAGTCTCTTGATCCTGCCGAACTGCTCGGGCATCTCTAACCCTTTCCTTTTCAAAGGTTTTCTTCTTCTAACCGTGCAATTTAAAAGTAAATTTGATAATAAAACAGTATGCGTCCTTTGTCAATAAAAAATACTGGCAGCAACATGAACTCTCTGATGGAGAAGGCTCAAACCAGCCAGAAAACCAATGTTTTTCCCGGTGTGGGTCGAACATGGAGAACAACAATGCCAAATATCACCGTTCCAGTCTACCGCAGCCGGCGGACAGGGCGATTTATCATGACGGGGCCCTCTCTGTGCCCAGAAAAGGGGTGGACGAACAAAAAAAATCCGAGAAAGAGCTTGATTTCTCAGACTGCGTGTGATAATGTTTTAATTTCCAAAACGAGTAAGGTCGATTCCCCTTCGTCGGAAGCAGTAGCATCGCGAAAGCGGGATTACTCCTTGCTCCTCGCGAATAGGCGGGGGGCTATAACCCATAAGGAGGGAACATTCATGCCGATTTACGAGTCGATATTCATCATCAACGCCAACCTCACCGACGAAGAGACCGCTGGCATCATCAAGAAAATGCAGGAAGTCGTTACGAAGCAGGGCGGCGAAATGCTCAAGTTCGAGGATTGGGGCAAGAAAAAGCTGGCCTACGAGATCAAAAAGCAGAAGCGTGGCCACTACGCCTTTTTCCAATTCAAGGCCGCGCCAGCGGCCGTGAGCGAGTTGGAGCGAACGTATAAAATGACCGATCCGGTCATCAAGTTCATAACCATCAAGCTGGAGAAAGAACTGCGTACCAGGCCGGCACCGAAACCAAAGAAAAAGGACGCCGACAAGGCGGCAGAAGCCGGTCAGGCTCAAGCATAGCACTGACCACAGGTGATAACCTCCCGAGAGTACGCTTCCGGCCCCGCGCCGGGGCATGATCGGGAATATGAGGTCGCACCATGACGAGCTTTAATAAAGTAATCCTGCTGGGGAATCTCACCCGAGATCCTGAAGTCCGCTACACACCGAACGGCATCGCGGTGGCGAGTTTTGCCATCGCCGTCAACCGCAAATACAAACAGGGTGACGAGACCAAAGAAGAAGTCAGTTATATAGATATCGTCGTCTTCGGAAAACAGGCCGAATCCTGCGGTCAGTACATCAACAAGGGGGACTCCGTCCTGATCGACGGCAGGCTCCAGCAGCGGCGCTGGGAAACCGAGGAGGGACAGAAACGGACGAAAATCGAAGTCGTTGCCCAGTCCGTCAACTTTATGCCCAAACGCCAGTCAGGCGGCGGGCAGGGACACGGCCATGCTGAACCCGCGCCCGAGTCACCGGTGGACGAGGGCGAAATTCCGTTTTAAGGCCGGGCACCACTCGTCATGGGCAGCCAATAATTCCAAAGAGGAGTAAATTATTATGGCAGAGTTTAAAGCAAGACCGTCAGGTCCTTCGAGATCATCGGACAGAGGGCCTGATTCGCGAAGCAGGGGCGACAGAGACGATCGCGGTCCCCGCGCAGGAGGCGACAAACGGAGGCGGTTCCAGGTTCGCAAGAAAGTTTGCCGTTTCTGCGTGGATAAAACGCCCTTTATCGATTACAAAGATGTCAAAACACTGCGGTTCTTCATTACCGAGCGCGGCAAAATCCTGCCGAGACGCATCTCGGGCAACTGCGCCCGGCACCAGCGGGAAGTCACTGTGGCGGTGCAGCGGTGCAGAAACATCGCGCTCATCCCCTTTGCCGGCGAGAAATAGACCGGTCCGGGCAGAGCGATATTCCCGCATAATCTGGCACATGAGGGGGAAACTCAACGGTCACTGCAAGACGACCCGGGTTTCCCCTTCCCTTTTTTGGAGCGGATCATGGATTTCCGAGCAATCTTCCTTGCAACCATACAGACCATAGGGCTCTATGCGGCGGGATTCGTCATTCCCATTGTGGGACAGGTGCTGGCCCTTTTCACACCTGTTCCGGCCATCATTGCCTGGGTCCGGAACGGCAGACGGGAAGGCCTTGCCGTCCTGTGCGCAGCCAGCGTGTTAGCGTTCATACTCGGAGGATGGCAGGCGGCAGCGATTTATTTTTTCGGATTCGGCCTTATGGCACTCGGAACGGCTGAAGGCATGCGTCAAAATCTGAAAGCAGAACAGATCGCCCTTCTCGGAGGCCTCCTTCCCGTGGTCGTTATCGGAACAATCCTTTCGTTCTATTTCATCAGGATCGGCAAAAACCCCGTGATTGCGGTGGAAACCTACCTTCGTTCGGGCATCGCCAATGCAGCAAAATTGTATACCACGATGGGACTCACAGAAATGTCTTCCGCGGTTACAGCGGTCCCTGATAAATTCATCCATTATCTGGTTAGGCTTATTCCGGGCATTGCCATCGCGACATCAGTAGTCCAAGCATCTTTCTGTTACGGCATCGCCCGATCCGCAATTGCGCGGAAACAAATCCCGATATCCGTTGACCAGCCTTCTTTTGCATTGTGGTTTGCGCCCGATGCGTGGGTGTGGGGTCTCATAGCCGCGCTGGCGCTCGTTGTTTTTCCCCGCGAGGTGTCCCGCCTGATCGGCTGGAACCTCTCGATTATTTTTGCCGTTGTTTACCTTGCTCAGGGAACCGCCATCGTGGACTTTTATCTGAGAAAAGGACGGGTCAGGCCGTTTGTCCGGGGCCTCATCATTGCCCTTATCCTGGCTCTGCCTGCTATCGTTTTTGTCATTGCTCTCGGCATCGTGGACATATGGGCGGATGTGCGCAAAGTGCGGGGTCCGGTCCTGAAAACATGAGGATGCACACCACCAGCGGGCATATTTCTCGCTGCCACTGTTCCGGCAAGCGGACCCATTTTCCCGGGCATTATTCAATCATCCACAATTGAACGCCGGGCTCGGCGCCCTGCGTTCTTTTCGTAAGTCGCCGCATCAGAATTTCCCGGAGATCTCTTTTTCCTCTCCTTTTCCCCTCCTTTCTGATATAATGCCACCGAGGTCTTCTGATGCGTCTGCCAAAGGAAATGATCAAACATATCGCCGATGCGATCGCAGCGAACTTGGAGAGCAAGGGCTTGGCTGAGTATGAAGCACCGAAAAGTTCCATTGTCGCGAAAATCGTGGAAGTGATCACCGCGGACATGATTGCGGAAGATAACCTGAACAGGGACGTCGAGAAACTGCTCGCGGCGCACGAAGCCGAAATCGCGCAGGGGCAGATGGATTATCGCAAGGTATTCGAGATGACCAAGCAAAAACTCGCGAAAGACCGCGGAATCATTCTCTAAATCCGCAGACTTTGAATACCGGGCTATTTCGAATAAGCTCGAACTCACTGACGATAAAAAAGGAATGAACCAATCACTATGCGCTTAAGCGAGGACCGAATTTCCCACCTGTCGCACCTGATCCTGGATAAACTCGTCCAGGACCGGAATGTCGACATGCTCCAGGCCGAGGAACGGATGCTCCGCGAAATCAAGCGAACTATCACCGCGGAGCTTCAATTCGAAGACGAGGCGGACACGGCCGCGCGGCGGACGATTCAGTCTCTTTCGCGCAGGGTCCCCGAAGGCAGCCGGGAGTGGGACGTCCTCTACCGGAAATACTTCGAAGAAGAAATGAACAGGAGAAGGAAAATTTGAGAAAAATCCTTATTCTGGGCCTGATACTGTACGGTATCGCCGCCAGCTTGGGATTATTTCTCCGGCCAGGGCTTGCCGGCCATTTATTGATCCCCTGGATTGGCGGATATTTTTTCCTCGTCCTTACCCTCTCCTACGAAGTGCTCTTCGCCAAAAAGCATCCCAACGAGCTGTACTTTTTCATCCTCGCGGTCGTCGGTCTCAACTTTCTTATTCAGATGACTGGCGGCGGCCACTCCCCCTTGTTTGCGTTTTACTTTATCGTGACATCAGCCGCCTCATTTTGCCACCGCACCCGGCCCTACGTCATCGCCATTCTCATCCTGGCAATGGAAGCCTGCAACCTGATTCTCGCAGGCAATGCGAGCCGGGCAGGGTGGTACGCATTTGCAGGTTTCGCAGCATCCCTCTCCTGCGTCGCCGTCATCACGTCCTCCGTTGCACACCGCATGCGCAGCCAGGCTAAGGAAGCGAAAGACAACTATTCAAAGCTCATTGCCGATGCCGAGGCCATCGATCCCCTCGCCGGCGGCTCGAACGTCGAGGTTCTTGCGGAGAGCCGTCAGAAGGCGACTTACGTCAATGTTGCGCGTGAGCGAGAAGGTGCCTTCGGCGAGCTCATCGACGTGATTTCGGGAATCGTCCCGGCGCATACCTATGCCCTCTTTCTCGACGACCGCGATGAGGGCGTATTCACGCTCCGAGGGATACGAAGCCGCAGCCGGTCGGTTTCATCTGCATCAATGGAGTTTTCCAGGGGAAACGGACTCATCGGTATCTGCGCGGCACAGAACCAGCCTCAGTATCAGCCCTACCTGGTCATCCCTTCCAGAAGCCTCGGGTACTATACTCAGGATGTCCCGGTACAGTCGTTCCTGGCCATGCCGATCGTCCACCGAGAACGCGTCGCCGGAGTCCTTGCCGTAGACAGTCTGGAACACGACGCCTTTCCCGCGGAGACCCAGAAAACGCTTGGCCGCTTCATTCCCATATTCAGCCAGATCATCGAGAAGATCCGCATATCCCTCGAAATGGATATCCGCGCAAAAAACTTAGCCGCACTCCACGAAATGAGCTCCATCCTGAACAGCAGCCTTGAGATCTCCGAGGTGCTCGACAAGCTTTCCATCCAGATCAGATCGGCAGTCCCCTATGATTTCTGCATATTCCTTCTGTACGATGAAAAAACCGACTCGGCGACGGTCGCGGCGCTGAAGGGATACGACAGCCGGATGAGCGGCGCCAGTTTTCCGCTTGCGCAGAGCGCCATCCTTACCCACATGATGAACCAGTGGAAAGACCGCAGGACATGCGCGATCCATCATTACCCCGATCTGGGGGACCGAGGCAGGGAGATCGGGCTCTTTCCCCAGAAGGAGCTCCAGCAGCCGCTGAAATCGCTCTTCGGCAGGCCGCTCGTGGCACGGGACAAATTCATCGGCGCGGCGTTCCTCGGTTCGATCCATTCCCATATATTCACCGAATACCATCGGAACTTCATGGACACGCTCCTCAACCAGGCGTCCATGGTCGTCGACAACAGCATGCTGCACCGGCACATCCGCGACATGGCGCGCACCGACGGCCTGACCGGTCTCCTGAACCACCGGGCATTCATGGAGAAATTGACCGAGGAATACAGGCGACTCGTCCGGGAGTCCCGCCCTTTTTCCATCCTCCTGATGGATATTGATAAATTCAAGGGCGTCAACGACAAGTATGGCCACCCCGTCGGCGATGTGGCGATAAAGGCTGTTGCCAAAGTCCTGAAAGAAACGGGCCGCGGCTCGGACTTCGTGGCACGCTACGGTGGAGAAGAATTCGCTGTCGGCATGGTGGAGACGGACAGCCGCGGGGCATTTAAGATGGGGGAGCGAATCCGGAAGACCCTGGAAAAAACGATGGTGGCCAGGGTGCCCGACGGTGAACTTCGGATAACGGTCAGTATCGGCATTAGTTCATTCCCTGAAGACACAAAGAACGTGGCCGACCTCGTGACCATGGCCGACAATGCCTTGTACCAGGCAAAGAGGTCCGGCAGGAACCGCGTCTGCCTGCACCGTGAAATCGACAAAGGGGAAACAGCGGAAGTATAGAAGAAAGTATGGTTTGAGGAAGGCCGGTGACGGTATTATGGTGATATTCAACCTTTTTCCCTGCCGCGTGTCATAAACAGTAGCTAACTTTTTATGGATGAAGATCTCGATCTGATCGCGAGGACCAAAGCTGGCGAACGGGAGGCATTCAATGAGCTGGTATTAAAGTATCAAAAACCGCTCTATTCCCTTCTCTATCGCATGGTGAGCAACCATGAAGATGCCGCGGACATTCTGCAAAAGACCTTTGTCAAGGCCTTTACCGGACTGGGTTCCTTTGAGCGGCGGTCGAGTTTCAAGACCTGGCTTTACCAGATTGCGATCAACCTTGCGAAAAACGTGTATCGAGACCGGGCGCGGGTGGTGCAAGTGCCTATCGATGACGTCGTCATCAGAAAAAGCCCCCGTACCCTTGAAACACTGATCCAGAGCGAGAGCAGGCTGCTTCTGCGGAAGAGTCTGGGAGCGCTTCCGGAGAAGCAGCGGATGACGCTCATTCTGAGAGTGCAGGAAGGGAAAAGATTCGAGGAAATCGCGGCAATCATGCGATGCTCCATAGGGACTGCCAAAGCAAACTATCACCATGCGGTGCAGAAGTTGAAGATCATCATGGGTGAGAAGGAATAGAAGGAACAGGCGGAAGAGGGGAAACAGGGCCCGGAGAATGACGGGTAACCGGCCGCCCCGTCGACGCAGATCCGAAAATAAGGATGTTTCTTCCTGAGAGGGAAGAAAGGGTGAGAGGTTAAACTCTATGTCGTGCAAAGATACAAACATAAAAGACTTCCTCCCCGCCTATGGGGAACAGGCCCTTGGACAAGAGGAGCTGCTTCGTATAGAGCAGCATCTTGACTCCTGCGCGGACTGCCGCAGGGAGCTTGCCCTTCTTCGGGCTCTGTCAGAAGACGATGTCCCTGATCCAGGAGAGGCATTCTGGGCCGCGATTCCGGGCCGCGTCTTTCGCGCTGTTCAGGAAGAAAAGAGGGGTATGCGGTCCTTCGACCCTGCCCGCCTCTGGAGCCTGCTCACGACCTATCGTCTGGCGGCGGCCGCTGCAACCATAGGCATTGTGCTGATCTTCGCCTGGTTCACTGTCCGGCAGGAGGGTAAAGAGCAAGTCGCTGCCCACTCGGAGCGATATGAGTTTTCCGATGAAATGATGGCCGCCGACAACCCACTGGAACGAGGGGGACTCGATCCCTCCGAGTGGGAAACCGCGGCAGCCTGGGCCAACGCCCAATTGGCATCCCTGTCCGACGAACTGGCGCGTTCGTCTGTCGACGGCATCTTTGATGCTGACATAAACGAAGAGCTTTCCGATTTAAATGCAAGGGAAATAGATCATCTCGCAAACAAGATCAAGCAATGGAAAGAGGAGGGCTAATGATGATAACAATGAGAATCAAGGCGCTCTTGACCACGGTCGCCTTGGTGGCGGGCATAGCAACAGCCTCGTTTGCGCAGCAGGCCCCTCCTGGCAGCCTTTCCGGCGGCGGTACGGGATATGACAACCCGGCCGCACGGGGTGGCGCACTTTCCGATGAAAAACGCGAGGCAATCAGAAGAAAAATCGAGGCGGTCAGGATCTGGAGACTGACTGAAGTGCTGAATCTCGATACAGTGACAAGCGCAAAACTGGCAGCATACCTCAGTTCGATGGATCAGCAGCGCATGGAATTAATCCATGACCAGATGATGACGATGAGAGAATTGCGACGCTTACTGAATACCCCGAAGCCCGATGAGCAGAGCTTGAAGGTTGCCCTCAGCAGGCTAGGGCAAAGCCGCCATGCCGTGCAGGAGCTCAGAGATAAGGAACTGAATGGTCTGAAGGACATTCTCACAACCGAGCAGCAGGCGCGGTACGTGCTCTTCCAGCAGGAATTTCAACGTGAGATACGGGAAATGATCGCCGGTGCCCGCAGAAGGGGCGCCGCAGGACGCGGACAAATGGGCAATGGTCCCGGAGGGCCTCCGTAGAGCAGATGATCTGCGTTTGAAAATTGTTTTTCCTCCACCCCGCCAAAGGCCCGGGCCTCGGCAGTGACGTGGGCTTGTTTGCAGGTGATGTCTCTGCGGGGACGATACGAATAATGTGCGGACTATCATAGAATGGTTTCTCTCGCCTTGCAGCCATGCACGATGGCGGCCTCAAGAAAGATACATGCATCTTTCAGCTCCTTGCTTCTCTTTTCCTCCCGCTGTCCGGTTTGCCCGCCCTATCAAAATATTGACAAACAGCCTGTCAGACCCGTATAATCCCCTACCGTTTTCATTCTCCTTGTTTTTTAGGAAAGGTGTCACTCGCATGCATCGCACGGTAAAAAAGTATGCAAAATTCCTCGAAAAATCCAGCGAGAAATTCCGCGAGGCCACGACGAAACACGGCGTTGGTTGCCGGCGAGGCTGCAATGAATGCTGCTCCGCCGGCTTCTTTGACATTACGCTGCTCGACGCCCTCCATCTTCGGACCGCGCTGAAAAAAGTCCCCCCGGACATCCGGATACGGGTGATCGCGAAAGCAAACGCACAGCTTGACATGCTGGAGAAGAAAAAAGCCTTTTCGAGAAAAGACCCCCTGCTCAAATCCCTGCCCGCCATTGATGCGATTTCGAGACGATCGGCAAAGATGGCCTGCCCGGCACTCGACGAAAACGGCGGATGCCTGATCTATGACCAGCGCCCGCACATCTGCAGGATCTTCGGTCCCACGATCCGCGGGCCCCGTCGCGCTGTCCGGTTGGAAGGCTGCGGCTATTTCAAAAAAGATATTCCAGAGGAGGATTTCCCCATCTACGATCACTATGATGAGGAAAAAGAAATGCAGCGGGCCATGTTCAGGAAAGCCGGACGAAAGCGTCTTCGCGCCGTGGATACGATCATTCCGGCGGCATTGACGCTGGACTTGAAGAAGTGGCTGTGAGAAAGGCAGGAGATCGAAGGGAGCAGACGGGAGGCAGAGAAAAAAGCTCGTCCACAGATGCGATTTCCGCTGTTCCCTGTTTACCGTCGCCTGTCTCCCAAATTCTCTTCTCTTATGGAAATTTTAAGCAAAAAAGTGGTCTGGCAGGGAAAGTTCATGAGCGCCGTGGAGATTACCTACCGCGATGCGCGGGGCATTGTACGGACATGGGAGGCGCTTGAGCGCCTGGGCATCGGCGGCATTGTGGTTATGGTTGCGATAACACCTGCCCGGAACGTCATCCTGGAAAAACAGTTTCGTCCTCCCATTGGCCGCGACGTCATCGAACTGCCGGCTGGACTCGTCGAGCCAGGTGAAGCAATGGAAGCAGCTGCCGCTCGGGAACTGGTCGAAGAAACAGGATGGGCAGCTGGCAAGCTCTCGTTTCTTGCTGAAGGCCCTATTTCCACCGGCGCCTCGACCGAGGCGCTGCGGGCCTATCTGTGCACCGAGCTCGAGCACGTCGGCAAGAACGGCGGAGACGACAATGAAATCATCGAGGTGATCGAGGTCCCGATCAACCATGCCCAGGAATACCTGAGGGATGTCCAAGCAAAAGGCACGATGGTCGATCTCAAGGTCTTCGGGCTGGTCGAGCTGGCAAAAAAAGCGCTCGGGCTTTGATACTGACGGCAACATTCCCTCCTCTCGGCGGTATTCTTATTTTTTTCTTCCACCCTCCGGAATTACCCCCACGAGCGTTTTCCCCGCCTCATAGGCATCGCTCAGGGCTGTCGGGTGTCTCGTAATCGCCCCCTTTTCATCAATGTTGTCGAAGGCAAGTGTTGCATGCTCCTGGACGTTCACCGTCCTGAAAAATGCGCGGACGCTCGCCTCGGAGCATTCAAAGCCGACGTTTTTGTCATTTCTTTTCATCCCCCCGACGAGCAGGAGCAATCCTTTTCTTCCGAAAGGACCGGGAGCAACCGGATTCTTATGCACATACTTCTCGGCCCAAAAGGCCTGGCACCGATCGATCATGATCTTGGTCTGCGCACTCACCCCAAAAAAGAATATCGGGGAAGCCACGATGATCCTGTCGGCGCTGCGGATTCTTTCGTGGATTTCCTGCATGTCGTCCTTGATGATGCAGCGGGCCGTATCGTCGCAATGGCCGCAGCTTAAACAGGGTTTGAGGTTCAGGGTGCTGAGCTGATACACTGTTGCAGACCCGGCGCGCTCCGTTACCCCCCGGATTGCTTCCGCGAGCAGGATATCAGTGTTCCCTTCTCGCCTCGGGCTGCCGTTAAACGCGATAACGTTCATGAATACCTCTCATCGTCCCGGAAGTATTTCAACAGAGGTCATCCCGGGGAAATAATTCTTCAGCTGGTTCTTGCAATCCTCCCTGCTCACAAAATGGATCGTATGAAGTCCTCGCCTCCGCGCCCTTGCGATGTGGCTGATGTTATCATCGACAAAAAGCACCTTTTGCGGTTCAACGTCCAGCGACGCGCATACGTAATCGAACACAGATGAGTCACGCTTGCTTTTTTCCATTCTGTAGGAATTGAACACGCGGTCGAAGTGGCTGAAGAGTGAAGTCGACCTGTCTATCTCCTCAAGCCAGTTCGTCTGATCGCTCAGCATGGCCACGGCAATGCCCCTTCGTCGGAGAGAATCCATCAGCGCGAGCATGTCCGGCCTGAGGACAAACCGGTCCAGGATTTCGGCACGAAGATCGTGGTCAGCGCCTCCGATACCGGTCCGTTTCCTTACGGCGTTCCAGAAAAAAGCTTCATCAGCGTTCCCGGTAAGATACCCTGTTTCGTAGATCAGGGAGTCCACGGTTTTAAAAAACTCGTCGGGATCAAGTCCGTTCTTTCGTCCGATCGCCCGCATTCCTTCGAGGAAACCTTCCTCGGCAAGGACGCCGCCGAAATCGACGAGAACGGCGGTAATCAAGTTCTGCATTCTCATTGCACCCTTGAAACAACTTGCGGCGCAGGGCAGCCGCCCGCTACATAATTGTAAAAGTTCATATAAAATAGCACAATCAAGGTCGGACTGCAAAAAAAACTTGACTATATCCTTCGACGCTGTATAATTCCAGACCTTGAGCGCGGAATGCCCGCTTGAGCTTGTGCTCTCTTCTCGATAGACCTCGGCAGCGTCCCCGGCGTTGAGATTATCACACTCAGGAAGCTCGTGGCGCGGTTCTGTTCAACAGCATATAGGCTCTGCGCCTGACGAAGTAGGTCAAGTCGAAGAAATCCCCCGCAAGCTCGTCAGTACCATATGTTCCTTATCCCTGTACGAACATGCGGAATGGGAGATTATGGAGGCCGAAGAAAGCGGAGTCTCAATCTTCACGGGGATGACGCCGCTTATCCCCGCAACCCTTGACTGTTCAACCTGGAGTTGAAAGGACTTGCAAAATAACTGCCCGGCACGTATTTTATACGGAACGCTCGACAATCAGCGCGAGGAGCGGCGAATATCCGAAAAATCCGGAAAGAGATTTTTTTCCCGAGACACGGAGACTTCTGAGACTTCTATAATATCATGGAGGAGATTTTCTTGGACGAACGGATGATGACCCTGTTCTCGTTTATCGCGAATCAGGTACAGGACAAACAGCAGCTCTTTGATGAAGAAGGCAAGATCATGCAGGCACTTCTGAACAACGGCTGCATTCTACAAGAGGCGGATGCCGCGCTGACCCTCATGCAGACGATGGTACAGAAAAAATCGGAAAATCTGTTCGAAGGTTTGCTCGCTCCTGTAAGCATGCGGGCAATGAACCGGGAGGAACGCGACCGTTTTACAATCGACGCATTCGGATTTGTCACCAAGCTGACGAGCCTCGGAATCGTTTCCGACGACCAACGGGAAGAAATGCTAGACCGTGCGATGACCGCCTATCCCGAACGGATCGGCCTGGAGCAGATAAAAACGCTTGTGGCATTTATGCTGTTTTCCAATTCTCAGGATCACGACACGAGTCCTCCCGCGCTCGGCCGTCGCATCAGGAAAACCTCCTGGAATTAACCGGAGCATTGCCGAAGAGATCAGGGATAGTTGCTATGGACCATTATCCTGACTCCCCGTCAGCAGCACTATAAGGCCTAAAACATGAAATCACTTGTCATTGTCGAATCACCCGCCAAGGCGAAAACCATTGCCAAATATCTCGGCAAGGATTACACGGTCAAAGCTTCGGTGGGACATATCATGGACCTGCCCAAGAGCAAGCTCGGCGTCGACATTGAGCACAACTTCGAGCCCAAGTATATCCAGATCAAGGGCAAGGCGCCCATAGTCAAGGAACTGAAGGCCGCGGCAAAGAAAGCCGACCGCATCCTGATTGCAACCGACCCCGACCGCGAGGGAGAAGCCATTGCCTTCCACGTTGCCGAAACCGTTTCAGGCAGCGCCAAAACGCAGGAAATCTACCGCGTTCTGTTCAACGAGATCACCAAAAAAGCCATCCTGCTGGCCATCGGACATCCGGGGAAAATCGACAACAACAAAGTCGATGCGCAACAGGCGCGGCGCGTTCTCGACCGGCTCGTGGGATACCAGATCAGCCCCATCCTGTGGCAGAAAGTGCGGCGTGGCCTTTCCGCCGGCCGCGTTCAGTCCGTTGCACTCCGTCTGATCTGCGAGCGCGAAGAGGAAATAAAGGCGTTTGTTCCCGAAGAATTTTGGTCGATCACCGCTCTGCTCGAAGGGAAACTTCCTCCGCAGTTCGAGGCGAAGCTCATCAAAAAAGACGAGGAAAAACTCAAGATCAAAAACAACGGGGACGTGCAGCAAATCCTCGCCGGGCTTCAAAATAAGAATTATGTTGTTGCCAAAGTGGACAAGAAGGAGCGCAGGCGCAATCCGGTCCCGCCTTTTACCACGAGCAAACTGCAGCAGGAGGCCGGCCGCAAGCTGGGATTCACCGCAAAGCGGACCATGGGCATTGCCCAGTCCCTGTATGAAGGTGTGGACGTGGGGAAGGAAGGCGCAGTTGGTCTCATCACCTACATGAGAACGGACTCCACCCGCGTCGGCCAGGAATCCCAGGATGAGGCGCGGGAGTTCATTGCCGGGAAGTACGGCAAGGACTATCTCCCCCAAAAGCCGCCCGTCTATGCAAGCGCCAAGTCGGCACAGGAAGCGCATGAAGCAATCCGTCCGACGTCAGTGATTCGCGAACCCGATGCTATCAAGCAATATCTCGAGAACGACCAGTACAAGCTCTACAAACTCATCTGGAACCGCTTCGTGGCGAGCCAGATGAATCCCGCGATCATCGATCAGACCTCGGTGGACATCAAGGCTGGCGACTATACCTTCCGTGCGACAGGGTCGCTCATAAAATTCCCCGGCTTCATGGCCGTCTATATGGAAGAAAAAGCCGAGGATGCAGCACCTGATGAAGACAACGGTGAAGCTGTCCTGCCGCCTCTGGCCGAAGGCGAGCAGCTCACCCTCGTCAAACTCGATCCCAAACAGCACTTCACCCAGCCGCCGCCACGTTTTTCCGAAGCCCTGCTTGTGAAAACCCTCGAGGAAAAAGGGATCGGCAGGCCGAGCACCTACGCTGCGATCATTTCGACCATCCAGGAGCGGGATTACGTGAACAAGGTAGAAAACAAGTTCCGTCCCACTGAACTCGGCGTACTCGTGAGCAGCCTCCTGGTAAGCCATTTCCCGGTCGTTATGGACGTCGCCTTTACCGCCAAAATGGAAGGTGAACTCGACAAGATCGAGGAAGGCCAGATGCCCTGGGTGGAGGCTGTCAGGGACTTTTACCAACCCTTCAACGAAAGCCTCGAGAAAGCCCAGGCAGAAATGAAGGACTTCAAGGCCGAGTTGACGCCCACGGACATCAATTGTGAGAAATGCGGGAAACCGATGATAATCAAATGGGGTCGGAACGGCCAGTTCCTTGCCTGCAGCGGATATCCCGAATGCAAGAACACCAAGCCCCTTGTTCGCACGGAGAACGGAGGAGTAGAAGCCGCGCCTGATGAGACCACTGATGAGAAATGCCCGAAGTGCGGTTCCGGCATGGTCATCAAGCGCGGTCGGTTTGGAAAGTTTCTGGCTTGTTCCCGCTATCCCGAATGCAACCATACCCAGGGCATGTCAACGGGCGTGACCTGCCCGGAGGACGGCGGCAAGATTGTGGAGCGGCGCTCGCGTTTCGGCAAGATGTTCTACTCCTGCGCCAATTACCCGGCCTGCAAATATGCAATCTGGTACAAACCCATCCAGCGCGCCTGCCCCCAGTGCAAGGCTCCTTTCCTTGTGGAAAAGTATTCCAAAAAGACGGGTCCTTACATCGCTTGCCTGAACAAGGAATGCGGATACAAGGAAGAGCCGAAAACCGAAGCAGAACCGGCTGCCCAACAAACAGCATAGCGCTTGCCGTATCTCCCCGCGCATTCCTGGACTTCCTCCCTTGCAAAATGCCGCAGCATACGCTAAAGTACTTTCATGCGGAAGCATATCTTTGACTTCATTACCTATCTCAGGAGTGAACGAGGAGCCTCTCCCCACACCGGACGGAGCTATCTATCCGATCTTGAGCAGTTCTCCGATTTTCTCGGCGAAAAGTCCCCAGACCAAGTCGATCATCAGATGCTCCGAGACTTCCTGGCCCATCTCATGAAGCTGAAGATAAAAAAAACCTCCATCGCGAGGAAGCTTTCAGCAATCAGGGCATTTTATAAATACATGAACCGGGAGGGAATTCTCGCAAACAACCCCGCCCGGATCGTCAGCACGCCTCGCCGGGAAAAACGTCTCCCTGCCGTTCTCACCGCCGACGATGCCCAGCGTCTTATGGACGCTCCACAACAGATAAACACGGACGATTCCGGCACAGTCCTGAGGGACCGGGCGGTGCTTGAGACGCTCTATTCTACCGGGATCCGCGCAGGCGAACTCATCGGCATGAACCGAGACGATATTGACATCAACGATGGGCTCGTCCGCATCCGGGGCAAGGGCAAAAAAGAGAGGATTGTGCCCATCGGGCACAGAGCGCTCGACGCAATCAATGCTTATCTTGGCGGGAAAACAGGCGGTTTCGATGATCATGCCGTCTTTACCGGCCCTTCAGGAAAACGCTTGACAGCCCGCACGGTTCAGCGTATTTTAGAAAACTACAGAAAAAAGCTGGGGATAGCGCAAAAGGCAAGCCCGCACACGCTCAGGCACAGCTTCGCCACTCACCTGCTCGAGTCCGGTGCGGACCTTCGCGCCATCCAGGAGTTGCTCGGACATGCGAGCCTCTCGACCACCCAGCGTTACACGCACCTCAACCTCGATTCCCTGATGGATGTTTACGACAAGACCCACCCGCGTGCGAGAAAAACAGGGGGGAAGACGTAAGGTGTCGGATAAAAATAGCTGACGCGGAGATAAGGATGCCCATGAGTGACAGTAATGCCATGCACGCAACTACAATCCTGGCCGTACGGCGGAACGGCAAGACGGTTATCGGCGGAGACGGGCAGGTCACGGTCGGCGCAACGGTAATGAAGCACAACGCGAAGAAGGTTCGCAAGATGTACAATGACAAGATACTCGCTGGCTTCGCCGGCGCCACCGCCGATGCCTTCACCCTGTTCGAAAAATTCGAAGCCAAGCTCGAGCAGTATCGCGGCAACCTCACGCGTGCGGCAGTGGAGCTGGCAAAAGACTGGCGCACAGACAGGGTGCTCCGCCGGCTCGAAGCGCTCATGATCGTTGCGGACAACGAGCGATCCTTCATTCTCTCAGGCAATGGCGATGTTATTGAGCCCGAAAACGGAATCGCGGCGATCGGGTCGGGAGGCCCCTATGCGCTCGCCGCAGCCCGGGCGCTCGCGGACCATACCTCGCTGGACGCTCGCACCATCGTTGCCGATGCCATGAAAATCGCCGGCGAGATTTGCATTTACACAAACAAGGAAATCACCGTCGAAGAACTGTAAAAAACCGGACTCAGCATACAGTAGGCAAGAGACATTTCGTCGTAGATTACGACGCGGGGGCAGAAACGAGGGGCAATGTCGAAACATCGACGGAGACAACTGTATGCTGCTCCCCCAAGTCCCCTTTACTGCCGGGCATTTGCCGATGTTTTTTCCTGACCGCTACTGACTGTCCGCTTTCTATCGATTTCTCTGGAGGCTTTTTTGGATAATTCTCTGACCCCACGACAAACCGTCGAAGAGCTTGATAAGTACATAATTGGACAGCAGAAAGCCAAGCGCGCGGTCGCCATAGCGCTCCGGAACCGTTGGAGACGGCAGCGCCTGTCCGGGGACCTCCGTGATGAGGTGCTGCCGAAAAACATCATCATGATCGGCCCCACGGGCGTGGGGAAAACGGAGATTGCGCGAAGGCTTGCCAGGCTGGTTCAAGCCCCGTTCCTCAAGATCGAAGCCTCGAAATTCACCGAGGTCGGCTATGTGGGGCGCGACGTGGATTCCATCATCCGCGACCTGACCGAGATCGGCATCAACATGGTCAAGGGTGAGATGGCCGAACAAGTTCGCGAGAAGGCAGAAGCTATGGCCGAGGACCACCTCCTCGACGTACTCCTGCCGCTGCCCAGGACAGCGCCAGGTTTCGAGGCGCCGAGCGCGGAGCAGCAGGAACAGCAGTCAGCCACGCGCGAAAAACTCCGGCAGCAGCTCCGCGAGGGGAAGCTCGATAACCGCACTGTCGAGCTCGAAACAAAGGAAAAGGTAATGCCCTTCGGCATTGTTTCGAACGTCGGGATGGAAGAAATCGAGATGAACCTCAAGGACATGCTCGGCGGCCTGCTGCCGGAGAAGACAAAGCGACGCAAGATGAAGGTTCCCGATGCCCTGCGCCTCCTTATACAGGAGGAGGCCGCGAAGCTTATCGATATGGACAAGGTGACGCGGGAAGCGCTGAAGCGCGTGGAACAGTCGGGCATCGTGTTCCTCGACGAGATTGACAAAATTGCCGGACGCGAATCGCACGGCCCCGATGTGTCGCGGGAAGGTGTTCAGCGCGACCTCCTGCCGATTGTCGAAGGTTCGACGATCTCGACAAAGTACGGGCCGGTCCGGACCGATCATGTCCTGTTCATCGCGGCCGGCGCCTTTCACGTCTCCAAGCCGTCCGACCTGATTCCTGAACTCCAGGGACGGTTTCCCATCCGTGTTGAACTCGATTCGCTCGGGAAGGAGGAGTTCATCCGCATCTTGACGGAACCGCAGAACGCGCTGATCAAACAGCAGATCGCGCTGCTGGCGACGGAGGAGATCGAACTGAACTTTTCCCGGGACTCGATCGAGGAAATCGCCGGCATCGCGGCGCAAGTAAACGAGCGCACGGAAAACATCGGCGCGCGAAGATTGCATACCGTCATGGAGCGCCTGCTCGACGAGATATCCTTTGACGCACCGGAGAAGAAAGGCACAAAGGTCAATATCGATGCCGTGTACGTCAGGGATCGCATGGCCGACGTGTTGAAGAGCGAGGATTTAAGCAGGTATATATTATAAGCGTTCGCGAGCAGGGGGCCGCTCGTCACGGTTCAAAACAGGCAGTTCGTTTAACCTTTGAAGATGATGCCCTGTGTGCGGCGATCCAGCACCCGTGTTTATCCGTGGTGATGGATCCTGTTTGAGGTTTTATGCAAAAACTGATCGAAAAAGCAAAAATCCTGATCGAGGCCATGCCCTATATCCAGACGTTCCGGGGGAAGACCTTCGTGATCAAATATGGCGGCAACGCCATGATCGACGAGGGGCTCAAGCAGGACTTTGCCCGTGACGTGGTACTGCTGCGTTACATCGGAATCAATCCCGTGATCGTTCACGGCGGAGGCCCGCAGATCGGCAGGACCATGGAGCGGATGGGCAAGAAGCCTGCCTTTGTCTCCGGCCAGCGGGTGACTGATGAAGAAACCATGGATATCGTTGAAATGGTCCTTGGTGGTAAAGTCAACAAGGAGATTGTCAACCTCATCAATCAGGCCGGCGGCAAGGCTGTCGGTCTGACCGGCAAGGACGGCGGATTGATCCAGGCGCGCAAGTTGAAACTCTCTAAAAAATCTGACGAAACGGGAGAAACCGAAATTATCGACATCGGCCTGGTCGGCGAAGTGACCGACGTACGGCCGGGCGCTCTTGCGGCGCTGGAACAGGGCGGGTTCATTCCAATCATCGCCCCCGTCGGGGTCGGGGAACACGGAGAAACCTACAACATCAATGCTGACCTGGTTGCAGGGGCGGTTGCAGGCGCGCTTAAGGCTGAGAAACTGATCCTCTTGACGGACCAGAGGGGAATCCTGGACAATGACAAAAACCTCATCACCACGCTGAACAAGAAAAAAGTTGAAACGCTCGTCGGCAACGGCGTTATCGGCGGCGGGATGCTGCCGAAAACGAAGTCCTGCTTCGAGGCGCTCGATGCCGGGTGTGTTAAAGTCCACATTATTGACGGCCGGGTCCCTCACGCCCTGCTGCTCGAAATCTTCACCAAGGAAGGAATCGGCACGGAAATCACGCTTTAAAAATGCACCCGCACTGGGCAAAACTGCAGCCGCGCAGCCAATTCCCGACAGCGAGACCGGTGGCTATTCCGCAAACCTTCAAGGAAGAGCTCTTTGAACGTATCTGGCCAGAGTAAAATCGACGAGTCCAACAGCTGTTTGACAGCAGCAGGCGTAAAGATTTATTATTCTGGTATGAACAAAGTAGACAGCAACCCCTCCTGGATAAACCGTCAAATTGTCCGTACATCGCTTCTTATAGCGCTCTCAGTCTCTCTTGCAGCGCTTGGTTCAGTTCCGAGATCTGATGCGCAGCCACCGGCGGCACAAACTTCCGGCTTGATCGGGACGATACGGAGCGGAGGTTTTATCGGCGCCGTACTCACCGATGCAAAAGGCGAGCAGGTTTTATACCGGCTGAAGGAGACGCTGCCGGACGGATCCCAGCTCGTTGACGTTCGGTCCGAAAGCATCACGTTGAAAAGCGCCGATGGGACTTTCTACAATATGTATATCGCTCACGATACGAAGACCGTCGCAGCCGTCAGGCCCGAGGCACGACCCGAACCTTCCGTGCCCCCTGTGATACGCGGCCCATCTTCAGAACAGCCAACACCGCTTCGACACAGTCGCGTCCCCCCGGGGCCGGGAGACAAGTAAGAGCAGGCTGCGCAACCGTTTGCACGCGAACTCGTCCGCTGACCGCCACTCAGGCAGCGTGATTCGGCGCAATCGGGGCTGCCCAATCTGCCGGATGGCTGGAACCGATGCCTCCAAGATGACAACTCGTGCAGGACGGGCCTCTCTGATCGACGTCCTTCAACAACGTTCCATGGCACTATTCATTTGCACACGCCGGGCCTCGTTGGACTGCACGGAGGGTCCGTGGTCCAGATCAACCAAAAAAGATCCCCTGGCAGCGGGCGAGCGGCATTGTAGCTGCCGACCTGGCAGTGAGTGCAACATCCGTTGGAAATCCCCCGTAATCATTACCGTGGCACTGCGCGCAAAACGCCGTGGCAGTCTGGGCCGCCATTTTGTCTCCGGCAGACAGCCGGATGCGGAGCCGTATCCGCGTTGTTTAGCGATTGGTCGCTCGTCGAACTGCATCCTCCCCTGATACGCAGGCCCGCAGCGAGCGACAGTCCGGTGATTGTCCCTTGTTTTATCGGTGACAGGCAAGACACCTCTCATTATTCGTTCGGCCGTGGCACTTCATGCAACTCGCCGGGTCAATCCGGCCGTCGATCTGATGCTGGCTTATATAGTCGCCCCGATGCGGCATGGTCCGCTCAGGCGAATCCTTGTACTTGTCGCTCGGCTTGAGTTCTTCCCGGTGCGCGTGGCAATCGGAACAGAAGGATTCCTTGTGGCATACACCGCACGCTCGGCTTTGCTGCTCAGCAAAGAACCGGTGCCGGTCCGTGTAGTCGCTCGTATGGTCCAGTGCTGCCCTCCAATCGGTGTGGCAATCGCTGCAGATCGGGAATCCCGTCACTTCTACCGGGTGCGATGTTGCAATGCTGACAGTGTGAGCGCAGGCGTACGCTCCGAGCAGCATCGCAAAAACCGGCAGAAGCATGATCCTGGTCGTTATTGTTTTCATCTTACGCCCCCCCTTTGGAACCGAATTGATAGAGAAGCTTCAGGAATGCCCGGAGGTCCGTGTTAAAATCCGGGTTGTGTGAATACTCAATGTCCGCGCCCAGCCTCCATGCTTCCATAATGGCGTACTGCGCGGCCAGAGATGCAGAGTAGGAATTTTTCACGCCGTTGATCTCGGTGGCATAGACCACGTCAATGATATCAGCGGTAATATCCGCTTTGCCGAATTTCTTGTACCCGTAAAGACGGTATTCGTCGTATTTCAATTGGTCATTATCCCCCTCCATCCGGTGATACCCAGCCCCGGCGCCGCTGGACTCGGGGAGGGTGAACCTTGCCGTTGCCCCGTAATAATTTGCCGTGCCCGCAATATTGTAGTCGAAATTCTTGTATTCCGCCGTAATGAGCACTGTATCCGTTATGGGGTAAGAAGCCGCCTCCCCGAGGATCTGAACCCGTTCACCGGCCAGGATGAAACCGTTCATCGTTTGGAGTGCACTCGTCGTCGCCCGGAAGAAGTAATCGTCGTAGCTGATCCACGATGCGGTCGTATTAAGCCGCAGCTTATCGAAGGGGCCCAGTATAAGAACGTAGGTATTCTCCATCCATCCCTTGGTAATATCGTTGTAGCTGGAGCGTCCGGTAATGTCCACCTTGTTGTACGGATGCATCCAGAGGTCAAGACCTTCTTCTTTCCGGTAGTCCGCGCTATTCTTTTCCTCCTTGAGCGCCGATATCCCTATTTTGTACACATCGCCCCATTGCTGAGAAAGACGTCCTCCGTAGATAAGGTTGTTGCCCGGAATGTCCGCGTTCGTCTCTACCGGGACGCCGCCGAATGCGGAGAGTCCGAAGCCGCCCTTAAGGTCCGTACGCGCATACGCCCCGTCGACTCGTTCCGCGGCGACACCCTCGAAGACCATCACACGGCCAAGGTTGACGATGGTATTATCGGCTTTGCTTTTGAAGCTCAGATAGGAATACTGGAGGTCGCTGGTCGATTTGTTCCCGTACTCCTCTGCCCTGAAATCGTAGCGCAGCCACCCTCCCGTGTGGAAGGAGATCGTTTCCGTATCGATGTCCTGCACGGCAAAATCGAGGTACTCGTAGCCTCCCAGGATTTTCGCCTTGTCCACGTCCTCCCGGGACTGCAGGTATGTGCTTGAATCGCCTGACAGGCTGGCTGACCGTGATGTAGCCGGAACAATCAGGAGAACCAGCACAAGTGCGGCCGACCTCAATGCAATACGCATGACAGGAGAATCGCCTAAAATTGCCAGCTTCTTCTTGATGTTTGTCAAATTTAATCCTCCTTTCTGAAGTCTCGCTCATCGAAAACAAGCTTACCTGGCAATGCCCTGAATGCGCGGGGAAACTGCCCGCTTTCACCGGACGGCAAAACGATCTCCGAATAGATAGAGACCGGGCCGGAGGGCGGCAAACGTGAACACGAGCCAGGGGAATAAATTGAGTCGATAGGATATGCGCGGATAATACCCGGCGGAACCGCCGTGGAGGAAGACCCGCAGGGAAAGAAAGAGCGCGATGCGTTTCAGCCCAGAACCCGTGGGCTTTAAAAGACCGGATTGATAGGGAAGAAAACCGATAGCGATGCTGCTTGCGAAGTAGACGGTCAGACTAAGAATCGTGGCCCGGAACAGGGAACCAGTGAGGTCTTTCAGAAATTCCATGGAACCCCCCGTTGTCAATCAGGAGTCAGGAAACAGGTGATAGGATACAGGAGTCGGACGCAAGAGTCAAGGCGTGAGGCAACTGCTGTGAGGCAACTGCCGAGCAAGGAAAGTTTCCGCAAATTCTAAGACAATTTGCCGCGAAGAAGCGAAGGCCGCAAAGAAAGCTCAAAATTCGCAATAAGGGATTATGGTCTTTCAACCTCTCGGCTTCGCTTCTTCATTGCAATTTTGCATCATCAACTTGCCCGCACGCGGGCCTGATCAGTCTTTCCCGAAGTATCTTACGATCGCTCCCCAGAGACTGCCCATTCCCGCGCCGCTCTTGGAGGACGAAAGAACCGGCAAAACCTCTAGTCCCAGGCGTGCCTGAATGTCACGTTGCGTGCGAACGGCTTCCTGCCGGTTCAGCTTGTCCGCCTTTGTGAGGGTGAATATCGCCGGGATATCATATTGCCTGAGCCATTCAATGAGCCGCAGGTCCCGCTCATCGGGTTCTCTCCGACTGTCCAGCAGCACCACGACGGCGCGCAATGCCGGGGAGTGCTTTAAATAGCCTTCGATCATCGGGGCCCAGGCGTTAGTCACTGCGTGGGGGGCATGGGCATATCCATATCCCGGTAGATCGACGAAATAGAAGTCTCCGTTGATGAGGAAAAAATTAACCAGCTGGGTCTTGCCCGGCGTCTGGCTCGTCTTTACCAGGTTTTTCCGGTGAAGCAGCGCATTAATGATCGACGACTTCCCGACGTTCGAGCGGCCGGCAAAGGCAATCTGAGGGCGCTTGTCAACGGGAAACTGCTTTGGTCCCGGTGCGCTGACAATGAATTCGGCAGAAAGAATTTTCATGGGTTTATGCAGGAAAGCCAAAAGCCCGGACATAAGAACACAAGAAAAAAGCCAGGGCAAAATCTGCTGCGCTATTCTTGCTCCTGGCCTCTGCCTGCTGGTTGCGGCCTACTGGCTGATGTCCGCTGCCTTACGCTATCTTCTCATAAATGAGCAGCGGTTCCGCGCCTTCGTTGATCACCTCTGCATTGATGATGCATTCTCGGATCCCGGGCTGGGACGGGATATCGTACATCACGTTCAGCATCACGTCTTCGAGGATGGCACGCAGCCCGCGGGCGCCCGTTTTCCGGATGATCGCCTTTTTCGCGACTGCGACAAGCGCATCGTCGGTGAAGCGCAGCTTGCAGCCTTCGAGTCCCAGCAGTTTCTGGTACTGCTTGACAAGGGCATTCTTGGGCCGCGTTAGGATGTCAATTAGCGCACGATCGTCGAGTTCCTCGAGCGTTGCCACCACCGGCATGCGCCCGATAAATTCCGGGATGAGCCCGAATTTCAAGAGGTCTCCCGGCTGGAGATTGGCAAGCGTCTCGCTCAGCTTCCGCTCCTTTTTGCTCTGGATATCGGCGCCGAATCCCATGGTCTTCTGGCCGATACGCTGTTCGATAATGGTATCGAGGCCGATAAAAGCGCCTCCGCAAAGGAACAGAATGTTCTTCGTGTCCACCTGGATAAATTCCTGGTGCGGATGCTTGCGGCCGCCCTGTGGTGGGACGCTCGCGACCGTACCTTCAATAAGTTTCAGGAGCGCCTGCTGCACTCCCTCACCCGAAACATCGCGCGTGATCGACGGGCTTTCGGACTTGCGGCTGATCTTGTCGATTTCGTCGATGTATACGATCCCGCGCTGTGCGCGCTCCACATCATAGTTGGCGCTCTGGAGGAGTTTCAGGATTATATTCTCCACGTCCTCCCCCACGTAACCGGCCTCGGTCAGCGTCGTGGCGTCGGCGATGGTGAAAGGCACGTCGAGGATACGGGCAAGTGTCTGGGCGAGCAGGGTCTTTCCCACCCCGGTGGGACCGATGAGAAGAATATTACTTTTTTGAAGTTCAACCTCGTCGCCAATTTCCTGCTGGATGCCGATGCGCTTGTAGTGGTTGTGCACTGCCACAGAAAGGACCTTCTTGGCCCGTTCCTGGCCGATGACATACTCGTCGAGGGTGCGTTTGATCTCCGCTGGCTTCGGGAGGCGGGGTATCTTGGCCTCCTTGGTTTCTTCCCATTCCTCGGCGATGATTTCGTTGCACAGGTCCACGCACTCGTTGCAAATGAAAACCGACGGCCCCGCAATCAGTTTTTTAACCTCATCCTGCCCCTTGCCGCAAAACGAACATTTAAGTGGCGTTGTATGTTCTTTTTTGTCCGTCATAAGTTTCCTTCTCCTTTACTTCTCCTTCGCGGCGCGCGACTTGATCTTCGTGATGACCTCGTCGACGATGCCGTAGCTTTTCGCATCCTCACCGGACATAAAAAAGTCACGATCCGTATCAGACTGTATTTTCTCGATCGGCTGTCCGGTGTGGTTTGACAGGATTGTGTTCAGCGTTTCCTTCAGTTTCAGTATTTCCTTGGCGTGGATCTCGATGTCCGTTGCCTGTCCCTGGAAGCCTCCCATGGGTTGATGAATCATGATGCGTGAATGGGGCAGGGAAAAGCGCTTGCCTTTCGTGCCGGCCGCCAACAGCAGGGCGGCCATGCTCGCAGCCTGCCCTATGCAGATCGTCGAAACCGGCGACTTAAGATAGTTCATGGTGTCGTAAATGGCAAGACCCGCCGTCACGATGCCTCCCGGCGAGTTGATGTAGACATAGATATCCTTGTCAGGATCGTCGGCATCCAGAAACAAAAGCTGCGCGATGACGGTATTGGCAACAATATCATCGACTGGCGTACCAAGAAATATGATCCTGTCCTTCAACAGTCGCGAGTAAATATCGTATGCGCGTTCGCCACGACTTGTCTGTTCAACAACGATGGGGATGAGAGACATTGGCATTCCTTTCTTTTATTCAATTATAGCTCTTCTTCGCCCGGGAAAGCAAGAGACTGAGGGTCTTTTCGCGCGCCAGTGAAGCCTTCAGGTTGTCAAGACCGCCTTCCAGCGATTCATAGTATTTCTTGACCTCGGCAACGGTCTGGCCGGAGCTGCGCGCCATGACGGCAATCGCCGAATTGACCTCCTCGCCGCTTACCTCGAGCTTCTCCTTTTCCGCGATCACGTCGAGCAGCAGGAGCCCTTTCACCCGCTTCTGTGCGAGGTCCTTGTTTTCCTCCCGGAACTTGGCATAATCGAAGGCCTTCACATCCACGCCGCGACGAGCCAGGCGAGTAGCCTGCGAACGGGCCATTGACTGCAGTTCGCGCTCCACCATGCCGTCCGGGACATCAAACGTATGTGCATCAACGAGCTTCGCTAGTAGCGCCTCACGCTGGCTGGATGCAAGTTCGTTTTTCTTGCGGATCTCGATATCTTTTTTGATACCCTCTTTCAGTTCGTCCACAGACTTGTTGTTGCCGATATCCTTTGCGAACTCATCGTTCAACTCGGGCAACACCTTCTTTTTAATCTCTTTCAGCGTGACGATGAACTGAGCGTCCTTGCCTGCCAGTTCTTTGTTGCTGTAGTCCGCGGGAAAGGTAACATTGAGCGTGCGGGTCTCGCCGCGGTTCATTCCCACGACCTGCTCTTCGAACCCGGGGATCAGGCTATTCGACCCGAGGGACAGCATGTAATCAGCAGCTTTTGCCCCCTCGATGGTTTTCCCGTCCCGGGACCCCTCGAAATCGATAATCGCCGTGTCGTTTTTCTCGAGCGGCCTGCCTTCCACCACTTCAAGCTGTGCGTACATGTCGCGAAGGCGGTCGATGGTCTGGTTCAGTTCTTCATCACTCACGGTGATAGTCTCATCCTTCACCTCGATGCCGTCGTAGACGCCGAGTTCAATATTCGGCCGGACCTCAACAACGGCGGTAAAGTTCAGAGGCGCCGATTTGTCAAAGGGGGATATATTGGTGATGTTCGGCACATCCACCGGGTTGAGATTATGCTCCTGCAGGGCCTGCAAATAGGAATCCGTAATGAGCTTATTCATCACCTCGTTCTCGATCTCCGCCGCGTAGTGCCGTTCCACAACGGCCTTGGGCGCTTTCCCCGGACGGAAACCGTGGATTTTCGCCTTCTTCGCTGCATCGGCCACGGCTTTTACCATCTCCTGGGCGATCGTATCAGGGGCGACCTGAATGTGCAGTTTTTTCTTTACTGAACTGACGTCTTCGATAGTCGACTTCATTTCGCTACCACCTTATCTGAGAATTACTAGAGCCTCAAGGGTCTCATGCGCTTTTTAGAGTCAAGAAGTAAGCTGGGATTTGATGCAAAAATTTTGGACTCTGAACGTTGAACTGTGGTTTAACAGCGCTGCCGGGTTTATGACGAAACGGTTCCCTATGAATGATGGTGCAGGTACCGAGACTCGAACTCGGACGGGGGTACCCACCAGATCCTAAGTCTGGCGCGTCTGCCAATTCCGCCATACCTGCACGAAATCGTCTCTTCCTTCAACGAAGTTGTAATATTATCGTTATTCCTTCATTCTGTCAACTACATTGATATCCTCGCCGGCATGAAGGCCGAAGATTCCCGAAACAGGCTGCCAGAACCGATTCCGTTCGCAGTCGCAGAAGTGCTGTTTGCCGCGCTGTATGGGCGGATCCGGCTGGACGGGTCTCTCTCCCGGTAAACGTTTGACCGGAGGCCGTACCATGCAACCAAACTCCGCGGGATGCCTTTTGAATCCCGATGTTGTTTAAAGCGAGTGCATTTTGAGTGCACTCATGAGTCGTTTGGGGGAAATTTGCGCCATTTTCCCGGGCGCTCAAAAAATAAAAAGGACTCCCAATTATTGGAAGTCCTCGTTATTTCTGGTGAGCCGTGAAGGAGTCGAACCTTCGACCCGCTGATTAAGAGTCAGCTGCTCTACCAACTGAGCTAACGGCCCGAACAACTTTATCATGTACGTTCCTGGTTCAAAAGCGGCTACATTATACTTATCCAAGATAGAGGATGCAACAAGAAAATGGGCAATCAAATGCGATTTTTCTGCCTGGAGCCAGCCCCCGCCTGCAGTTTTCGCAATTGTTTTCTTGGCGCGCCCGGCAGGAGTCGAACCTGCGGCCTGCGGATTCGAAGTCCGACGCTCTATCCAGCTGAGCTACGGGCGCGTATCTGCGGTTTCAATGCTGAATGCCAAATTCCGGGACCGGATACGGGTCAAACCACTGAATGCGGACCCCTTCCTGAAAAGTCCACCCGGGAAAATTCACTTGGCGCGCCCGGCGGGAATCGAACCCACGACCTTTGGCTTCGGAGGCCAACGCTCTATCCAGCTGAGCTACGGGCGCAGTGCATGCTCTAGAAAAAGTGAGACGGCCGGATCGGCCGTCTCTATATGAAAAATTGGGGTGAGCGACGGGGCTTGAACCCGCGGCCACAAGGGCCACAACCTTGTGCTCTACCAACTGAGCTACGCCCACCATGAGAAACGCATCAAAACTTCAAAAACTCGCAATTTCTGAAGTTCAATGATACCTTAAATTCCCGAATTTTTCCATTTATTTTTTTGGCGCGCCTGAAGGGATTCGAACCCCTGACCCACAGCTTAGAAGGCTGTTGCTCTATCCACCTGAGCTACAGGCGCATTCAAGTGAAATGGTCGGGGCGAGAGGATTTGAACCTCCGGCTTTCTGCTCCCAAAGCAGACGCGCTACCGGGCTGCGC
>Ga0335081_10000601_pt1 | contig 59964 bp, 55 predicted proteins | sample Lox_Sample_35_FD_206713 | JGI IMG/M metagenome (GOLD analysis project Ga0335081, IMG submission 206713) | Soil microbial communities from Loxahatchee National Wildlife Refuge, Florida, United States - Lox_Sample_3.5 | ecosystem: Environmental > Terrestrial > Soil > Wetlands | place: USA...
CTACAGTCCAATTCAAGGGGTTGATTGCACCGCGCGGCTCCGCGTAAGCGACACCAGATGCGGCACTTAGTGGATTGGCCCTGCTTCTTGCAAAGCAGGTGCTCTCCCAGCTGAGCTACACGCCCACGATGACTCTATAAGTCTAATAGATTACCCTGGCAAATGACCATCTGCTGTTGAAGGCGGTGCAGTCGCCCACTGCACCGTTCATTTCAAGACCCCGCGCGCGCAACATCGGGAGCCTTCGCCGTGGGAAGAGACGCGGGGCGGCCGCTCGATGAGGACAGTCGATACGGCGTCAGCCAGCTTTTTGTTTGGTGCAGCGCCGGAGAGCATAAACCTGGACAAACTATTACATTAGATATAGTCTAAAACACTCAATGGGCGCCGAGGCTATCAAACGGTCTCTAGAGGGCGGCGGATTGCGGTGCACTCCGCAGCGCCATGCCGTGATGTCATTCTTGATGGAGCACACCGGGCATCCCACGGCTGCGGAAATCTTCGAAGCGGTGAATCGCGCGGATCCGCGCTCTTCACGGGCCACAACTTATAACAATCTGCGGGATTTGGTGAAGGCGGGTTTGGTCCGCGAGGTGGCCGTCGAGGGCCGCGCCGCGCGATTTGATGCAAAGGGAATCCGGCATCACCACTTCATCTGCGACCGCTGCGGCGAGGTTGAAGATATGGGGTGGTATGAGGTGCCCAGGCCTGCCTCGCGCTCTCTCGGGAAGAGGATTCTTCGCGAATGCGAACTGATTTTTCGGGGGCTTTGCACGAAGTGCGCTCGGCGGCGTGCTTCCCGTTAAGCGTCGCAACGTGTGGATACCGAATGGACGGCGCGCCGGCATAGCGCGGCCAGGGAGTGCGCGAACAGGAAAGCCAGGATGGATTCGCAGTTCGTGACAGTTTTCTTGATTCAAATTTCGACTAATTGCGAGTAAGGAGCAAACCATGGCAACCGAAGCAAAGTGCCCGGTCGTTCACGGGACAACGAATGTTGGAATGAGGTCGAACAGTGAGTGGTGGCCGAACCAGTTGAACCTCAGGATTCTCCGCCAGAACTCACCCCAGTCGGATCCGATGGGCGAGGATTTCAACTACGCTGAAGAGTTCAAGAAACTCGACTTCAAAGCGCTAAAGAAGGACCTCCGCGCGCTGATGACGGACAGCCAGGACTGGTGGCCGGCGGATTTCGGCCACTATGGGGGGCTCTTCATCCGCATGGCGTGGCACGCCGCGGGCACCTACCGCATCGGCGATGGGCGCGGGGGCGCCGGCGCCGGCCAGCAGCGCTTCGCCCCACTCAACTCTTGGCCGGACAACGCGAATCTCGACAAAGCGCGCCGCCTGCTTTGGCCAGTCAAGCAGAAATACGGCCGGAAAATCTCCTGGGCCGACCTGATGGTCCTCGCCGGCAATGTCGCCCTCGAGTCGATGGGCTTCAAGACGTTCGGCTTTGGCGGCGGCCGCCCCGACGTGTGGGAACCGGACGAAGCCGTCTACTGGGGCAAGGAGGAGACCTGGCTTGGCGACAAGCGCTACACCGGTGACCGCGATCTCGAGAACCCGCTCGCGGCCGTGCAAATGGGCCTCATCTACGTGAATCCGGAAGGGCCGAACGGCAAGCCGGATCCCCTCGCGGCGGCCAAAGACATTCGCGAGACGTTCCGTCGCATGGCGATGAACGACGAGGAAACGGTCGCGCTGATTGCTGGCGGGCACACCTTCGGCAAAACCCACGGCGCCGGCGATCCGAAGCTGGTTGGCGCCGAGCCCGAGGCAGCGCCCATTGAAGAAATGGGCCTCGGCTGGAAGAGCCGCTACGGCACAGGCAAAGGGAAAGACGCGATCACCGGCGGCCCGGAGGTCACCTGGACGCAGACGCCGACGAAGTGGAGCAACTACTACTTCGAGAACTTGTTCGGCAACGAATGGGAGCTGACCAAGAGCCCGGCGGGCGCCTATCAGTGGCAAGCGAAAGGCAGCGCCACGCCGATTCCGGATCCCTTCGACCCATCGAAGCATCACGCGGCAACCATGTTGGTGACGGACCTCTCTTTGCGGGTCGATCCTGTCTACGAGAAGATCTCCCGGCGCTTCTACGAGCATCCGAATGAGTTCGCAGACGCGTTTGCCCGCGCGTGGTTCAAGCTCACTCACCGCGACATGGGCCCGCGTGCGCGCTATCTCGGCCCGGAGGTCCCGAAGGAGGAGCTGATCTGGCAAGACCCTGTTCCGGCGGCCGATCACAAGCTGATCGACGCGAAAGACATCGCAGCGCTGAAGGCCAAGATCCTCAAATCCGGACTCTCCATCTCCCAACTCGTCTCGACGGCTTGGGCCTCGGCGTCAACGTTCCGCGGCTCCGACAAGCGCGGCGGAGCGAACGGCGCACGCATCCGTCTTGAACCCCAGAAGGACTGGGAAGTGAATCAACCGACTCAACTGGCGAAGGTGCTGCGGACGCTCGAAGGGATCCAAAAGGAGTTCAACAGCTCGCAGCCCAAGGGCAAGAAGGCAAAAAAAGTCTCACTGGCCGACCTCATCGTCCTCGGCGGCTGTGCCGCGGTCGAGAAAGCTGCCAAGGCCGCCGGGCACGACGTGAAAGTCCCCTTCACGCCGGGGCGCACGGACGCGTCGCAAGAGCAGACCGATGTGGAGTCATTCGGCTATCTCGAACCGGCCGCGGACGGCTTCCGCAACTACGAAAAGGCCAAGTTCAGCATATCGGCAGAGGAGCTGCTGATTGACAAGGCGCAACTCTTGACGCTCACGGCGCCTGAGATGACGGTTCTCGTCGGCGGCCTGCGCGTCCTGGGTGCAAATGCCGGGCAGACGAAACACGGCGTTTTCACCAAGCGGCCGGAGACGCTGACGAACGACTTCTTCGTCAACCTGCTCGACATGAGCACGGAATGGCGCCCTTCGAATGGCTCGGGAGGGGTGTACGAGGGGCGTGACCGCACGACGGGCAAGACCAGGTGGACCGCCACGCGTGTGGACCTGATCTTCGGTTCGCACTCCCAACTGCGTGCCCTTGCGGAAGTCTATGGGTCCTCGGACTCGAAGGGGAAGTTCGTGGAGGACTTCGTGGCCGCATGGAGCAAGGTGATGAACCTGGATCGCTACGACCTTGCCTGAGCTCGTCGGAACAAGAGAGCTGTAGACTCGGCCGAACCCCCGTTCCCGTTGTCTGGATGGGCAAGACCGAAGGGCGCGCTTTTCTTGGTTCGCGCGGACTGGATTGCGTGAGTCGTCCGGCAGATGTTCAATTGTCTGTCTGGCTTCTCGCGCCTGCCTTTCGAAGGATTGCCATCATCGGACACCAATTCGAGAAAGCCGACTGGAACAAGTTCAAGCCGACGAACGCCGTGAACAGATACCAGTAAGGGCTTAGCCAGTGTCCCAAGGCGAGAGAAAGCAGGACGAACGCGCCAGCGATCATCCGGAGATAGCGTTCTATGGTCATGGAATCAGCTCCTTCTCAACTGACTTGTCGCAGGGCAAGGTCCTCGCCCTGTGGCGCAGTCGCGTGCCGGCTGCGCTGGCTGAGGTAATACAGAACAGGGACCGTCATGCGAGACAAGACCGTCGAAGCCACTTCGCCAGCCATCAACGAAATGGCCAGCCCCTGAAAAATCGGATCGAAGAGAATGACGCTGGCGCCGACAACCACCGCGGCCGCCGTCAGAAGCATGGGACGGAAACGAACGGCTCCTGCATCCACCACCGCGTCCTCGAGCGACATTCCATGCGCGCGGCGCAGCTCGATGAAGTCGACGAGGATGATCGAGTTTCGAACGATGATGCCTGCGCCGGCGATAAAGCCGATCATCGAAGTGGCAGTGAAGAACGCGCCCATCAATGCATGAGCCGGCAGAATGCCGACGAGCGTCAGCGGTATCGGGGCCATGATGACCAACGGCGTCTTGAACGACTTGAACCAGCCCACGACCAGAACATAGATCAGCACCAGGACGGCGGCGAAGGCCAGGCCGAGATCGCGGAACACCTCCACCGTGATGTGCCACTCGCCGTCCCATTTCATCGAATAGTGATCCAAGCTCTCCGGCAGTGTTGTGCCCATGTACTGCCTCACGCCGTAGCCGTCCGGTGGTCGGATCTTGTTGATCGAATCCTTCATTTTGAGGATCGCGTAAACCGGACTCTCGATTTCGCCTGCGACATCGCCCGTGACGTAAACGAGGGGCCGCAAGTTTTTCCGGTAGACGCTCGTGTCAATCGTCGTCTTCTGGACGTCCGTAACTTCACGCAGCGAAACCTGCTCGCCCGAAGCGCCCGGAAGCTTCAAGTTCTCGAGATTCTCAATTGCCGACCGGTCGGGTCGCGACAATCGGACTTCGATCGGAATGTCTTCGCGTGACGCAGGATCGTGCAGAAGCCCCGCGGATGCTCCGCTGAGCCCGATCTGTACCGTCTTGGCCACTTCCGCGGCAGACACACCCTGCAAAGCGGCCTTGTCCAGGTCGGTCTTCATCTCGTACTTCGTTTGCGGGTCCTCCACGTACCAATCGACGTCGACCACCCCGGGGGTTTCCTGAAAGATCCTCTTGATCCTGGCGGCGAGTTCGATCTGACCTCTGTAGTCCGGTCCGTACACTTCGGCCACCAGCGTCTCGAGCACCGGCGGCCCGGGAGGAACCTCCGCGACCTTGATGCGCGCTCCAAACGGCGCCGCAATCCTGTCCAGTTCCGGGCGCAGTTTTCGCGCGATTTCGTGGCTTTGGGCTTTTCGCTCGTGGCTGGACAGGAGGTTGACCTGAATGTCGGCCTGGTTCGGTTGACGCCGCAGGAAGTAATGTCGCACCAAGCCGTTGAAATTGTACGGCCCGGACGTGCCCGCGTAGATTTGATAGTTGACTACCTCCGGCTGGCGGCCCAGGTAGTCGCCGAGCGCTTGCGCCACGCGAGTCGTCTGCTCGAGCGGCGTTCCGTCCGGCATGTCGATGATCACCTGGAACTCGCTCTTATTGTCGAAGGGCAACATCTTTACCTGCACCCACTTCAACGGAACGAACGCCACCGCGGCCAGCAGCAGCACGACGACGCCACCCAGAAAAGCCCATCGCCGCTTGGAATCCTGAATCAGCGGGTTCATCAGGCGGCGATAGAAACGTGTGGTCCACCCTTCCTTCTCGTGGCCGGAGCCTGAACGGTCCGCGTAGTGACGCAGCAGGCGCAGCGCAGCCCAGGGCGAAACGATAAACGCCACGATCAGCGAAAACAGCATCGCCGCAGACGCTCCCACGGGGATCGGCCGCATGTACGGGCCCATTAAGCCGCGCACGAACGCCATCGGCAGAATGGCTGCAATCACGGCGAACGTCGCGAGGATGGTCGGGTTGCCGACTTCATCCACCGCCTCCACGGCGGTGTCCGCAAGGGGCCGCCCGCGATTCTCGGGCAATCGAAAATGGCGAACGATGTTTTCTACAACCACGATCGCGTCGTCCACCAGAATGCCGATGGAAAAGATCAGCGCAAAGAGCGTGACGCGATTCAGCGTGTTGCCGTAGAAATAGAAAACGGCCAGCGTCAGGGCAAGAGTCACAGGTATGGCCAGCAAGACAACGCCGGACTCGCGCCATCCCAGGGCGAGCGCTATCAGCAGGGTGACGGACAGAGTCGCGAGAAGCAGGTGTTTTAGGAGTTCGTCCGATTTGTCCTTGGCGGTCTCGCCGTAATTGCGGGTCACGGTGATCTTGAGATCGCTGGGCAGCGTACCCCGGCGCAAAGAGTCAACCGTTTGCAGCGCTTTTTCCGCAAGCATCGTCGCGTTTGCGCCCTTGCGCTTGGCGACCGTAATTGTGACGGCCGGATACGCCGCGTTGGCGGCGTTTCCGGCCGCTCCCTCGCCGCCGGCAAACAGCACGTAGCTGTCCGGCTCGGCTGGGCCGTCCTCAATTTTGTCTGCGACGTCTCGAAGGTACACGGGCCGGCCGGAGTGCACTCCCACGACGACCTGTTTCAGCTCCTCCGCGCGCGTAAAGAAGTTGCCCGCTTCGACTTGAAACTCTTGATTGCCTTGCGCGTAGCTGCCCGCCAGATTGCGCGTATTCGCGGCTCCGAGCTGCGTGAGAACGGACACCGGCGTCAGCCCGTAGGCGGAAAGCCGTTGCGTATCCAGCACCACGCGAACCTTCCGCGTCTGCCCGCCGATGATGGCCGTTTCAGAGACGTTGTCCAATTGTTTCAGCGAGTGCTCGAGTTCACCCGCGATTCGCCGCAATTGATAGGCGTCGTAGTTCTTTCCCCACAGCGTCAGGGCGAGAATCGGCACGTCGTCGATCGAGCGGACTTTGATGATCGGCTGGGACACGCCTTGCGGGATGCGGTCAAAGTTCGAATAGAGCTTGTTGTACGTGTTAACGATCGCGTCCTCTTCTTTCGTCCCCACGTAGAAGCGCACGATCACCATGCTCAGCCCCGGATGGCTGATCGAATAGACATACTCAACTCCCGGAACCTCGCGCAACAGCTTCTCGATGGGGATCGTCGCGCGCTCCGCGACTTCCTGGGCCGATGCGCCCGGCATTTGCACAAACACATCGAGCATGGGCACAACGATCTGCGGCTCTTCCTCGCGGGGTGTCTTGGCGATGCTGAACGCTCCGAGGAGAAGCGCCGCCACGATCGCCAGCGGCGTCAGTTTCGATTGAATGAAGGCGTGCGCAATCCGGCCTGCCAGTCGCAGTGCCCGCGTCTCGGGAGCCGGATTGGAGGATGTCTCGCTCATGGCTGCATCGCGATCCGCTTGCCGTTGAATTCGCGTTCGCCCGGCGCGGCAATCAGCCTTTCGCCGCTTTGCAGCCCGGAAAGCACTTCGACTTGCCGGCCGGCGGTCCTGCCGAGGGTCACGTAGCGCAACTCCGCCACGCCGCTCGCGTCGGTCACGTACACTCCTTGTAGTTGGCCGCGCTCCACCACCGCGGATTGAGGAATCAACAGCGCGGAGCGCTCGCCGCGCGCGAATCGCGCCCTTCCGAAGAGTCCTGAGCGCAGGCGTTCACTTGCCGGCAATCCGATCTTCACGAGGAAGCTGCGGCTCGCCGGGTCGGCAGCGGGAACGATCTGCTCTACCTTGCCGGACACGTCGCTGCCTCCGAGCGCGTCCACGGACACCGGCACCGTTTCGCCGGTGTGGACAATATAGATGTCGCTCTCGTCCACCGTCGCCTCGAGCCGGTACCCGTGCGTATCCTCGACCGTGAAAATGGGCATGCCCGGAGAAACCAGCGTGCCCGCATCAGCTCGTTTCTCGGTCACCACTCCATTGAAGGGAGCGCGAATCTGCGTGTAGCTGAGTGAGGTTCGGGCTTGCGCGAGCGCTGCGCTTGCTTGCGCTTGTCCGGCCCGCGCGATGTCGCGCCGTGCCTCGGTGGCCTGGTTGCGGGCTTTGACCTCATCGAATTCCTGCGGGCTGACCGATTTCTTTCCGTAGAGTTCCTGATAACGCTTCAGCGTGGTTTGAGCCAGCGCGAAATCCGAATCCGCTGCGGTGACGTCCTTTTCGGCGGCGGTCACGGCGGCGGCGGCTTGCGCCATGGCGGCGCGAGGCTGAGCATCGTCGATCGTCGCGAGAATCTGTCCCTTGGAGACTCGGTCGCCTTCATGCGCCATAATTTCGACGATGTTTCCCATGATCTGGCTTGCCACGTGGCTTGTTTGCGCGGCGCGCACCGTTCCGACCTCTTCCAGCCAGTCCGGAATGTTTTGTTGCTGTGCGACGATCACGGCGACGCCGCCGACTGCTTCGGATTGCGTGGCCTCAGAGCGGCGATCGCCCGAGCACCCGGTAAGCCCTGCGCCCAGGCTCGCTGACAGGAGAAGAGCCGCGGCAAGCGATTGGTTCTTGAAGTTCATGGTGTCACCACGGGAGAGTGAGAACTCAATCTTCCGCTGGCCAGTTCCAGGCCAGCGAAGCTGGTGTAATAACGATCGACTGCTTCCCAGTAATTCATTTCGCTGCTGCGTGCCGCTTCCTCCGCAACGAGCAGATCGGTAATGGTCGACAGCCCCGAATCGTAGCGATTCTGGTTGATCCGCAAGCCTTCCTTTGATTCCGCGACGGACGCGCGAGCCACTTCGATCTGCTGCTTGGCTGTGTCCACGTCGTAGTAAGCGCGGCGGACCTCCAGCCGAATTTCGTTCGTCGCCATTTCTCGCATGGCGGCAACCCTTTCCTGCACCGCTCGCTCGTGAGCGAGCTGCGCCCGCTTCGCTCCTCCCTGAAAGAGGTCCACTTGCACTTCGATTCCAGCCACCCAGTTGTTGCCCCCTCCGCCTCCAACGAGAGACGCGTTATCCGCTTCCCAATCGGCAAACGCATTCACTCGCGGACCGAACGAAGATTTCGCGATCGAAACGCTTTGCTGCTGCGCGGCTTCTTCGGACAAGACCCGCTTCAGGTCGGGCCGCATCTCCAGCGCCTGTTTCTCCGCTTCGTCGAGCGGTGTTGGAGGGAGAGTCTTCTCGGCGAGACTGTCCGTTGGCTCGAACCCGCTTCCCGTCGACACGCCCATGGCCGTGCTCAGCTGCATCCGCGCCAATGCGAGATTGTCTTGCGCGCGGATCAACTCCTGCTTGCGCGTTGCCATCCTCACCTGGGCGCTCAGATAGTCGGATTCCACCACGATTCCGCTTTCGAACCGGCTCTTGCTCCGGTCGAGAATCGACTGCGCGGTCTGCATTGCTTGCTCGGCGACGTCCAGCTGCTTCTTGGCCAGCAGTGCGGCGTAGTAGGAGTCAATCACCCGCAGCAGGATCTCTTGATCCGCGCGTTCGAGTCCGTGTTGGGCGGCATCCTTCATGCGTTCCGCTCGGTTCACGCCGCGCCAGCTTGCGAACGAATCGAACAGGTTCCACGTCCCGCCAAACCGCGTCGCAAAATTGCCGAACGGCGTCGGAGTGTTCAGCACATTCAGCCCAAAATCGGAAGCATTGAACCGCTGCTGTCGCAGCTTGCTGCCAAAAACGTATACCGGGTCGTTGCCAACAGTGGCGGTCTCGGAAAACCCGATCCGCGGCAGCAAAGACGAGCGGCTTTCCCTCACGTCGGCCTCGGCAGCCCGCGTGTCCGCGAGCGCCGCTTTGCGCTGCGGGTTCTTCTCCAGCGCGATGTTCACCGCCTGCTGAAGCGTCACAGGAGAAGGCTGCGGCGCGTCCTGTGCGCGCAGATCTCTCGGCTGGCCCAGCCAAAGGAGCGCCACAACCAGAACTGCCGCCCCGTGCTTTCGGTAAGTGTTTGAAGTCATGTGAGGAATGCCTTTCCGGGAACCGGTTGTCACCTCTCGACATTCGCCGGAACTGGCCTCATCCATTCCGTCGTCTCTTGGACGACTTCGTACGTCGTGTGCAGAGCAGCCGTCTGCTTCACCATGGCGCCCACCGAGCAATACTTCTCCTCCGACAGCTGAATCGCCTGTTCGATTGCGCCTGTATCGATTTCAAAGCCCGTGACAACGTGGTGGATACGGACGCTGGTGAACACCTGTGGGGGACGCTCCGCTTGATCCGCCTCCACTCGCACTTCGTAGCCGGTGATCTTCTGGTGGTACTTCTGGCGAAGGATCGTAATCACGTCGAAGGCTGTACAGCCCGCCAGCCCTACGGCAAGCAATTCAATCGGCTTCGGGCCGGTGCCTCCCGCGGCGTCGTCGAGAATCATGTGATGTTCGGTCCCAGTCGTTGCCACAAACTGGCGATTCGCCCTAAGTGCCTCAGTAAGCTGGACTTTTGCGCTGATCATTGATTCCTCCCGTGCGCGGTGGTCGGCTCCTGCCTCTGCCACACACCGAATGAATGCAAACAGTGGCGATCTGTTACAGGAATGTTGTGCGGATTTTCAGCGAGTAAAGGAGAAGGTTGGCCGCGGTCTAGGTGCGAACGGATTCTCTGACGACGCGAGTCATGGTGCGCTGGTATTCGGCCAGCAACTCTCGTCGAAGCCTGGCGGCGCGATGGGAGTCCGGCGGTTCAGTCGGGGCTGTTCGGCAAAGCTGGATCGATTTTTCCAGGCTGCTCAAGAAGGCCTTGCAGGGCTCGCACCCGTCCATGTGCTTTTCGAGTTCTTCGCACAGCGAGTCATCGAGCTCGTCGTCGAGATAGTCCGACAGCTCGGCGAACATCTGTTTGCATCGTCTCTCCCGAGGCTTTGCCGGAGCGGCCGCCGCCGTCGCCGCCTCTCGCCGAACGGCGTGGCCTTGGCGCGCGAGTTGCTTTCGAACGAAGAGCCGCGCGCGGTGCAGTCGGACGCGGATCGTCCCCATACGCAGGCCGGTGATTTCGGCGATGTTTTCGTCGGAGAGCTCCTCCATGTCATGCAAGACCAGCACCAGCCGGTAGTCCGGCGGCAACTTCTGCACAGCCTCCCTCAGGCGTTTGCCGTTTTCGCGGCGCATTAGAGAGGTTTCAGGAGTGACTTCCTTGTCGGCCGGCAGATTTTCGAGTTCGCCTGCCCTCGGCATCAGGTCTTCCAGTGAGAGAGCCTCCGTGGGCGCAAACTTGCTCCTGCGGCGGCTCATCAGACAGCGATTTTTCGCGACCTTGTACAGCCAGACCGCGAGCGCTTTTGGGCTATCGAATTTAGCCAGATTCGGAACTGACTTGAGCAAGACTTCCTGCATGGTATCTTCGGCGTCCTGCCGTTGCCCGCAGACCCTCATGCTGAAGGAAAACACGGTGCTCTGCAGGAGGGCCAATGCCTCTTCCAACGATGCGGGATCCTTGCGCTGAATGAGTTCGAGAACCTGCTCGATGTCGGCTCGCACGATTCAACTGTAGCACGCTGGGCGAACTCGCGGACGTGGCCGCGCGCTCCGTCCCGGCCAAATTACTTTCCGCGCGCGCCATTCTCTGGTAGCATCAACGTTCGCGATATTTCGAGATTCCTTTCTGGAGCAACGTCAAGAATGGCACTCGCTTGTGAAATCTGCGGCAAAAAGCCCAGCTATGGCAACACCATCAGCCACGCGCACAATGTCCGTCGCCGCCGCTGGAACCCAAACCTCCGGCGCGTCAAGGCGGTCATCAATGGCGTGCGCAAACAGGTCCGCGTCTGCACCGCCTGCATCCGATCGGGTCGCGTGAAGAAAGCTGCCTGAAGCAGTTCCCGCCGGGAGGAGCTCTGGTTGAAGCAAAGAGTTCTAATCCTCGTAGCAGTGGCGGCGTGCGCCCTCGCGTCGTGCAAAAAGGAAATGGCGCCGGGTCCCGACGTTTGGGCCACCGTCAACGGCCGGGAAATCATGCGCGAGGAAGTGGAGAAAAATCTCCGCTCCCGGATGAATCCGGACTCGCCGAGCCCTTCCCACGAAGAAGCGCTGTCGCTCGAGCTGAGCATCCTCGATGAGCTCGTCAACAGCGAGATCCTGCTCCAGCGCGCCGCCAAGCTGAACCTGGTCGCGAGCGACGCCGAAGTCGAAGACAAGTTCACGGCTTCGAAGAGTCCCTACACCGAAGAGGAATTCCAGCGCAAATTGAAGGAAAGTGGCCTGACGGTTGACGACCTGAAGAGCGACATCCGCAGGCAGCTTTCGATCCAGAAACTGCTCAATCGCGAAGTGGCAGCCAAGATTTCGATCACGGATCAGGACGTCGCCGATTTCTACAACGCGAATCGCGCCCAGTTCAATTTCGTCGAGCCGCAATATCACATCGCCCAAATCGTCGTCACGCCGCGGCCCGATCCTTCGGTTCACAACGGCAAGAACGACAAGGCCGCAAATGAAGCCGAAGCCGGACGCAAGACTGCGATGCTGTCGCAGAAGCTGAGCGCCGGTGCGGATTTCACGCAGCTCGCCCAGGACTATTCCGAGGACGGCACGGCGTCAACCGGCGGCGACCTCGGCTACAACCCCGAATCGTCTTTCAACCGCTCCGATCCTGTCCTCAAGCGAACGGTTCTTTCCTTGAAACCGGGCGAGGTGAGCCGCCCGGTTCAACTGAAGGACGGGCGCTACGTCATCATCAAACTGATCGCCAAGGAGCCTGCCGGACAGCGGCAGCTGTCTGACCCGCAGGTGCAGCAAGGCATCAGCGAAATGCTTCGGAACCGCAAGGAGCAGCTCGTTCGCGCCGCCTATTTGACCGAAGCGCGCGACGAATCTCACGTGACCAATTATCTCGCTCGCATGATCCTGGAATCGTCCGGCAAGCTCCCATCCGCGAAGTAGCTCCCGCCTAGTTCACAATCGCAACGCCCTGCCCTGAATTCACGGCTTGTCCTTCGGCAACAAGCAGGCGCTCCACCGTTCCCGATTTCGGCGAGCGCACCTCGTTCTGCATTTTCATGGCTTCGACCACCACGAGTCCCTGGCCGCGCTCCACCGAATCCCCCGGCTTCACCAGCACGCGAATCACTTTCCCCGGCATCGGCGCCGCCACTTGTTGGCGCCCTTCGGCCTCAGCGGTCGCTCCGCGGCAGCGGCGCCATTGGCGCTTATCGTAGACGTCTGCGGAGTATTCGCGTCCCGCGATGGAGACGCGCAGCGCGGCGCCCTCCGATTCGACGCGCACCTCAAACGATTGACCACCGATCAGGATGGAATAGACTCCGCGTGCGATTTCGACCGCGTTCGCATCCAGCGCGCGCCCATCGATCGTGAATCGCATCTCGCCGTCGACGCTCGAGAATTCGACCGCTGTCCGCCGGCCGCCGATTTTGGCTTCGATCTTCAAGTTCGTGGGACCATCCGGGAAAAGTCCTAAGCGTCCGGCGCGCGATTCAATTGGTCGCGCCGCCCTTCTGTCTTCCATTGTGATTCCGCCGTACTTCGGCCATTGGCGCTATGGGGCGACGAACCGGCGTTGCGCGAAGCATGCCACATCGCGAGGGCAATCGCCGCCGCATCCCCAACGGAATCTGAAGCGCGACTACGAGCCTCCGACGTCGGAGATTGTTGCTTGAGAAAGTCGTCGAGCCAGCGCGTGTGAATCTCGCCTTCTCGAAAATCGGGCGAGTCCAGAATGCGCTGGAACAGCCCGACGTTCGTGCGAATTCCGGTCACGTAGTATTCGTCCAGGGCTCGCTTCAAACGCGCAATCGCCTCGTCGCGGTCGCTTCCCCATGCGATCAGTTTTCCGAGGAGCGGATCGTATTCGTTCGGAACGGTCCACCCGGCATAGATACTTTCGTCGACCCGGATTCCGGGACCCGTCGGGACGCGGCGTTCCAGAATCTTTCCCGGCGACGGGAAGAAGTTGTTCTCCGGATCCTCGGCGTAGACCCGGCACTCGATCGCATGCCCGCGCAGATCCACATCGCCCTGGCTGAAGGGCAGAGGCGCCCCGGCGGCAATGGCGATCTGAAGCTTCACCAGATCGAGTGACGTCACCATCTCCGTTACTGGATGCTCCACCTGTAGCCGCGTGTTCATCTCTAGAAAATAGAAGTTGCGGCTCGCATCAACCAGAAACTCGACCGTGCCTGCGTTGGTATACCCTCCGGCCCGCGCGAGTTTCACCGCGGCGTCTCCCATCGCTCGACGCAGGTCCGGGGTCATAATCGGCGAGGGCGCTTCCTCGATCACCTTCTGGTAGCGCCGCTGCACCGAGCATTCGCGCTCGCCGAGGAAGACCGCGTGACCGTGATGATCCGCGAGCACCTGAATCTCGATGTGCCGCGGGCGAACGAGATACTTTTCAAGGTAGAGCCGCCCGTCGCCAAAGGCGTTTTGCGCTTCGGAGGCGGCGTCGCGCCACGCGGATGCGAGATCGCTCTCCTGCTCGATCGTTCGCATTCCTTTTCCGCCGCCGCCCGCAACCGCCTTGAGAACGACGGGAAATCCGGTCGCACGAGCCGTCGCGAGCGCTTCGTCGAGCGTCTGGATGGGTTCGATCGTGCCGGGGACGGTCGGGACGCCCGTTTCGCGCGCTAATTGCCGCGCGGCCGTCTTCGATCCGAGCCTCTGCATCGCTTCGGCGGATGGTCCGATGAACACGAGACCGGCTGCCGTGCAGGCGCGCGGAAGCGCGGCATTTTCCGCGAGGAATCCGTATCCGGGGTGAACGGCGTCGCATCCTGCCTGGCGCGCGACTCCGATGATCTTGTCGATCGCGAGGTAGCTCTGACGGGACGGAGCCGGTCCGATCGGATACGCCTCATCGGCCAGGCGCACGTGCAGCGAAGCGCGATCGACGTCACTGAATACGGCGACGGCGCGAATGCCGAGTTCCCGGCACGACCGCAGGATGCGTATGGCGATCTCGCCTCGATTGGCAATCAGGATTTTCCGGAACATGCGGTCACGATGAACGACGCGAAATCTTAGCATGCAAACTTCGCGGGCGCTTGGTAAGCTCCGGTCGAGCGGAGTACGATGGCGCGCTTGAGCAGGTCACCCAATGAGCGGAACGAAAATGGCGAGTGAGCAGGACCAATGGAAGCGGGCCGCGGCGGAAGCGGCTTCGAGGCTGGTGGAAGATGGCATGGTAGTCGGCCTGGGTTCCGGCTCGACTGCCTCGCTCTTCGTAAGCGCGCTGGCGCAGCGAATCGCTGAGGAGCGGTTGCGCATCGTGGGCATTCCCACATCGGAGCAGACGGAACGTCAGGCTCGCAGCTTGAAAATTCCGCTGGCGACGTTCGCTGAACAGTCGCAGATCGATCTCACCGTCGACGGGGCCGACGAAGTTCAGCCCGGAACACTGTTCCTCATCAAGGGCCATGGCGGCGCGCTTCTGCGGGAGAAGATTGTGGCGTCGACCAGCAAACGAATGGCGGTGGTCGCGGACGAGACCAAGATCGTCGACACGCTCGGTTCGCTGGTGACCGTTCCGGTGGAGATCGTTCCGTTCGGATGGGAAGCGACGGAGCGAAAGCTGAAGGCGCTGGGCGGGAACCCGTCGATGCGCATGACGATCGACGGAAAGCCTTTCGTCACGGATGGCGGCCACTACATCTTGAACTGCGCGTTCGGGCCGATGCCGAATCCGAAGGAAACGGCGCATCATCTCGATCATGTTGTCGGTGTCGTCGAGCACGGTCTATTCTTGAGTTTTGCTACCGAAGCGATTGTCGCAGGACGCGACGGCTTGAAATTCCTGAAGAAGACTCCGGGGTAATCTTTGCTCTTCTCCTCAGTTCCGGGTCGCGCCGTTGTTCGGGTACACGGCGTCCAATGCACCCCACAAGGCCTTCAAGCTGCGCTCCGCGACGCATAGGACCGCGACGGTATCGTTGTCGTTTTGCTTTACCGTCCCCCGTTGCCGCTTCTGTGATTCCCCCAAGCGCAAAACCCGGCAATCCTATGACGAAAGAGGAGCGCAAAGCCAGCAGAGAGCTTCGCAAGCCAAATAAGGAGTAAACGTTTACGCCCAATCTAAGGTATCGTACGCCCTCGCGCCTTTCTTGCACCTTGGGCATAGGAGACACATGCATCGAATTCCTCTTCTCACACTTGCCGCTCTCACTCTGCTGCCCGCGTCGTATGCCGCAGATGGCGGCGCGGCTTCGCGGGCAGGCCGGAAGCCCTCCATTCGCGCTAACGAGACTCGTGAGTCTGCCGCGCCTCGCGTACGCGCTATCGATTTCAAGAATCAGACCGTCGCTGTCGACGATCCCACGACGCCTGCGGAACGCAAGGTTGCGAAGAACGAGGTCTCGGGCCGCTGGACTCTGATGGCGGTGATCAGCCAGCCAGAGGGAGCACTCGCGGTGTTCGAGAACCTGCAAGACCGTACCGGAAGCATTTTGTTCGTGGGGACCCGAGGCGTCGTGCTGGAGCTGCCCAAGACTCTTGAGCCGACCCGTGTTTCGCCGGGGACGCTCTACCGCGGGCGCACGATGGAGGCGATTGCCGGTGCCAAAAGCGACGTACTCGGAGAGGATCTGCTCGCGGGCACGGGCGACCCGAATTACGACGACGTCGCTGCGGCGCTGCCGCCGTTGCGCGTGCCGGCGTTCATCGGCACAAACCGGTCGGATGACAAGCCGACCTTCGATTACGGCGCGTTCAGCGACGAAATCTACGTGGACCTCGGCAAACTGTTCCCTGAAATTCGGGAGGCGCGCGCAAAACACGACGTTTGGGAGGGTCTTATCGGAGGATGGCTGCCCGTGAACCGTTTCGTGTTTCCCGCCGCCGACCAGCGCTATTGGGAAGAGACGATGTTCGCGGAAGAGCCTGGCCATTTCTGGACTCAGCCGATCTGGTTCCGGGCGCTCCTGGTCGAGGGCGGCCAACTGAAGGAAGCGCATTACTACTATCACCATCTGCCGTTTCCTCCGCGAGGCGAACCGGCCGCCGCGGGTTTCTATGAGGCGTTGCTGAACGTCCACTCGGTGTGGAAGCGCGGCCTGAATCCGGCCATGAAGATCGACGTGCCGGACAAGAAGATTCTGGATTTCTGCCTGCACGCGCTGGCGCTTGAGAGAATCACGCGCGTCGGCGACCACCCGAAGTACGGCTATCCGCCGCTCGGCGGGATCAACGTGTTTGGCGGCTATGGCTACAACAACGTGGACACGTTCCAGGACACGTTCAATACGAGCGTCGACGTGTTTCTGGAATGGGGGCTTTCGGGAATTGCGGGGCGCTACATCGACGACTATTTTACGAATTCGGTGCGCGACGACGGCTCGGTCGACACGCGCGGGCCCGAAATCGGCCAGTACGGGAAGATGCTGACGGAGGTCGCGAAGTACTGGTCGTATACGAAGGACGTGAAGCTGATGCGGAAGCATCAGGAAAAGATCGAAGCCATCGTCCGCTTGTTCTTCCTGTTGCGGAAGCAGGCCAAGGAGCTGCCAGTCGACGACATCTCGTATGGAATTATTCGCGGCTGGTCCGAGCACGACAGCAGCCTCAAAATCGATCCGTACCGGTTCATGCAACCGCACTTCTCGAACAACGCGGAGGCGGCGCGCGGCTTCCACGATCTCGGCAATGCGTGGATCGAGATGGGGCGCAAGACGGGAGATGCGCATCTTGCCAGGGAGGGCCAGCGGCTGCTGGCCGAATCCGAGGCGATGAGGAAGGATATGGAGAGTGCGATCGCGAAATCGATCGACCGTTCGAAAAATCCTCCGTACCTTCCGGCAGTCGCCGGGGATCATCCCACGTACGGCAAGGAACGGGCCTACGCGGAGATGCTGGAATCCGGCGAGATCACAGAAGCACAGGCGCGGATCATCCTGGATAATCTCGCCGCGAACGGCCAATCGCTCTTCGGTCTGCTGCGATACGGCGCGAATATCGACGGGTTCCTCGATTACGGTCCGGCGTATGTTCGCATCGAACGTGATTGGATTCGGGAATTCCTTCTTCTGTACTACGCGCACATGGCGCATATCTATTCGCCGGGCGCGTGGACGGCGGTGGAAAGCTCGAAGATCGACGGGACTCTCGGGGGCCCTTACTGCGCACCGGCTGAGGTGGCCATCCCGACTTTTACGAAGTGGATGCTGGCGTTCGAAGATCCGGACCAGCCGATTCTGTGGCTCGCAAAGGCGACGCCGCGAGCGTGGCTGGCGCAGAGCCAGAAGATCTCCGTCGAGGATGCGCCGACGCGGTTCGGAAACGTGAGTTACGACATCCGGTCGAACGTCGGCGAGGGCAAGATCTCCGCTGTTGTTCGCCTGCCCGAAGGGTACGCCGCAACGACCAAACTTCGCGTGCGAGCCCCGGAAGGAAAGACGATGCGCGCCGTGACGCTGAACGGCGCGGCCTGGAAGGACTTCTCTCCGCAAGAAGAAGCCGTCACAATTCCGCCGCGATTCAAAGGCGAAATCAGAATCGAAATCTCCTACTGACGCGACACTCCCGCCGTGTCCGGCGGGGTTTGCCGCCGGCGCGAGACCGCTCGTTATCGGCAACATGTCAGAGCGGGATGTTGCCGTGTTTCTTCTTCGGGTTGACGTCGCGCTTCGTTTCGAGGGAGCGGAGAGCAGCGATCAGCTTCGCGCGGGTCTGCGCCGGCTCGATGACGGCATCGATGTAGCCCCGTTCGGCGGCGACGTACGGATTCGCGAAGCGATCGCGAAAGTCTTCGATTTTCTCGTGGCGCAACTTTTCGCGGTCGGCTTCCGGCGCGCGGTCGAGCTCCCGTTTGTAAACGATATTCACGGCGCCTTCGGGGCCCATCACGGCGATTTCGGCCGTCGGCCAGGCGTAATTGATGTCCGTGCGGATGTGTTTCGACGCCATGACGCAATAAGCGCCGCCGTACGCTTTGCGTGTGATAACCGTGATTTTCGGCACCGTCGCTTCGGCGAACGCGAAGAGAAGCTTCGCGCCGTGCCTGATGATTCCGCCCCATTCCTGTTGCGTGCCGGGCAGGAAGCCGGGAACATCCTCGAACGTGATGAGCGGAATATTGAAGGCATCGCAAAAGCGGACGAAACGCGCACCTTTTACGGATGCGTTGATATCGAGCACGCCGGCGAGATAGGCAGGCTGATTCGCGACGATGCCGACCGGCCGGCCGTCGAGCCGCGCGAATCCGACGACGATATTCTTCGCGAAGTGCTCGTGGACTTCGAAGAATTCAGAGTCGTCGGCGACGGCATGAATCGCGTCCTTGATGTCGTAGGGCTTCTGCGGATCGCCGGGCACCAGCGAATTGAGCGCGGGAATAGCGCGGTCCCAGGGGTCGCTGGTAGGCCGGCGGGGCGGATCGTCGACATTATTCGATGGGAGGTATCCGAGCAGCTCGCGAATCATGGCGAGGCATTCAGCGTCGTCGCGCGCGATGAAATGGGCAACGCCGCTTTTCTCGTTGTGCGTCATCGCGCCGCCGAGCTCGTGCTTCGTGACTTCTTCATGCGTGACCGTCTTAATCACGTCGGGGCCGGTGACGAACATGTAGGAGGTCTCGCGCGTCATGAAGACGAAGTCGGTGATCGCGGGCGAGTAGACGGCGCCGCCGGCGCAGGGTCCGAGGATCGCGCTGATTTGCGGGACCACGCCGCTCGAGAGCGTGTTGCGGAGAAAAATGTCGGCGTAGCCCGCGAGCGACATCACGCCTTCCTGAATGCGCGCGCCGCCGGAATCGTTGAGGCCGATGACGGGCGCGCCCTGGCGTATCGCGAGGTCCATGATCTTCGTGATTTTCGAGGCGTTCGCCTCCGAAAGCGAGCCGCCGAAAACGGTGAAGTCCTGCGCGAAAACGTAGACGAGGCGGCCGCCGATGCGGCCGTAGCCGGTGACGAAGCCGTCGCCCGGCGGGCGCTGATCGGCCATGCCGAAATCGACGCAGTGGTGGCGGACGAACTTGTCGAGCTCCTCGAAGGAGCCTTCGTCGAGGAGCAGATCGACGCGCTCGCGCGCGCTGAGCTTGCCCTGCTTGTGCTCGCGGCGCTCGGGGCCGCCGCCTGCTTCGGCCTCGGCATTGAGCTTGCGAAGGGCTTCGATGCCGTCGTCGTGATTTGAATGAGTGGGCATTTTGGGGTCAGGCTTCCGAACCGGAATCTGCCACCGGGGAGGCGGATAGATTAGAAATTTTCAAGTGATTGATTTGCGGGAAATTAGGTCGAATTCTAATCTTCAGAGGGCAGATTAGAACACGAAACAAGGGGGCAAGGAAGCAGAGAGGCAGAGAGAATCGAGCCTCGCGCACCGCCGTCCCCAACCGTATATTAGACATGGTGCCGGCCCTGTGTTTTCAACGAGTTAGGGCGGTTTCTAATCCCCGTACCGTGTATTAGGAGTCGGGGCGATGCGGCAAGGAAGCAGGGAGGCAGAGAAGGCCCAGCCTCGGTCGTCATCGTCCGTCGCCATCGCATCGCACCCTCCTTTCAGAGCTCATTTTGTCGAGCACAAAAACGATTCACGCTAGCACGAGAACAGCGAGTTGAACAGGTTCAAAATCGGGATAGTAGTCCTATAACCGTGGTTTGGAAAGTTGAAATGGGGCCGGGAGATTCCTTGCCGCGTCCTCACGCCAAAGTTGTCGTAGCATTGGTTCCGGAAGAGCCAGACCGTATGCCGCCTTGTCATGAAACTGTTGAGCAACAGGGATTCGCTATTGTCCCAGATGTCCTCGTTGGCGACGACATTTCCAAGCTTGCGGAGAGCTTCGCTGATGAGCAAATCCAACGAAGCAGAGCAGGCGTGCGCCACGCGTTGAAGCATCCGGCGGTGAAGGAGATGGCTCGCGATGTGCGACTTCTCAAGATCGCGCGAAGCATCTTGGGAAGCGGTGCAGTTCCGTTTCGAGCGACGCTATTCGATAAGTCGCTTGAGTCAAACTGGCTGGTTGTGTGGCATCAGGATACTGCGCTGCCCGTGCGGACGAAGCAGGAGATACAGGGTTGGGGGCCCTGGTCTGTGAAAGACGGGGTGACATACGCGCACGCTCCGGTCAGTGCTCTTGGTCGGGTTGTAGCGTTGAGGATTCACTTGGATGATTCGACGGCGCGAAATGGTCCGTTGCGAGTACTTCCAGGGACTCACAAATTAGGCGTCTTGAGCGACGGAGCGATTCACGGGCTAGTTGGAAGCGTGTCTCCCATAGAGTGCCTTGTCGGCCGGGGTGGAGCGGTGGTGATGCGGCCGTTGATCGTCCATGCGTCATCGAAGGCGCGATCCGAAGAGAGGCGCCGCGTTCTTCACATCGAGTACGCCGCTTCGTACATCACGGAGGACGGGCTCGAATTGGCGGTGGCCTAGTGATCGAGCGGGCCGATTTGAATTTGAGAGAAAGGCAAGAGAGCCGGCGGGCCGTCGCATTTCGGCACGAATTCCCAGGGCTAAAGCCCGAGGTACCTTGTAGAGCTTCTTTCGGGCGGCGTAAGGCGCCGCCCTCCCCCGACTGAAAGTCGGGGGCTCCCACCCCGAAACCCGAAATCCAAGACCCAAGACCGAAAGCCTCAAGTCTGAAGGTGCGAGGCTGCGGGCGGTGAAAAAGGGCGCAGCGAACAGAGCCCTACCGAACCCCACCATCGCCGGGTCGGTAGTGGCAGGCGGGCGGGTCGGCGGCGGCGTTGGCGGCGGACGCGACGGGGAGAGGCTGCAAATTGTATTTGCCGAGGAGCGCATTCACGGCTGGGAGGGATTCGGCGTTTAGTTCGCGCCATTCGGCGAGGCCCCTGTCGAGCGCGCGGCAAGAATCCTCCATCGCCGCTTGCGCCGAATCGGACGGCGCGCCGTCGCCCACCTGAATCATGAAAAGAATGCGCGCGAGATCGCGATTGACGGGTCCGACGCCCGGAGCGGCGAAGTTTCCTTCCTGAACAGCGGCGATCTTCTCGCCCAAATCCTTCACGGCGTCGGCTGCGTCCTTGGCGGAGGCGTTGGCCGAGAGCGCCTTCTCCCGATCGTCGACTGCGGTGCGAAGTGCGGTGGCGGCGTTGAACGCGTCCGTGCTGGCCTGCAATCCCGCGACGATTTTCCGGCCGGCGTCGAGCTGCTGTTCGAGGCCGGCCTGGGACACGTGAACGCGCGGATCAAGCGTGACGGTGAGCGGCTGCTTCATCAGCACGTCATTGCCGATGAGAATGACTTCGTACTGCCCGGGCGTGACGAACGGGCCAAGCGTCTGCTCGCGCGGCGTGTCTTCGGGAATCGCGTGATCGGAGAGCGTGTACTCGACGTAGTCGAGAATGTTGCCGTAGTAGCTGTAGTTGAGCGCGGCGGGGGGATCGTAGCGCAAATCCCAGACGAACCGATTAAGGCCGACGCTCTTCGAGAGAGCAGACTGAGGGCCGAACCAATAGTTGGGCACGTTCTTTGGAGTTTTGTCCTCCGGAGGGGCGAGGCTGGTGAAGCGGCGGACGAGAGCGCCTTTCGAGTCGTGAATCTCAAGGGTGAGCGGATTCGCGGGCGCGGATTTCAAATAATAGTAGAAGACGGCGCCGTCCGGAGGATTCTTACCCGCGGGCGTTTCGGGGGGAAGCGGAGTTTCCTGATCATTGTCCCAGCGGACGCGCATCGCGGCGGCGGGGCGCAGCAGATACGCATTCGAACCGGCGATTTGCGGGCCGGCCTGACGGAGCGGCGAGAGATCGTCGAGAACCCAGAGAGCGCGGCCATAGGTGGCGGCGACGAGATCGTTGCCGTGGACGGCGAGATCGCGGACGTCGGTGGTGGGGAAGTTGAGCTGAAGCGATTGCCAGCGATCGCCGTCGTCGAATGAGACGTAGACAGCGTTTTCCGTACCCGCGTAGAGAAGGCCCTTGCGCACGGGATCCTCGCGAACGACGCGCGCGACCCAGCCGCGCTCGAGACCGTCCGTAATCTTCTGCCACGTTTGTCCGCCATCGTGTGTGCGATAGATCCAAGGAGACGAATCATCGCGGGTTGCGGCGGCGACGTAGGCAGTGTCCACGTCGTGGCGCGAGGCTTCGAGAATCTCGACGGCGGTGCGCTGGGTGAAGTCGGGCGGCGTGACGTTTTGCCACGTGATGCCGTCATCGAGCGTGCGCTGAATGAGGCCGTTGCTCGTGCCAGCCCAGAGAACGCCCTGCTGAACCGGCGAAGGAGCGAGCGCGGTCAACGCGGCGGGGCGGGCAAAGGCCGGACGTTGGGCGGCGTTCTTTTCGTTTGTGGGCGCAGGCCTTTGCGTGAGGTCGGGGCTGATCTCCTGCCAGCTATCGCCGCCGTTCAAAGTTTTCATCACGTACTGCGTGCCGAGGTAGAGCGTGTGCGGATCCTGCGGCGAAAAGACGAGCGGCGGCATCTGCGAGGCGTGGTACTTCGCAGTGCGGACGAAGACGTGCGTGATCTGCCCGGTGACTTTGTCGAACTTCACGACGCTGCCGTACCAGCCGCCGGAGTAGACGATGTTGGGGTTGAGCGGGTCGGGCGCGATATAGCAGAACTCGAAGCCGCCGATCGAAAACCAGTCGCGATACGTGATTTCGCCGTAGTCGCTGCGAGCGGGCACGGCGACCGTGCCGCTATCCTGCTGCGCGGCGTAGGCGATGTAGGGAAATTGGTCGTCGGTGGTGACGTGGTAGAACTGGCCGGTCGGCTGGTTGTACCAGGAACTCCACGACTTGCCGCCGTCGACGCTGACGATGCCGCCCTGATCGACGCCGAGGAACATGCGGTCGGAATTCTGGGGATCGATCCACATGACGTGGTAATCGTCGCCGCCGGGCGCGCCTTTGTAGGCGACGAAGGTCTGCCCGCCGTCGGCGGAGCGATAGGTGGTGGTCTGCATCACGTAGACGACGTCAGGATTTCGCGGGTCGACGTAGACGTGGCAGATGTATTCGTTGCCGGTGATGCGCGGGTCCGTGGTGATCTTGCGCCAAGTTTCGCCGGCGTCATCGGAGCGGAAAAGGCCGGGCGCGGCGATGAGAAAGACGCGGCGGCCGCGATCTCCGGGCGCAACTGCGAGGCCAACGCGCTCGAGAGGATTAGCGGGAAGGCCGGTGCCGGGAAGCTGCTTCCACGTGGAACCTTCGTCCGTGGATTTGTAGATCCAGGCGGTTTGCTCCTTCTCTTTTCCTGGCTCGGGGGGCGCGCGGAAATCGCGCGGGCGCCACATGCCGGCGTAGAGGACGCGAGGGTTCGACGGGTCGACGGCCATGTCCGAGATGCCGGCGAAGTCGTCCTTATAGAGGGTCTTCGTCCAAGTCTTGCCGCCGTCGGCAGTTTTGTAGACGCCGCGCGCCTTACCGGCGGCAGCGGTGCCGAGAATCGGATGGCCGAGAACGCCGACGATGACGATGTTCGGGTCGCGCGGATCGACGATGACGGCGCTGATGTATTTCGTGTCGTCGAGGCCGATGTGGGTCCACGTGGCGCCAGCGTCGGTGGACATGTACATGCCGTTGCCTTCGGTTTGCTCGCCCGTGCCGACGTAGACGATGTTGGAATTCGAGGGCGCGACGGCGATTGCGCCGATTGAGGCGACGTGCTCTTCATCGAAGATCGGCTTCCAGACGCGGCCGCCGTCGGTGGTCTTCCAAACGCCGCCGCCGGGCGTGCCCATGTAGTAGACCGCGGGATTGCCGGGGACACCGGCAACAGCAGAGACGCGTCCAGCGCGATACGGACCGATCAGGCGCCAGCGCATGGCGGAGTAGAGGCTGGGATCGATCGGGCCGGCAGCGGTCGATGAAGTCGGACTTTGCTGGGCGTGCGACGGCGCGAGCGTCATCCAAAGCGCGGCGAGAAGGACAGCGGCAAGAGGCAATGTGCGCGTGCGAAGCGAGAGTGCAGAGGGATGCGAGAACAAATGACGAATCAAATGAGCAGCTCCAGAAAAGAAAGATAGAGTTTACCACCGCTGCCGCGAATTCGCGGATCAGCCGCCAAGGGTAAAGGTAGTATCGATGATCATTTCGCGACGGATCGGCGTTGCCCCGCACACCTCTGGGTGGTATTTCCAGTGCGAGATGGCGGAAACCGTGGCCGATGCCAAAGAGGTGTCAGGGGCTGACAAGACCTTCAGATTGCTGACAGAGCCGTCCTCTTCTATGACCGCATATATCCTGACGATGCCCTGTATGTGATTCAGCTTGTCCTGCTCTGGGTAAACCGGAAAGACCTGACGGGCCTCACTGGCAAGGGAAGGAAGCTGCGGATTGGCGCACGTTCCCCATGGCTGAGACCCTTGAAACGGGCGAAGGTCGGTGTCGCCAACGCCGATTGGAGAAGTGATGTCGGTGACCGTCAGGACCAGCAGCGGTTGATGCCCCATCATCAGCTTGATTTCTTTGGGAAAGCCCTTATCGCCAAGTTTCAAGTAATCATCGAAAGATGCGTCTGTTACTTCGTCTCGGTCCGGCCAGCGCACGTCGGCCAGATATCCGGTTGCAGCGTCGATGCAGATTTCGTCTTTCGCGTCTGGCCACTGCCTGCGATCGCTTTCGTGCACGACGCACTCGAGCTTTCGACCCTTTTCCCGACGCTCCTTGATCTTGTTGTTCTCTTGTTGGGCGCGACGTCGCAGATGGGAGACAACATCGAGCGCGTCCGAGAAACGATAGATCGGAAACAGCTCAAAATTGATCGAGCGCTGCTGCCAATACTTGCCCACGTCACCGACCCTGATGCGAATGTATCCCGGGAGCCTTATCTCTTCCTTCCATCTAGCGTCGGAGGACCAAAGCAAACGGTATGATCCCTGGTAAGACTTCCCTTTCTCATACAACTCTAAGTTACCGGCCAGCAGGAAAGGCGGGGAGCCTGGAGCTCGAACATCGCTGAGATCCGCAGCCTTCGTCAGCAGTTGCGCGGCGTCGGGGACGTTACTCTCAGCACCGGGGCTTATCGCGAGGGCCAAGAATAGGCAGAGCGCAAAGACGTTGCATGTTCGGTTTGTGAGCGACTGAACGCTTTGGCAGCGGCCCATCCTCGCTTTCCAGCGGGACGAAGGATACTACCATCACGAAGAGCGGAATAGAGTGTGCTAGTTGAGGCCGGACCAATCGTCGGCGAGAAGGATGGAGTTGCTGGGGTTCGAGGGGTCGTACTTGACGCTCGCGCTTTGGCCGACGGAAATGCGCTTCAGGTGCGCCTGCTCTTCGAGGCCGGTAACGTCCTGGGCGGTTTCATAGGTGACGCCGGAAATCGAATACGAATAATAGAGAAGCTTTGGCGAGCCGTTCACGGCAGCGGCGGCGCGTTTGCCGGGAGCGCCCGGCTGTTTTGCGGGCGGCTTGGCGACGGGCGGGGGCGAGGCCTGGCCTTCGTCGACGACTTCGAGGATGTGGCCTTCGACGATGCGGCCGACGCGATTCAAATAGGCGCGGCGCTGGCGCTCGAGTGCGCCCGCGTCCTGCGGCTTTTTGCGAAAGAGGAAGTAAGCTCCCGCGGCGGCCAGGACGGCGAGTCCGGCCATGGGAGCGACTTCACCCAAGTCTGCAAGCAGTGCGATCAACGCGCGCCTTTGCGCATCGCCTCCGCTTCGGTGATTTCACCGAGGGTGCCGCGCGCCTTTTCCCAGTCTTTCAGGAATGCCTCGAGGCCGCGGTCCGTGAGGGGATGCTTGAAGAGCATTTCGAAAACTTTGTACGGCATGGTGCCGATGTGCGCGCCCATTTTCGCGGCTTCGACGACGTGGAGCGGGTGGCGAAGGCTCGCGGCTAAGACCTGCGTCTTGAAGTTGTAGGCGCGGTAGATTTCGAGAATTTCGCGGAGCAGGCCGAGGCCGTCGATGGAGATATCGTCGAGGCGGCCGAGGAAAGGGCTGACGAAATACGCGCCGGCCTTGGCGACAAGCAGCGCCTGCGACGGCGAGAAGACGAGCGTGATGTTGACGCGAACGCCTTCGCGAGAGAGCGTGCTGAGGGCGCGGACGCCGTCGGGAGTCATGGGAATTTTGGCGACGATGTTGGGATGCCAACTGACGACCTCGCGCGCCTCGCGCAACATACCGTCGAGATCGGTAGAGACAACCTCGGCGTTGACGACGCCGTCCTTCACGATGTCGCAGATTTCGAGAATGAGCTCGCGGAAGGGCTTCTTCTCCTTCGCGGCGAGCGTAGGATTCGTCGTGACGCCGTCGAGAATGCCGAAGGACGCGCCCTGCCGAATCTCGTCGAGATTTGCGGTGTCGAGGAAGAATTTCATCGAGTCACCCTTCAAGACCAAGATCGGAAACGCGATTGCGCAGAGTTCCAATGCCGCTGATGCTCACTTCAACGACATCGCCGGCAACAAGCGGGCCGACACCGGCGGGAGTGCCCGTCGCGATCACGTCTCCCGGCTCCAGCGTCATCACCTGCGCTATCCAGCGGATTATAGCATCAACGGAAAAAATCATTTCCGCCGTGCAAGCCGACTGTTTCCTGATTCCATTCACGAAGGTTTCGAGGGTGGCGTTGCGGAGGTCGAGGCTGGTCTCCAGGACAGGTCCGAAGGGGCAGAACGTGTCGAAGCCTTTGCCGCGAGTCCACTGGCCGTCGCGCTTCTGCAGGTCGCGGGCCGTGACGTCGTTGAGGCAGGTGTAGCCGGCGATGTAATCGCGCGCGGGCTCTCCGGCGGGCAGGAGGGAGCAGCGGCGGCCGATGATGGCGGCAAGTTCACCTTCGAAATCGACGCGCTGCGAGATCGAGGGCAGAACGATGGGTTCCTCGGGTGCGATGACCGCGGAAGGTGGCTTCAAGAAAATGAGCGGCTCTTTGGGCGCTTCGTTGCCGAGCTCCCTGGCATGGTCGAGATAGTTGCGGCCGACGCAGACGATTTTGCTGGGAGTCGAAGGAGGAAGGAACTTGATTTCGCTGAGGGGCCATTTGCGGCCGGTGCGCTCACGCGGACCCCAGAGGTCGCCGGCAATTTCCCAGACGAGGCCGCCGTCAATGAGGCCGGAGAGCGCCTGGGGATGAACGTCCTGCGAAGCGGCGCCGAGATTCGTAACGCGCAATTCGAGGGGCTGAAAACGGCAGAGCTTCATCGCTGATCGGAGGGTGTCTCCGAAGTGCGGCGGCGGCGCGGCGCGATCGGATGGCGGCGCGCAAACAGCACCATACCTCCCACCCAGGAGCCGACGGCGATGACGCCGTAGATGACGGCCCCTTCGATGAGAGCCTGAAACGGGGTGCGGAGGACGTCGAATAGGTCCTTGAAGACCATTCCAGCGATATCGTAGGCGACGACAAACATCAGCCAGCCGATCATGGCCGAAGCGAACAGGGATAGCGGGTTGTTGAGAAAACGAAAGACCGGAATCAGCATGAAGAGAACGAAGAGGCTGTAGGAAGCGGCGTTGCGCTCCAGCGCGTAGGTCTCGAGACCCGGGATACGATTCGCCGCCACGAGCGCTCCCATCATCACGATGATCAAGAGCGTGCCGGTGTAGAGTCCGGTAACGAGCGCCGGGTGGCCTGACTGCCGGTGCGTTCGATCCTCGGCTGGAAGAAGATCGGTCATGGATTCGGCTGACTCTCCGCCGGAATTTCACCAGAGACGGATGGGCTGGGAGAGCTCTCGTTCCCCGAACGGTCCACCGCGGTGACAGAGTAGAAGTGCCGGTGCCCGGCGACAGGGGGAATATCACGAAACGCCGGGGTAGGCAACAGTTCCGAGTTCAAGCGCGTTCCCAGAGAACCCTCTCCGTCACTTCGATAGACGTTGTAACCGGCCAGGTCGGTTTCAGGGCTAATTGCCCAGGAGAGCTCGAGGTGTGCGGCGGCATCTCCGATCGCCGGGACAAAAATGACGACGAGGCCTTGCGGCGCGGACGGGGCGACGACGTCGCGGACCGTGATGGTCGCGAGATTCGAATCGCTGGATTCGAGGTCGCCGGCGGGCGTTTCGATCACGCTGCGGGCGGAGTACGCGTAGGACTTGCCGAGCTCCGCCTGGGCATCGTCGTACGAAGGGGAGTCGCTCTTCCCGATCTCCACGAGCTGCGCGCTTCTGTGCGGCGCCGCTTCCGGCGTCGGCTGCACCGTGCCTGACGGGGCTTGGTTGGCGGCGCCGGCCGATGGCTCGACTTCCGCGCGGTAAACCCGATATTGCTTGATCGCCGGCACCGGGCCGACGGGCGTCTTTTGCGGCGGGGTCCAGGCCAGCGCGACGCCACCGGAGCGAGCTACCTGGGCGCTCAGGTCGTCGATCGGCTCGGGCGCGGGGAAGATGCGCACAGCGGCGACATTCGAGTCGGGGGAAGATTTTTTCGCGGAGGCGCGCGTGCGGACGACATAGTGCACGGTTTCGTCCGGATGGTTGAAGTCATCGGGGCGAAGGACGTCGACGTAGCGAACGCGGCCGTCAAGCTTGTAGCGCGCGACCATAGCCGGCGGAATTGTGACGAGGAGCGGCGGAGATTCGTGCGCGGCAGACGTCTCCGGCTGGGCCGGGCTTAGCGGCGAAAAGAGAAGATAGATCTCGACGGCGGACGCTTGTTTCAGGGGTCTATGATCGACTGTTTCGGTCGGCAGTGTGAACGTGAGCGTGACCCCGTTGCCCGACTGCTTCGCGGCGAGATCGGTGATGGCCGCGGGGACCGGAGCCTTGCGTTCGAGAGGTTCGCCGGGAGAGGCACAGCCGCTGAACAAGGAGGAAATCAGGAAAATAGAAAAAAGAAAATGGCAAGGCCGCATCCGCGTGAGGTGACTCTCGCGTACCCCTTGTCCGATCTTCATTTTCGCTTTTCTACAGGATGTAGCGGCTGAGGTCCTGATCTTTGACGATGTTCGCGAGCTGCTTCTGCACGTAGGCCGCGTCGACCTTGGCGGTCTTTTTCTTCATCTCCGGCGCCTCGAAGGAAATCTCCTCGAGGACTTTCTCGAGGATGGTGTGCAGGCGGCGCGCGCCGATATTTTCGGTGTGGTCGTTGACGGTGGCGGCGAAGCGGGCGATGGTGGCGATGGCGTCTTCGGTGAACGTCAGCTTGAATCCCTCGGTGTCGAGCAAGGCGGTGTATTGCTTGATGAGCGCGTTTTTCGGCTCGGTGAGAATCCGGATGAAGTCGGCTTCGGAAAGCGAGCCAAGCTCGACGCGAATCGGGAACCGCCCCTGCAGCTCCGGGATCAGGTCGGAGGGCTTGGTGGTGTGGAAAGCCCCCGCCGCGATGAACAGGATGTGCTCGGTACGAACCATGCCGTAGCGCGTGTTGACGGTGGTGCCCTCGACGATCGGAAGAATGTCGCGCTGCACGCCTTCGCGCGAAACGTCCGGGCCATGGCCCGACTCGCGGCCCGCGATTTTGTCGATTTCATCGATGAACAGGATGCCCATCTGCTCGACGCGATCGACGGCGATGCGCGTGACCTGGTCCATATCGATCAGGCGGTTTTCCTCTTCCTGAATCAGGTAATCGAAAGCCTCGGCGACCGTCATCTTCCGCTTCTTTTTTTGCTGGCCGAACATGCCCGAGAGCATGTCCTTCACGTTGATGTCCATTTCCTCGACGCCCTGGTTCGTGATGATTTCGAACGCGGGCATGGCGCGCTCGCGGACTTCGACTTCGACAAGACGCTGATCGAGCTTGCCTTCTCGAAGCTGCGTGCGAAGCTTTTCGCGTGTGCGCTGCAACTGCTCCCGGCGTTGCACTTCGGTGGCGGGAGTCGCGTCGGCGGGCATGGGGGAAGAAGGGAGCAGGAGATCGAGGAGGCGCTCTTCGGCGGATTGTTCTGCGCGCTCGGCGACTTCATCGAGCTTTTCCTCGCGAACCATGTCGATCGAGGTTTCGACGAGGTCGCGGACCATCGATTCGACGTCGCGGCCAACGTATCCGACCTCGGTGTACTTCGACGCTTCGACTTTCACGAACGGGCAGCCCGCGAGACGCGCGAGTCGGCGGGCGATTTCCGTCTTGCCGACGCCGGTGGGCCCGATCATCAGGATATTCTTCGGGAGAATGTCCTCCGCCATCTCAGGCTGCAATTTCTGCCGGCGGACGCGATTGCGGAGGGCGATGGCGACGGCTTTCTTGGCGGCATTCTGCCCGACGATGTATTTGTCGAGCTCGACGACGATTTCGCGCGGAGTCAGCTCGTCGAACGACGGCAGCGGCTCCGTTTCAGCGGCCTGCGAATCACCCGACAAATAAATCACCATGTCTTTCTCCGACTTTCCGGTCATAGCTCTTCGGTACTGAAGTTCGCATTCGTGTAGATGCAGATCTCGCTGGCGATGCGCATCGCCTCCGATGCGATCTCCTTGGCGCCGAGTTTCGTATTCTTGGCCAGAGCGCGTGCCGCCGCCAGCGCATAGGGCCCGCCGGACCCGATTGCGATGATGCCGTCGTCCGGCTCGATCACGTCCCCATTGCCGGAGAGCAAGAAGGTCGACTTGGCGTCGGCGACTACCAGCAACGCGTCGAGGTGGCGCAACGAGCGGTCCGTGCGCCACTCTTTCGCGAGTTCCACCGCTCCCCGCGCGAGATTACCGTGGAACTCCTGCAGCTTGTTCTCGAAGCGCGCGAATAGAGAGAGCGCGTCCGCCGTGCTGCCGGCGAAACCCGCGACGATCTTGTCGTTATACAGCCGCCGCACCTTCTTGGCGTTGTGCTTGATGACGCCTTCGCCGAGCGTCACTTGGCCATCGGCGGTGAGCACAACTTTGCCGTCCTTGCGCACGCAAAGAACCGTTGTGCCGTGCATCGGTTGCGATTTCCGCGTCATTGCCATCCGCCGATTATACCCCGCAGGCACAGAATGAGCCACCGGGCGGAGGGAACCCGAAAACTCACTTGGTCATCGCTCGTCTACGTGACGCCGATGCGCAAGCAGTCGTAGAACGAATCGAGCTCAGCGGGCTGGGTGAAGATGTGGGTCGAAACCCGGAAATGGTCGGGGCCGCCGGCGATGCGCATGTTGCGCTTGCCGCACTCTTCGACGACGCGCGCCATATCGCCGTTCCATTTCTCCTTGTTCAGCTCGAATGTGACCATGCCACCGTAGAACGAATCGGCGCTTGCGTTGACGATCTTCAGCTGGGGATAGCTCGCTACGCGATCGTGAACCTGCTTCGCGAGCTCGTGGATGCGCGCGTAGACGACGGCGGCTCCCAGTTGCTGATGGAAATCGATCGCGGCCTTCAAGCCGACCATGACGGAAAGGTTCGAAGTGCCGATCCACGAGAACCGGTAGGCCTTCATGTCGTAATTGTTCCAGTTCGCCGTGGCGATGTTGACCCACAGATCCTTGAGGCGCTCCTTGCGAACGTAGAGGAAGCCGGTGCCCTTCGGCGCCATCAGCCACTTGTGCGGGCTCGAGCCGTAGAAGTCGCAGCCGATGTCGCTGATGTCGAGCGGAATCTGACCGATTACGTGCGCGCCGTCAACGTGCGTGAGGATGCCGCGCTCCCGAGCCATCGCGCAAATTTCCTTCGCAGGAAGAACGACGCCCGTAGCCGTGGTGATATGGCTGAAGAAGATCAGCTTCGTGCGGGGCGTGATGGCCTTCTTGAAGCGCTCGACGATCTCGTCGGCGGACGCGGGCGGCTTCGGGATTTCGACGTAGTTGAGCTTGATTCCGTGGCGCGCCACGCGCTGATCCAGGGGGCAATGGCCGCCCGGATGCTCCTGATCGGTGAGAAGGACTTCGTCCCACATGTTGAGGTCGAGCCCGTTGACGACGATGTTGTTCGCTTCGGTGGCGTTGCGGACGAGCGCGAGTTCGTCGGTGCTGACGTGCAACAGGTTGGCGAGCGCGGTGCAGGTCTCTTGAAGGTGCGTGTTTTCGTCGTAGCCGAACCACGGGTACGGCGCCTCGCGAAATTCCTCGGCGGAGAGGATGTGGTCGATCATCGCGCGCACCACCGGCAGCGGCGAGCATCCCACCGAGCCGCAGTTCAAATTGATGTGGTCGGGCGCGAGGAGCCACTGGCGGCGCAAGTCCGCCCAATAGCGGTTCGGATCGCTCGCGAGAAGATCCTTCGATGGCAGCGGCGGAGGTTGATCGCAGAAGGCTTGCTCCGCCTGTTCCGCGCGCGCGACCGGAACTCCGAGCAGAGTCGCCGCAACCGCAGCACGTCGAATGAACTCACGCCGATGAAGCATCGTCCCTCCTGGCTAAAGAAGGCGACATTATGCTCCTCGGGCGTCGCTATCGCTACAGAAACGCAGAATATTCGCGCGCGAAGAGTGAGCAGCCGGGCAGCCGCGCCTCAAATCATTCGTAGCGCAACGCAACCATTGGATCGACGCGCATGGCGCGCCGCGCCGGCAGATAACTCGCGAGGAGCGCGACGCCCGTGAGAAGCAAACACGCGGCTGCAAATGTGATTGCGTCCGTCGAACCCACGCCGTAGAGCAGCGAAGAGAGCACGCGCGTGCCGGCCAGCGCGCCGGCAAGTCCGAGCGCAAGCCCCACAGCCGTCAGTCGCAGACCGTACCGAAGAACGTCGTACATGACGTGGGCCGGCGTTGCGCCGAGGGCCATGCGGATGCCGATGTCGCGGGTGCGCTGCGCCACGACGTAGGAAAGAACTCCGTAAATCCCGACGGACGACAGTAGGAGCGCGATGGCGGCAAAGACCGCAAGCAGGAACGTGTCGAAATGCGATTCCTCGAGAGTCCCGGCAATCTTCTGTTGCATCGTCGAGAGGCCGTACATCGGCACGCCCGGCGCGGTGGACGCCACCATGGTGCGCAAATCGTTGGCCGGAAACACACCGCCGCGCGTTCGGACCTCCACATCCATGGTGCGCCCGAGCCAATCCCAGGCGGCAGGCGGCATCTGCGCGAGCGGGAGATAAAACGCCGGCTGGACCTGGCGATCGAGGCCTCGGGCGCGGACGTCGCCGACAACGCCAACAACTTCGTGCCAGACGGGATCCAAGCGGCCTTTCGGTCCAGACTCGCAGCACGCGAAGCGTTTGCCGATCGGGTTTTCGCCCGGCCATAAAGTGCGAGCAAGCGTTTCGTTGACGATTGTGACCAGGGTTTTTCCGCGCGTGTCCTGCGAGGTGAAGTCGCGTCCGGCCTTTAGAGGGACGCGGGCGGTGGAGAGGTAGCTCGGCGAAACGATTTGCAGTTGTGCGTCAACCAAATTCGCGAGGTCAAACGGCTTGCCTTCTGGGAGAAGGCCGTTGCTGCTGCCACCGCCGGCGAGCGGCGCCCGGGAAACCACTGCCGCCGATTGCACGCCCGGGAGGGCGGAAGCCGCTTCGATCATGCGCTCGAACGTGTGCTGAGCGACGACCGGATCGTGATACGCGGCGTCGGGAAGTCCAACGCGCCCGACAACCAAGTTCGCCGTGTCGAAGCCGGGATTGACACGCGAAACGAGGAGCGCGCTGCGGATCAGCAGCCCGGCTCCGGCCATCAGGATCAATGCCAGGGCAACTTCGGCAACCACGAGCCCGCTGCGAATTCGATCGCGGCTGCCGCTGGAAGTGCCGGCGCCGCCTTTGAAGGTTTCACTGAGCCGCATCGAAGCGGAGCGCAACGCGGGTGCAAGGCCGAAAAGGAAACTGGAAAGCAGAGCGACGCCGCAGGCAAACGCGAGCGCGGCTGCATCGACGCTTGACTCGCCAAGCCGTGGCACTCCGGCAGGCCCGTTCGCGACGATCCATGACACGCCCCAGAACGCGAGCAAGATGCCAACGGCGCCGCTGACCATTCCCAGGACGGCACTTTCCGCGAGGAGCTGCCGCACGATGCGCTGCGGAGAAGCTCCCAGAGCCGCGCGCACGGCGATTTCTTTCTGGCGGCCACGCGACCGGGCTAATTGCAAATTCGCGATGTTCGCGCACGCAATCAGCAGCACGAATCCGACGGCGGCAAGCAACATCCGCAGCGCCGAGCGCTGATCGCCAAGGAGAGCTGTCGTCAACGGCAACAGACGAAAGCCGCGGTCCTCGTCGTCGATGGGGTACTGCTTCTGCAATCGCAGCGCGATGACGTTGAGTTCCGACTGCGCCTGGGCCAGTGAAACGCCGGGCTTGAGGCGGCCCATCACGTTCAGATAATGATCGTCGTGATCGGCAAGCTGCTGCGGTGTGAATGCAGCGGGGACCCAGACATCGCTGTTGTACAGCAGCGGGTCGAACGTCTTCGGCATGATGCCGACCACGGTATAGGACATGCCGTTGATGCGCAGGACCTGGCCGACAATCGCGGAGTCCGCATGAAGCCGATTGCGCCACAGCCGTTCGCTAATGACGACGACGGGCGCGTGGCCGGGCTTGTCTTCGTCCGCGGTGAAGGCGCGTCCGGCAATGGGCCGCACGCCGAAAGTGGCAAAGTATTCTGCAGTCGCAATTTCGCCCTCAACGCGCTCAGGGGCTTCCGGCGTCGCGAGGTTGAAACTCGCGTCATTGGACGCGCAAAGCGTGGTGAAGGAAGTGCTCTGCTGACGCACGTCTGCGAAATTGCCGACCGACAAATTGGAGAAAATGTCGCGCCACTGCTCCTGCACGTATGCAACGCGCGAGGGCGCTTCCATCGCCAATGGCTTCAGGAGGACGGCGTCGACGACGCTGAAAATGGCAGTGTTGGCGCCGATCCCCAGCGCCAGGGTCAGAACGGCCACGGCGGTAAAGCCGGTCGATTTTCTCAAAATCCGCAGGCCGTAGCGCAGGTCTTGCCAGAGCGCTCCCATCGATGCCCCCTTGCGTTCTCAGAAGTCTCGGCAACTCGGATTCCAACGGTATCTCGGGCAAGCTCTTGGTTCAATGAAACTTAACGACGGCAGAATGGCCGGTTGCGCGGCTTGGTGTCCGATTGTGGGAAGGTCTTTGCGAAATCGTACAGGAAGATTGGAGATTGCGACTCTCAGTCGCAGTTACTGGTCGCTCTTGTCGGCAGTGCTTTTGTCTTTCTTGTCCTGCTTCTCTTGCTTTTTCTTCTCTTTTTTTCCGACTTTGTCCCAGCGCTGGTCGAGCGATTCCTGGGTGAACAGCGAGTCGGAAAGGTTCGTGTTGTACTGGCACTTTTCGAAGAAGACCTGGTAGACCTTTATCCCGTTGCGTTCGCGCGTGATTTGAAACGGCGTCTGCACGCCGTCCATCGCGTGGTACAGCGAGTAGTATTCGACTTCCTGGCTCTTGAGTTGCGTACCGGGGTCGCGAATGTCGACGGTCTTGCGAATGGGAAGGTGCGTGGAGCTGGCGAAAGCAATCCGGATCGTCCTGTTCTCGCTGTCGATGAGCTCGATCCAGTCGGCCTCCTTGAGGTCGACCACATCGGTGCCAACATAGCGCAAAATCATGTTCGGCTCGTGGACGCGGTGGCGCAGGATGTTGTCGATGTCGATTTTGATGTCTTCTTGAAACCGGGCCACGTCGCTCGCAGCGGCTTCGGAGACACCTCCGCGATCCAGAACCCAGCCCTTGTCGTTATTGAAGACTTCAATCAGATTTCGTTTCGGAAGGTTCTCCGTCCGGTCCTTGAGCGGCGGAACGGTATAGTCGATGAATGTTTCAAAGCCGTTGAGGTCACCCGAATGGCCGAACTGGCTGAGTTTGCCGGTGCACGTGACGTCGCGGACGTTCAAGTAGGCCTGGCCGCCAAGCGCGTCAATCGCCTGCTGAATGATTTGCTTCGCCTTGGCCGCGCTCTGCTCCGGCATCAGGACTTCTTCCTGCGCCCGTGCGACGGCCGCGGCCGCGAGCCACGCCAACGGCAACAGGATACAAGCCGCGAAAATGCGCCACGTCATCCGCAAAGGACTGAACCTCCGTTAACGTTGATTACTTCACCCGTGATGAAGGTTGCCAGGTCCGAAACGGCGAACAAAATGGGACCTGCGATTTCTTCCGCCGTGCCTATGCGCTTCAGGGGAATCGGGACGAGCGCGCCTTGCAGGCCCTTCTTGTTTCGGAGGACGGAAGCCGACATATCGGTGTCCACCCATCCCGGCGCAACGCAGTTGACCAGAATGTTGTGCCGTCCCAGTTCCGTCGCCAGTCCCTTCACCAGACTGATAATAGCGCCCTTCGTCGCTCCATAGTGCGTGTGGAAGGACTCGCCGCGCTGGCCCGCCGTCGAACTGAGGGCCACGATCTTCCCGCCGCGCTGCGCGATCATATGAGGTGCCGTGAAATGGATCACCGCGTAGACGCTTTTCAGGTTCACGCGGACCATCTCATCCCATTCGTGCTCGGTGAGTTTTTCGATGGCCACATCTTTTTCGTTCCATACGCCAGCATTCGCTACCAGGATATCGATCCGTCCGAGCCGCTCGCGTGTGAATTCGACCAGACGCTTTGCGTCGGCCATCTTCCCGAGATCGGCCTTGAGGGATTCGATGCGCGTCCCATGCTTGCGGGCTTCCTGCTCGACTTGCGACGCCGCTTCGCGATTCTTGTAATAGCTGAAGACTACGTCTGCGCCGGCCTGCGAGAAGAGCTTCACGGTCGCGGCGCCTATCCCTCGCGAGCCCCCGGTAACGAGCGCGGCCTTACCCGCCAGCGAAATCATGTGCCCCCCAGGAAGAAAGTTGAGAGTTCAAAAGCAAACGCAGGAGAACTACTGCCGAACGGAAGCCGTCAAGTTCTGCGCCCGTACCTTTCGGCCGGCGGCTACAACCTCGCGAAACAAGGCCTGCGCCAGCGGGTCCGTTTCGATCATTCGCTCCGGATGCCACTGGACGCCCGTGATCCAGTTTTCATCGCCGGTCCACTCCACTGCCTCGACGACGCCATCGGGCGCTCGCGCCGCCACGCGCAAGCGGCGTCCCGGCTCAAGGATGGATTGGTGGTGCGAGCTGTTGACCCGCGCACCAACCGAACCTGCGAGAGTCGCCAGACGCGATCCCGGTTCAATCTGAGCTGCATGAAACGGTTCGGGCACGCCTTGCTTTCGGCCCACCCACTGATGCTGAATTGCCGAGTGCAGTTCGCTGGCGATGTCCTGGATCAGCGACCCGCCCAGAAAGACATTCAAACTCTGGTTGCCGTAGCAGATTGCGAGCACGGGTTTGTGTTCAGCAATGGCGTGTTCGAGTAAGGCGAAGTCGGTCTCCTCGCGCTTGAGATCCGCCTCGGCGCACTTCGAGTGCCGCACGGCGCCGAAACGAGAAGGATCCACGTCCGAGGGGCTGCCTGGCAGTACCACTGCATCCAGGGATTCGGTGAGGCGCCGCAGGTCCGATTCCGCGAGACGAAGGGAGACTTCGACCGGGTCCCCGCCAGCCCGCCGAACGGCCTCGAGGTACATGTCGTAGCGGCTCCGATCGGCCGTAAGTTCTTCTTTTAGTGTCCGATAGGGGACGCCGACGCGCGGCTTAAGGGCGGGGTCTGTGCTCATGGGAAACTCATCCTATCATTGCAGGGGCGGCCCGGCAACCGCCGCCGGCGCGAAGCAAACCGTGAATCCGGTCGGAAATACCGCTCAACAAAATGCGTTCGATTGACAGCGGAACAATTCCAGATGCCCGAGTCGAGGGTGAATCAGACTCCCGCCGGGAGCGCGACCATGGGAGACCCTGCGGCTGGTGACGGCGGACGCGAGGCGGATCTTCTCGGCGGATGCGTCTTGAGCCAGAGTTCGAAGTTCTCTCTCATTTGGTCGATGTGGTGCGGAATATGACGTTCCTGGAGGCCGACCCAATGTTCGAGGCTGATTCTCCCGTCGCGCGGGTGCTCCACGGTGTTGGCCCAGATGCTCTCCGGCATCGCGACCAGGACTTGGTACGTCATCTTGCGGAGCCGGCGAACGATCTCGAGGGCCTCGCGCGTACTCTGGTGGAAATAGCCGAGCGTTCCCGCCCAGCGCGCTGCGTCGATTCTGAAGACGGGACTGCCCGGCTCCGCGATAAAGCGCCGGCACCGCACGTAGGAATTGGCCTCGCTGTCTGCCAGATGAAGAATGATCTCGTGAATGCTCCAGCGCTCCGGAAAAGGTTTGTACAACCACATCTTTTTCGGAAAATGGCGCAGCGCCGTAGAAAGCAACGCAGGCGCGCGGCCAAACGACTCAAGCATTTGCCGCCTTTCGTCACGCATCATGACACCCTCCGGCCCTTTCAGTCCTTAGACGCACGGCGAGCATTCTTGGCTGCTTGCGTCTAAAACGATTTACGCAAAATCTTCGTTTTGGTTCCGTCAGTCAGAGTAATTCTCTGCGTGGAAGCTCGTGTATGTTCGGACGTGGGAAAGATGTTCGGGTCCGGGACACGAATGACGTTAGTCGAGTGGGGGAATCTCGAAGATGAACGGTGTTCCTGAGAGAACACTTCCCGTGAAGCTGCGGTGTGAACTCCAGGCTAAATCCGTTGAACGTGCAGATTAACGGGATGACCTTCTTGAGGCGTTCGCTGATCTCCCATGACGAGGAGATGCCTCTTCCGAGTGTACCTAGAGCCCCGATCCCGCGGCCGGCACGATCAGAAAAGAACGATTTGAATGAGGAAAAACAGGACCGTCATACATTCGAACAGTTACTCTGTGAGCACAATTTTGGGAATCAGGCCCTGACCGAGCGGCGCGAATGCCAGTAGCGGCGCAGGTCGCCGACGAGAAATAGAGAACCGGTGGCGATTACGACGTCCCCAGGCGCGGCCTCGGCCAGTGCGTGCTCTAGCGCGTCGGCCGGGTCCGCCACGACGATGGCATTGCGGGCAAGATCGAAGGTCATCTCGGCGAGCAGCGGTGCGGAAATCGCCCGGGACTGGCGCGGCTGAGTCAGAAAGACGCGCTCCGCGATGGGGAAAAGCAAGCCCGCGATTTCGTCTACCGCCTTGTCACGCATCGCGCCGTAAACCAGGAAAATGCGGCGCCCTGCAAAATTCTCCTCGCAAAATCTTCGCAATTCGCGGGCGGCCGCGGGATTGTGCGCGCCATCGAGATAAACAGCGGGTCTTTCGCAGAGCCGTTCGAGCCGCCCGGGCCACAGCGCTGCGGCAATTCCGGCCGCGATTGCTTCCATGGTTATGGGAAATCCGCGTTCGGAAAGAAGTCGTGCGGCGGTCGCAGCCGTCAACGCGTTGTCGATTTGGAACCTCCCGGCCAGCGCGGGTGCCAGAAAGATTTTGCGCGACACGTCAGTGGTCGGCGAAACGGCCGCACGATAGCAGCCTCCCGGGGACGCCGTGATCTCGCCGGTATGCCATTCGGCGTTCGCTTCGATGAGCCGCGCGTTCACTTCCGTCGCACGCTGGCGGATTACCGCGAGCGCCTCCGCGCGCTGAAGTGCGGTGACCACCCACGCTCCGAGCTTGATGATTCCCGCCTTCTCGGCGGCTATTTCTTCGATCGAGTGCCCGAGAAAATTCTCGTGGTCGAAATCGATGGGCGTCAGAACTGCGACCTCGGGCTCGACGATATTCGTGGAGTCAAGCCGCCCGCCGAGCCCGACCTCGTAGACCGCAAAGTCGATCTTTCGGTTGGCAAATGCGACGAAGGCGATTGCCGTGACGCATTCGAAGAACGTCGGATGCGCGGCAAGGCCGCCGGACGCCATTAGCGACTCGATCGCGGCGTGAACTCGGGTCCAAGCCGCCGCGAATTCCTCGTCGGAGATTTCCTCGCCGCCGATCCGGATGCGTTCGTTGATCCGTTCGAGGTGCGGCGAGGTATAAAGGCCGGTGCGAAGGCCGGACGAGCGCAGGATGGATTCGAGCATCGCTGCCGTCGAGCCTTTGCCATTCGTCCCCGCGATGTGCGCGCAAGGCGTCGCGCGGTGCGGGTTGCCGAGCTTCGCCGAGAGGATGCGGATGTTCTCGAGGCCGAATTTCTGGACGCGCGCCTGTTGTGGCGCCGCGAGTTCGCGTCCTAGCGCCAGAAGTGAACGGACGGATTCTTCATAATTCATGCGGGATTGAGGAAGAAGTCGAGGGCTCGCGAGATGTAGGTCTTCATTTCCTTGCGCGAGACGACGGCATCGAGGAAGCCGTGCTCGAGCAGGAATTCCGCCGTCTGAAAGCCTTCAGGCAGCTTTTGCCGGATGGTCTGCTCGATAACGCGCGGCCCCGCGAAGCCGATCAGGGCGCCGGGCTCCGCGATGTTCAAGTCCCCGAGCATCGCGAAACTCGCGGTGACGCCACCGGTGGTGGGATCGGTGAGAATGGATATGAAGGGAACGCGCGCTTCGTCAAGCCGGGCGAGCGCGGCCGAGACTTTTGCGAGCTGCATCAGGCTGACCACGCCTTCCATCATCCGCGCGCCTCCCGAGCACGAGACGATGATGAGCGGCTGCTCTTGCGCCAGCGAGCGTTCGACGGCGCGAGCGACCTTCTCGCCCACCACCGCGCCCATCGATCCGCCGATGAAATTGAACTCCATCGAGCAGCAGATCACGGGCCGTCCGTTGATGTTTCCCTCCGCAGTCAGGATGGCATCGTTCATTCCGTATTTTTGCTGCGCATCCTTCAGGCGCTGAGCGTACGGCTTCGTGTCGGAGAATTGCAGGGGATCGCTGGAAGCGAGATCGGCGTCGTGTTCCACCCAGTGCTCGTCGTCCAGCAGCAATTCGAGCCGGCGCCTGGCTCCCAGCCGGAAATGATGCTCGCACTTCGGACAGACCTCCCAATTCGACTCGAGATCCTTTTTCCAGATGATCGCGCGGCAGTTGGCGCATTTTGTCCACATGCCTTCGGTGCGGACGCGCCGCTCTTCTACCGGCGTCGGATTCTCGATCGGCTTCTTGTCGCGCTTGAACCATGCCATGGCGAATGAGTTCCTAGTAGTCGATTCCGCGCTGCGCCAGAATCCCTTTCGTGTATGGATGCTTCACTTCGCGCATTTCCGTCACCAGATCGGCGGCCCCCACGAGTTTGGGATGCGCGTTGCGCCCCGTGCAAATCACGTGGACTCGCTCGGGCCGTTTTTCGAGTGAGTCTACCACGCGGTCGGCGTCGAGCATCTTGTAGCTGATCACGTAGTTGATCTCGTCGAGCACCACCAAATCGTATTTCTCGCTGTAAATCTGCTCCCGGCTGTATTCCCACGCTTGCTCGCACATGCGGACGTCTTCAGGATCGGTTTCGGCTCCGCCGATCTTCACGAAGCCTCGGCCCATGGGCCGGATTTCGAATTTGTCGTCGCCCAGCATTTTCGCCGCGTCGAGCTCGCCGTAGTGCCAGGAGCCCTTGATGAACTGCACCATCAAGACCCGCAAGCCCTGGCCGACCGCGCGAAACGCAGTTCCCAGGGCGCAGGTCGTCTTGCCCTTGCCCGGTCCCGTATAAACGATCAGCAGTCCCTTGCCTTCCGGCATCGATCGACTCGGAACGACAAATCCCAATACTGGCCGCGCCGCTGCAAAACGTCAAGGCGATGCGCCGGGCCAGTCAGGAAAGGTTCAAGTCCTCGCGGATGGTCTCGGCGACGGCCGTGATGCGTTCGCGCCCTTTTTCCGACATGTCGCCTTTGCCGTGCTCCCGCAAAACGAGCCAGACTCCGGGCCGATAGACGCTGGCGTCGTGGCAGATGGCGCCCGTGAGCTGCGCGATTTCAAGACCGCTGCCGTCCAATTCGCGCTGAAGAATCGCGCGCACCTCGTCGAGCAGGTCCTTGAAGCCCTGCGACGCGAGCATCGGATCGACGTCGCGCGGAATCGCTGCCCCCAGGTCCTCCAGGTCGTAATCCGGCAGCGGATTCTTGATCATGATTTCGGCGGACGCCGTGGGCGCGCCCTTATCGAAGCGGATGGTGATCGACATGCCCGCATTGTCTCAGATGTCAGGTCTTCTCCGCACTCGCTACCTGCCGCGCGCCCCCAGTGCGGCGAGCCGGCTTCACGCCGTCGGATACCGTGCGAAATTCGCCGCGATGTCGAGGCAGGCACTCCGGGTACGCCTGCTGCAGGAACTCGATCAGCTTCTCGCGAACGTAACACCGCAGGTCCCAGGCCGCGCCCGAATCGCGCGCGTCCATCACAGCGCGAAGCTGAACCGAGTGCTCGCTGGCATCGGTCACTTGAAGCCCGCACACTTTGCCTTTCCAGAGTTGGGTCGACTTGAGAATGCGCCTCAATTCCTCGCGGACGTCGCCCACGGGAATGGTGTAGTCCACCCAGACGAAAACGGTCGCAAGCAAATCCGAGCTCGTGCGCGTCCAGTTCTGAAACGGATGTTCGATGAAATAGGAAAGCGGAAGGACCAGCCGCCGCAAGTCCCAGATGCGCACCACCACGTACGTCGTGCCGATTTCCTCGATCCAGCCCCACTCGCCTTCCACGATGACGACATCCTCGATGCGGATCGGTTGCGTCAGGGCGATCTGCACCCCTGCCACCAGGCTCGATATCGTGGGCCGCATCGCCATGCCCACGACGAGGCCGATCAGGCCGGCGGAAGCCAGCAGGCTTGTGCCCAACGTGCGAATGGCGGGGAACGTCATCAGGATGGCACCCAGAGCGATCAGCACCACTGCGACGGCAACCACGCGGTGAAGGACGTAAAGTTGCGTCTGCACTTTGCGCGCGAGCAGATTGTCGGCGACGTCCACGCGGTACCGCGCTGTAATCATGTCCGCCAGCACATCGATCGCGAGAATGACAAGCCACGCGACCGCCGCGATCAGCCCGATGCCGACGATGTGCTGGAACGGGCTCATAACGCGATCCGGCACAGCGGAGATGGGCAGCACCGCGAGAATCGCGAGCAGCGGCAGTATCCATCGCGAAAGGCGCTCGCTGTGACGAATCAGCGACGTGAGAAACACCGTGCGGCCGTCGCCGCCGACACGCTTGAGAAGAAAAAACAGGATTTTGCGCACGGCGAGCGAGCAGACGATGGCGCCACCCAGAATGCCGGCAGACCAGGCTACGCCGCGCCAGTCGATCAAGATGGATTGCAACATTCGCATTCGCGTCCTCCTTTCGGAGCGTGAAATCGACCGGGCAAATCTATTTTGGGGCAGAGACGCGCCGGCGGGAAGCGCGATATCCGCGCGCGGCCCGATAAAAACCTGAGTTACCGTTTTTATTTCGGGTAGGGGTGGCCCGCGAGAATGGCGAAGGCGCGGTAGATTTGTTCGGCGAGCACCACGCGCGCGAATTCGTGCGGCATCGTGAGAGTCGAAAGCGAGATTTTCTGCATGGCGCCGGTGCGAAGTTCGTCGGGAAAGCCTTCTGCATCGCCACACAGAAAGACCAGTTCGCGCGTCCCACGGTCGCGCAGATCGCAGAGCCAGCGCGCGAACTGCTGCGACGTAAACTGCCTGCCCGCGGCATCCAGCAGCACGACGGCCGAGGCCGGGTCGAGCTTCAATTTGCGCATCGCCGCGGCGCTCGCTTCGCGCAACTCGCTGATTTCGATGTCCGCATAGTGTCGGATGCGCGCCGCGTAGTTGTCGACGAGCGCCCGGATTTCAGGCCGCCGCGTCTTCCCCAGCATGATCAGGCGGATTTTCAATTTGGATCGTATCAACGCTTCGGTTTTCTTCTTGACGGCCGCAGCTCGAGGAATTCGGGTTCAATCCAAACGGAATCCCACTTCCGCGGCCAGAGCTCAATAGTTCCATATTTGCCGAAACCTCGTACCGTGTAAACCCTTCCAATCATGTTCTTAAACAACTTTCGAGTTCCCAGCTCATCCCGCGTGCCCGGTCGGAAGCTCACGGGCGGCATTCCAATAACCAGAACTCTGTCCCCAACCTTGAATGTCTTGCGTTTAGCCATATATGCCAAATCAGTTGTTGCGACGACTCGCTTGGTTATAGCAATCCGTATTTCTTGCGTTTCTCGAGGAGCGTCTTGCGGCTGATTCCGAGTATTTCGGCGGCGCGAGTGATCTTGTAGTGCGTGTGCTCCAGTGTCGCGATGATGGCGTCGCGCTCGAGATCCTTCAAGGATCGCATCGAACCGATGCGCGCCTGGGCGTCGCCCGCGGCGTGCAGAATCTCCGGAAAATCTCCCGCTTCGAGCAGGTGTTCCTTCGCGAAAACCAGGGCGTGCTCGACGGCATTCTTGAGCTCGCGCACATTGCCCGGCCAGTCGTACGCCTGCAGCAGCGGCAACGCCGCAGGGTCCAGCATCGCCTCTGCGTGGCCGTGCACCGGACCGAGGCGCTCGAGAAAGTGCGAGGCGAGCGGCGGAATGTCCTCGCGGCGCTCGCGCAGCGGCGGGACAACAAGAGCGAGGACGTTCAGGCGGAAGAAGAGGTCGTCGCGAAAACGGCCGTCCGCAACCGCCTTGGCAAGGTCGGTGTTCGTCAACGCCATCAGCCGTGCATCCATGCGCAATGTTTCGTGGCCGCCCAGCCGCTCGAACGCGCGCTCTTCCAGAACGCGCAGCAGCTTCGCCTGCATACCGGGTGCGAGCGCCGCGATTTCGTCGAGGACGATCGTGCCGCCCTGCGCCATCTCGAGCCGCCCTGGCTTGCGCGTCTCGGCTCCCGTGAAGGCGCCGCGCTCGTGACCGAAGAGCTCGGACTCCACAAGCTCCCAGGGAAGGCTGGCGCAATCGATTTTCAGAAAAGGGGCGTCGCGCCGCGGCCCGTGCTCGTGAATCCATCGCGCGAGCTGATCCTTGCCCGTCCCGCTCTCGCCGGTGATCAGAACCGTGGTCGCGGTATCGGCGAGCTTTTCGGCGACTTCCAGAACGCGTTTCGACGCGGGATCGCAGGCGACCCACACGATGGCGGTGGCGCTCATTGCTGCGGCGAGTCGCCGCCGGAGCTGTCATGAAATTCGGCGGGAGGAGAAGGTGCGGGAAAATCAATGCGCTCGGCGGTGCGCCAGAGCCGTTCGAGATCGTAGTAGTGGCGCGCGCGCTCGCTGAAGATGTGCACGACGAAATCGCCGTAGTCGAGCAAAACCCATTCGGCGCCGGCTTTTCCTTCCCGGTGCGCCAGACGCACTCCCTGCGCCACGAGCCGTTCCTCGATCGCGTCACCGATGGCCTTGATTTGCGGCTGGCTATTGCCGGAACACAGCAGAAAGTACTCCACGAACGCTCCAAGGCCGTCAAGCTTCAGGACCGTAATGTCCACGGCCTGCTTGTCCTGGGCCGCTTCCACGGCCAGGCGAATTTCGAGGCGAAGGGGATTCAGAGTCACCGGTACAGGGCCTGCCCGAGAATGTATTCCTCCACGCGCGCGGGCACAAGCCCATGGATGTTTTTCTTCTGCTCCAGGCGGTCCCGCACCTCCGTGGAGGAGACGTGGCTTGAGACGGTCGTCAGGAGGTGAATCACGGATTTTCGCAGCTGAATCTTCTGCGGGTCGTGCGACGCGCTCCGGCCGAGCTTTTCCGGCGGCACCACGAGCCGCAAGGCGTCGATGCGAAAACCCGGGCGGCTGGCGATGATGAAGTCGCACAAATCCAGCAGCGTCTCGTAGTTCTTCCAGGTGGGAATCTCGAGGAATTGATCGGCGCCCACAATGAAGTAGACGTGATCATCCGGATGGTCCCGGCGAAAGCGGCGAATCGTGTCTACGGTGTAGAAAAAATGCGGCGTGGCGCCGTCCGCGGGCGCTTCGGCGAGCGACGGCAGAAAGCCGCGATGCTCGGCGCACGCGAGCGCGACCATGGCGTAACGGTGTACGAACGGCGTCAGCTCGGAGCCCGACTTGTGCGGCGGCCGCGAGGACGGAACAAAGTAAACGGCGTCCAGATGAAAACGTCGCTGCGCCGCCTGCGCCACGATGATGTGGCCCGCGTGAACCGGATCGAACGTCCCGCCAAACAGCGCGACGGCGCGGCCGTGTCCGGCGCTGTGGCCCGTGCCATGCGAGGCCGCGTGCGTCCCGTGAGCCCCATGCGTCTTATGCGCCGGGTGCGACGTCAATTCTCCCCCCGACGTGGCGCCGCGGAAGGTTGGTCCACAGGCGGAGCCGGCACAGGTTCGGCTGCATCCTGTCCGGTTGCTGGCGAGACCGGCTTCGGAATCCGCTCGAGCCTGTCGGCCATCGCGCGGACCAGCGGCAGAATGCCCTCCCCGGTCGCCGACGAGATGGCGTGAAATTCCAGGCCGCGCTGGGCTGCGTACGCCAGCAGTTTTTCGAGGCGGTCTCGGTCTGTGGTCGCGTCGAGCTTGGTGGCAACGACAATCATCGGTTTCTCGGCGAGCTGCGGGCTGAACGACGCAAGCTCATGCTCGATGATCTCGAAATCCTGCACCGGGTCGCGATCGTTCGCGTCACTCGTGTCTACGAGATGCGCGATCAGCCGCGTTCGCTCCAGATGCTTCAGAAAACGCGTGCCGAGCCCGGCGCCTTCGTGCGCGCCTTCGATCAGGCCGGGAACGTCCGCTACCACGAACGTGCGCCCGGTGCCCGGCGCGGCGTCAGGATCGGCCGACACCACGCCCAGGTGCGGCTCGAGCGTCGTGAAAGGATACGCCGCAATCTTGGGGCGCGCCGCTGAAATCCTCGAAATCAGCGTTGACTTCCCGGCGTTCGGAAAGCCGACCAGCCCCACATCAGCGAGCAATTTGAGTTCGAGGCGAAGGTGGCGTTCCTCGCCGGGCTTGCCGTCCTCGTGTTCCCTCGGAGCCTGGTGCCACGGCCGGATGAAGTGCGGATTCCCGTTGCCGCGTCCGCCGTGTCCGCCGCGCGCCGCCTGAAATCGCTGTCCCGGCTCGGTGAAATCGAAAAGCTGCTCGCCGGTTTCCTCGTCGAAAACCACCGTACCGACGGGAACCGTCAAGACGGTCGGCTCGCCGGAACGTCCGTGGCATTTCGAGCCCTCTCCATGCCGGCCGCGCTCGGCGCGAAACTCGCGGTTGTACCGGTAGCGCAGCAGCGTGTTGTCGTGCGGGTTCGATTCCAGGTAGACGTCGCCGCCGTTTCCGCCGTCGCCGCCGGAAGGTCCCCCGCGCGGCACATATTTCTCGCGGCGGAACGCCATGCAGCCGTTGCCGCCATCGCCGCCCTTGACCATGATTCTTGCTTCGTCAACAAACACGGAAGGCTCGCTCTGAGAATGCTATTTCGCGCAGCATACGCTAGCGCCTGAGGAAAAGACAGGAGCGCGGCGTGCGCAGGATGAACGCCATAGAGGATTCGGGAGGGTCAGTCCGCCGATGCCGCAGCCTTGGATTCGGGTGCCGATGCTGCGGCTTCTTCCGTCGGGAGGACGCTGATGAAGCGGCCGCGTTCGCCTTTATCTTCGAAACGAACCACGCCGGTGATGAGCGCGAATAGGGAATCGTCTTTCGCGCGGCCCACGTTCTTGCCCGGCTTGTAGCGGGTGCCGCGCTGGCGAATCAGGATGCTCCCGCCCGAAACGAGTTGCCCGCCGAATCTCTTGACCCCGAGGCGCTGCCCCTGCGAGTCGCGTCCGTTTACGGAAGACCCGCCGCCCTTCTTATGTGCCATGACGAACCTCTATGCGAGTGAAATGTCGCTGACCTGAACGGCGGTGTACCCCTGCCGATGGCCGCGCTGGATTTGATACTGCCCGCCTGTCTTGTACTTCAGCACCTTGAGTTTGGGGCCGCGCACGTGCTTGACGATCTTCCCTGTAATCTTGGCCTTCGCGGCGTCCGCTCCCGTCAACATCTTCTTTTCGTCCGTGCGGACCGCCAGAATATCGTCGAACGTCACCTTGCCGCCGACCTTGCCTTCGAGCCGCTCCACCTCAATGGTTTCGCCCGGCTCCACTCGGTACTGCTTCCCGCCACTGCGAATCACCGCGTACATGCTGCCTCCAAAGGCTAGTGACAAACGCCCATTATACGGGCTCATCCGTGCGGACGTCAACGAAGTCTCGCCGGCCCTCGTTCTCGGGTTCGCACTCTCTCGCCCGTCTCAGGAATATGCCTGCCTGCACGTCTCGTGCTCCCGGCACGTCGGCGGATCGTTGGTCTTGTCGATCAGGATGTAGTTGTGGCACGAAGCGCAGATCACGCCGTAGATCGTTTCGCTGAACTGCTCGTGGCCCGTCTTTGATGTGTGCTCCGTACGCGCCTGCTCGCGACTCATTGCCATCGGATACCTCCGGCTACGGCTTCCACTTCGGCGACGATGTGAACTGATACAGCGGGTACACCTGCGCGAACACCTTGGCGGCTTCGCGATCGAGCCCGTTCAGGGACGCACCCGTTGGCCGGAATTTCCGCCGGACGATCCACGCCTGGAGTTTCTTCCATTGCTCCGGCTCAGTCGGCCACCCGTTGCGCTTGGTCCACTCACCCTTTTCGCTCGAGTACCAGTAGCTTTCGAATTTGGGCGCGAGCCGCCGTTTCTGCCGCGCAATCCATTTCGCGTGGTCGCGTCCGCGCGCCCGGCCAATTTGAACCAGCCGCGACGGCTTGCCGGCGCCATAGATTCGAAATCCGCAGGTCACGACCTCGGCGGAAACTCCAACATACAGTTGACCCCCGTCTGCCCCGGGCTCCGCGAAGAAAAGATACATCTGCGCGCGGTAGGGTGTCTTGTCCCGCGCGAACCGGATATCGCGATTGATGCGCGAGAAATTGTCCCCTGTGCGGCCGCTCGTCACGAACCGCCGGTTCAACTTTCGTGCCGAGGGTGCCAGCCGGTCGTGCAGCCTACGCAGCGGCTCGACCACCGACGCGCGGTAGCGCTCGCGATTTGCGTCCATCCACACTTTCTGATTATTGAGGGCCAATTCGCGGAGGAATTCTACGGTGTCTCTCAAGGGGATGGCTTCGGGCTTCATCGTGAATGGCCGGTCCAAAAGTATAGCGCATCTCAGGTTGCGGTCGCGGTCGTCGGCTCCGCGCGTTCAAGAGGCGAATTCGCGTTCACATCGGTCAGGCCTTCCGGAGCCTCCAACAGGCGCGCGCGATCGCCCAGTCCTCCTGAGCGCGTATCACGAGCACGGGCACTTTCGAGTTCGACGCCGCGATGTTTCTGTCAGGGCGTGCGTGCCGATTCTTCCGCCGATCCAGCTTCAGCCCCAGAAATTCGAAAGCGTCGCAGGTCGCGCTCCTCACCTCGGCCGAGTTCTCGCCGATGCCCGCCGTGAAAATCAACGCGTCGATCCCGCCGAGCGTGGCAAGCATGCTTGCAATCTCCGCGCGCAGCCGGTGAACGAAGATGTCGAACGCCAGCCGCGCCCGCGCGTTGCCTCGCTTGCTTGCAGACAGCAAGGTACGCATGTCGTTTGAAATTCCGGAGATTCCCAGCAATCCCGACTCATGGTTCAGGACGCGGTCCAGTTCTTGCGCCGAGTAACCATGCGTCCGGATCAAATAGGTCAGAATGCCGGGGTCGAGCGATCCCGGACGCGTGCCCATCATCAGCCCATCCAGCGGCGTGAATCCCATCGTCGTGTCGATGCTGTGGCCTCCCCGAATGGCCGCCAGCGAGCAGCCGTTGCCCAGATGGCAGCTGATCAACCGCAGTTTCTCCGGATTTCGCTGGAGAAGCTGCGCAGCGCGCGCGGCGCAGTATTCGTGGTTGATGCCGTGAAAGCCGTACCGCCGGATTCCAGCCTGGAACCACTTGTACGGCCCCGGGTATACGGAGGCTGGCAAAGGCAAGTCATGATGAAACGCGGTATCGAACACGGCGACCTGTGGCACACTTCCCAAAAGCTTCTGGACCGCCTTGATTCCCTCCGCCGCTCCCCGGTTATGCAGCGGTGCCAGCGACGCGAGACTCTCGAGCTTGCGAATTACGTCGGAAGTCACTCGCGTCGGCTTAAGAAATTCGCGGCCTCCATGAACGACGCGGTGACCCACGATCGCGATCTCGCGCCGGTCTTGAATCGCTTTTTCTGGGCCAGACCAAAGATCGCGCAGGATCGAACGGGCGGCAGCACCGTGTGATTTCACCGCCGATACTGAGGCGCCCGCGGCACCTCCTCTTCGGCGCTTTCCCCTCTGCCAGTCCTCCCTCCAATCCATCTGCCGTTCCCAAAGAGGCGAGGGCGGTTCGGACGGCGGTGCGGCGGCAATTTCATACAGGCTGCACTTCAGACTGCTCGAGCCCGCATTCAGAACCAGTATCTTCATGAGCTAGTACGGCCACTTCCAATCGCGAACTTCGGGGAGATCGTCGCCATGCTCGTGAATGTATTGGCGGTGTTCCACGAGCTTGTCGCGCACGAACTGCTTGAAGTGTGCGCCCACCGCCTGCAGGCGCGGCACCCGATCGACCAGGTCGCCCGCCAGATGAAATCGATCGAGGTCGTTCAACACCGTCATATCGAACGGAGTGGTCGTGGTGCCCTCTTCCTTGTAGCCGCGGACGTGGAAGTTGTCGTGGTTGGTGCGGCGATACGTCAACCGGTGGATGAGCCACGGATAACCGTGATACGCGAAGATCACGGGCTTGTTCATCGTAAATATGGAATCGAATTCGTGATCGGGAAGCCCGTGCGGATGTTCGCTCGAAGGCTGCAGCGTCATCAGATCGACCACGTTGACCACCCGCAGCTTGATGTCCTTGAAATTCTGCCGCAGCAGATCGACGGCTGCCAGCGTCTCGAGCGTTGGAACGTCGCCCGCGCACGCCATCACCGCGTCGGGTTCACCGCCCTGATCGTTGCTCGCCCACTCCCAAATCCCGACTCCGGCCGTGCAGTGCTTGATGGCGGCGTGCATATCGAGGTACTGCAGCGCCGGTTGTTTCCCGGCGACGATCACGTTCACGTAATTCCGGCTCTGCAGGCAGTGGTCCGCGACGGAAAGCAGGCAATTCGCGTCGGGCGCCAGATAGACGCGCACCACGCTGGCCTTCTTGTTCATCACGAAATCGATGAACCCGGGATCCTGGTGGCTGAAGCCGTTGTGGTCCTGCCGCCAGACGTGCGACGTCAAAAGGTAATTCAGCGAAGCCACCGGCCGGCGCCACGGAATTTTCGACGCCGATTCCAGCCATTTCGCGTGCTGGTTGAACATCGAATCCACAATATGAATGAACGCCTCGTAGCACGAGAAAAATCCGTGGCGTCCTGTCAGCAAATATCCTTCGAGCCATCCCTGGCACATGTGCTCGCTCAATACCTCGAGCACGCGGCCGTTCGGGCCCAGATGGTCGTCCGTCGGCACAATCGGTTCCGCGAACATCTTGTCGGTGACCTCGAGGATCGCGTCGAGGCGGTTGGAAACCGTTTCGTCCGGTCCCACTACGCGAAAGTTTCGCGGATTCGCCTTCATGATGTCGCGCAGGAATCTCCCGAGCACGCGCGTTGCTTCTGCGATCTCGGTGCCCGGCTTCGGGACGGCCACCGCATAGTCGCGGAAGTCCGGAGTGACCAGGTCCCGCATCAGCAGCCCGCCATTCGCGTGCGGATTCGCGCTCATTCGCCGGTCTCCGGCGGGCGGTAGCCCCGCGAGTTCCGCAACCAGCTTCCCCGCCGAGTCGAACAATTCTTCCGGCTTGTAACTGTGCATCCATTCTTCGAGCTGTTTCAGGTGCTTCGAATTCGTCTTCACCTCGGCGATCGGAACTTGATGCGCCCGGTACGTTCCTTCCACCGGCTTGCCATCCACAACTTTCGGCCCTGTCCATCCCTTCGGCGTGCGGAGGATGATCATCGGCCACGCGGGGCGTGCGGAAAACCCCTTCGACCGAGTTTCCTTCTGGATGGCCTGAATCTCGTCCACAATCGCGTCGAGCGTCTCGGCCATCCGCTGGTGCATCGGCTCCGGCTGATCGCCTTCGACGAAATACGGCTTGTAGCCGTAGCCGTCGAAGAGTTCGGTGAGCTCTCGATCCGTCATGCGCCCCAGCACCGTGGGGTTGTTGATCTTGTACCCGTTCAGATGCAGGACCGGCAGCACCGCGCCGTCGCGCGCCGGATTCAGAAACTTGTTCGAATGCCAGCTCGCCGCCGCCGGACCCGTTTCGGCCTCGCCGTCGCCCACCACGCAGCAGACGAACAGGTCCGGGTTGTCGAAAGCCGCGCCGTACGCGTGCGCGATCGAATAGCCTAGCTCGCCGCCCTCGTGAATCGAACCGGGCGTTTCCGGAGCGCAGTGGCTCGGAATCCCGCCCGGAAACGAGAATTGCTTGAAGAGCAGCCGCAATCCCTCCTCATCCTGCGAGATATGGGGATACAGCTCGGTGTAAGTCCCTTCGAGATACGTGTTGGCGACGATTCCGGGCCCGCCGTGTCCCGGCCCGGTGACGTACATGAAATTCAGATCGCGCTTCTTGATAATCCGGTTGAGGTGCACGTAGATGAAATTGAGTCCGGGCGTCGTGCCCCAGTGCCCGAGCAGCCGAGGCTTGATGTGTTCCGGCTTCAGCGGTTCGCGGAGCAGCGGGTTGGCATAGAGGTAGATCTGTCCGACCGAGAGATAGTTCGCCGCGCGCCAATATGCGTGCATCGTGCGCACTTCCTCGGCGGAAAGGGGACCTTTCGAGCTTCTTTGAGTGCTTGCAGCGGTATCAGGCATGGCAGGAAATCCTCTGCGGAGAATTCACGCCGGTATGATTTACGACCCAACGATGATAGCGCCGTTGCCGCACTCCGGTGTTACAGGAAAATGAACCCGCCTCTCGTTTTCCGAGTTTGAAGGAAGCAGAACGCGCCGCGCCGTCGTAAAATGAGCCTGGGATGAACTGTCGCGCGCCAGTACGTTGGCTCTGCCTTGCTGTCCTTGACCTCAGCGGTGCGATTCCGGCAGCGGCGCAAGGCTCGACCGGCCAGCCGCAGGAAAGTCCCGCTCGCCCTCAGGTGGAGCAGTTGATCCGGCAGGCCCACGCCGATGTCGCCGTCGCATTCCGTTCTCTCGACGGCAGCCAGCAACTCTTCATCAAGGCCGACGATCCATTCCCCGCCGCGCCCGCGCTGATCCAGATTCCCGTCATGATCGAGCTCTACGCCGAGGCGCAAGCGGGCACGCTGCGCCTTAGCGACACTCTGACCGTGCACAACGAGTTCCGCAGCTCCCTCGACGGCAGCATCTATCACCTCGATCCCAAGACCGATCCGGACCAGGATCTCTACAAAATGATCGGCAAGCCGATCGCGCTCCGCGACCTCTGCGAGCACATGGTCGCGCGCAACAGCAGCCTCGCCGCCGATCTGCTTATCGAAAAAATCGGCATCGACCGGATCAACCAGCGCATCGACGCGCTGCACGCCGGCGGCGTCCAAATCACGCACGCGCTCGAGCCCCGCAAGCCCGGCGATCCGAAGCCCGACGATGCGGCGTCCGCGCGCAGCGTTATGGAATTGCTTTGGACGCTCGCGAAAGGCCAGGACACCGGCGGCGATTCCGGCAAGGAAATGGTCGGCATGATGGCGCGCGCGGCATCGGCGCAGCCTCCCACGGCGGGGATGCCGGCTGATCCGCGAGTCCGGCAAAGCGTCTCGCTCGTCGGGATTAGCGATCAGGCGATGATCGTCTACGGCCCGCATCCGTTCGTCGTCGCGATTCTGGTGCGCGGGATTACGAATCGCGAAGCCGTCGCGGAGCTCGAAGCCCTCATCGAGCACGCGCTCGCCGCAGGGCTCAGCGCAACGCCCGCTTCCGCGCCCACGCAGCCGCGCTGACCCGCCCTCGGAGCGTCCGCTTCGCCCCTTCTCGTAAATCCTTCCATTTCATCGACATCGCTGCGCGAATCCTGAACTTCAGGACAGTAGATTCCGCCGTCTCGCTTGGAGTAGCCTTTTACAAAGTCACTTGGACGCTTTCTTGGGAGAAAACTACCGTGTTTTGTGAACGCTGCGGTTTGAACTTTCTGCCAAGGCAGTCGGTGTGTACGCGATGCGGCTCGGCCGCCACGCGGCACTGGCTCCAGCTCATCGGCCTGACCACGCTGATGCTGGCCTTCGCCTGTAATTCGCTGGTAGCGTGGTACTTGCTGCCGCGCCACGCCGCGAGCCACCAGGGCCAGTCGATGTTCCACGCCTGGTACTGGCTCGACGACAAAATCGCGCGCTACGGCTGGGTACCGCTGGCCATTGGCCTTCTGGTGTGGGACTTCCTCGTCTTGCGAGGCTCGCGCCGGCCGAAAATCCGCGGCTGGGTCACGCGCAAGCTCCTCACCTTCTCCCTCGTTGCCGGTGTCACTCCATTCATTCCCACGTGGGTGCCGGCAGGCCAGCCGTCCCAGAATTTCCTCCAGACCATCCGTAGCCACCCGGGAATGCCGCTCGCGCTGGCCTGGGGCGTGGTTGTGATCGTGATCTCACTCGTGTGCATGGAAGCCGAAACGCGCGATTCGCTGCTCGGCCAGGGCAAAGTGCTGAGCCTCGTCGGCCTCGGCACGCTCTGCATGCTCCTCGGCATGACCATCTGGGGCTGGTCCGTCACCTAGTCGCCCGCTACGCCTTCGCTGTATCTTTGAATGTATCGCTGCCCTTCAGGGCAGCATCTTCTCGATGTCAACCTGGATGTGGCGGCTTTCGCCTTACGCCTCTCTCCAATCGGGGCACCGCCGTTGTGCCCCGCGTAGCGCCGGCTTGCCCTGAGTCTCGAAGGGCTTGCCCTGAGTCTCGAAGGGCTTGCCCTGAGTCTCGAAGGGCTTGCCCTGAGCGTAGCCGAAGGGCGTCTCGCCGGCTCTTTCGCCTTTGACTTTCTTTGAAATTTCAAATTTCCAATTTCAAATCCGCCCGCGTTCGTCCTCAGGGTGGAAGCCCCGGACTTCAGTCCGGGGAGCACGGCCTTTTTACCCTGACATAGGAAGGGTAGGCCGTGCGAAAAGAAGTCTGGAACCGAGAATCAGGCTTTCGCGCCGTTTGCGTCCCGGCCGTTCTTACCGGGAAGCCCTGGGCCCTTCGCCTTTGACTTTCTTTGAAATTTCCAATTTCCAATTTCAAATCCGCGCTACTTCAGCGTCAGGTCCCCCGCCCACAACCGCGCCACCAGCTTGTACTTTCCGTTCCCGGTCTTCTCGAACGACCGGAAGAGCCCGCCATGAAATTCCCCGAACGGCCGCGCGCTGATGTCCCCGGACGTCACCGACGCCTCCACGCGCGCATAATCCGCCGGATCGCCGACGCTGATCCTCAAATCGCCCGCGCGCAGCCGGATATCCTTGTCGCCCGTGATGCCCTCCACCTCCACGTCCCCGGCTGGAATGCGGACCACGAGATTCGAGTTTCTTGGCACTTTGACCGTGATGCTCACGTCGTTGTGCGGCCCGCCCGAAACGTCCAGGTCGCCCGAATTGCCGGAGCGCTCGAACCGCGCATGGATATCGGTCGATTCCGTGCCTTCGCCGCCGCCGATGCGGACGGTCACCTTGTTCTCATCGCTGCCGACGATGTGAATCTCCGCCGACCGAATGTATAGATTGAGCTGCCCGCCCGAAGGAAAGTCCGTCGCGAAAGGATGGTGCGACACATCGTCGACCTGCATCTTGTTCTGCGCTGCCGCCGGAATCGCCAGCACCGCCGCCGCCCCCACCGCCGCAAGTACCGCCACCGCATACCGCGTCGAGACCATAGTCCCACCTCTCATCTGGAAGTCTATACGCACTCCGCGCCCCCAAGGTTCCGGGGTCGGAACGATCGAAAACAAGAGCCGAAGACTAGGCGCGTCGCGTGCTGATTACACGCTGTGGCCCACTTTCAGCTCCAAGGCTATCGGGCCGGGGCGCGGGAGCTATGGCACGCTCGGGGTAGTTGCACTAGTACTACTCAACTAAGTCCTCATGTAGCTAGGCGAAAGAAATCCCGCTGGAATCGAAAGACGACCAGTGGACCCGCTGCATCCCCCTACCGCAATTACTTGATGCTCCTGCCACCTTCGTGAGAGAATAGATTGGTTAGCGGGGTTCGCTGATTTCGCAGTTCCGGCCCGCTCACGAGGAGTTTGCCGGTGAAAAAGAACGAAGGCGTACTTCCTAAGTTGTTGCGCACTCCCCCCCAACCTACCGCCCGGCTTTCCCAACTCATGTATGGACTGCAACCGCCTACGTCTGGGATCCCGCCGGCTCCGGATTCGGTCCGAACCCTTTCGGAAATGATGTACGGATTGAAGCCATCTACGATCCCACCGGCCCCAACTCTCCCAAGTGGATTAAGACTGCCACCACCCCCGCCGGTGCTTCGCGATCGCGTTGTCTCCTCAACCGGTATAGTCTTTTCGGACGGACTTCGGAACAGGTCTTTTTCTGAGCCGACCGCTCTCAGCATTTTCAACCCTCCTCGTCTGCCCATGCTCCCCGGTGTATACGCGATCCTTGTGTTTGACCCAACGGCACATCCCGAACCATTCCGCGCGGTTTATTTCGGGCAGGCCGAAGATCTAAGTGCGCGAGTTGTGCGTTCGCATGAGAAGTACAGCGAATGGACGCGCGCGGCTGGCGGCGCTCAGCTGCACGTGGCGTATTATCTGATGCCGAATAGCAATGAGCCTCAGCGATGCGCCGTTGAACAGGGCCTCATTTCGCACTATTCACCCGAGTGCAACGACAAGTTCAACCCTTGGGTTAGAAGGGCACTGAAATACTAGGAGGTCTCCATGAGGCGAGGCGTGTGTCCAAATCACGGTGTTGTTTCCCCATTCTATCAGGCTGGCAGCCCCCTCGCGGGCGCCGCCGCAATGGGCACCCTCGCGCACAATCTGTCGAAGGGCGACCCACTGATTACGCTTTTGTTCGCGGGCGTCGGTTGGTGGCTTGGTTCGCAAACGGCGAATCACTGCCCGCAGTGCGGCGCATTACTGGAATTTGTTGGAGACATCAATCCGCTTTTCGGCCAAGTGGGAGACTCGGAGACCTAGAATGGGATTAGACCTCGTGAACCTGGATGCGACCACGCGGGCGTTTATGCTTCAGGAAGTCGAGCGTGACGTCGCAGAAGACAAACTCTATTACAGCCCCCGGCTGAGCCCTGCCGGGAGACAAGCTTATCCGGAGGTCTTGCGCAATGCCGTGCGAGGTGGAACGGACGGCAACCTTGCTGCTGACCTGCGCACCCCGGGCCTCTTGAATGCGACCGAAGTGAGACGCAAACCAAAAGGTGGAACTACGGTCGCGCAAGTGCCGATTACTGCTCCAGAGACACTTGCGGAAGGCGAATTCAATCGGTTTTACGCACGGGGATTGTGCCTTCGTGCGACGTCACAGGGCGCAGATTTCCTGCTGGTTTATCGTGCTAAAGAGGTTGCGGATCCTCGTCCTGAATCGGTGGCGTTGATTGGGAAAAGCCTCCCCGCGAAGCAGCTGCTCGAAGACCTTCGCACTAGCGTTGGGGCGGATACGGCCCTTGGACTGCCTCCCGGACCAAACTCCGGCTTGAGCGTTCGGCTTCCTTAGCGAATATCTTCTTTGCGCGGGCGCACACGTTCCCTCCCTAGTTGCGTACGTGAACACGCTTTATAGACTCATACGTGTGGTCGGGTCTCACCTCTGTTTCTATTTCAACATACGTTCCGGGCTTCAGGGCGGTTAGCATAGGTGACTGATTGACTCGGACTGTGGTTGTTATGCCGTCGCGCCTGAAACTAAAAAACCACATGGGACCCGGTGTACTTGTGTACCAGTAATCCAGAAACTCTCCTCCGTACTTTCGTTCATTGCTGTTCGGGGTGTGGCCGAGCGACGCCTTCCTGTGGACCCACTCCCAAAACCATCTAGATAATGCGTCTGTTGCCTTCTTGAAGACTGCGTGAATCGCCTTTGCCTTAATAACGGCGTAGAGCGTGAGTATTCCCGCGCCTGCCCAAGCGAGAAAACGAACTACGAACGGTAATGCTAGAAATGAGCGCCACATGTCCTGAAACACTACAACTGGTTAGCTTCCTCCGGCAAGCGTCAGCTCCGACAGCCGAGTTTTAGCCATGGTACCAGCCGGGTGCGCCAGGGTTTCTCCGCTCAGGACCGTAAGCCTCTCCCAATCAATCATCCTCGGCCGATAAATCCACCCCTCGCGGGTGCCCCACGCTCCCGTTTTTGGAGCGTGAGTGTTTTCGGTCTTGACACCGCCTGTGGCCCTTCACCTTGCTTACCATAGCAAGCAGAACGCACAACCTCCGACCCTCTTTCTCCCCGTACCCCTAGTACTGGGTCTTGAAATCGCCCCTTAACTGTGATATAAGGAATCTATCCTTAACAATTAGAATAATTAATTGTGTGTGCGCCGGGTTTCAGGGTTTGTACTTGCAAACCCTGAGATGAAGACGTCTGCGCCCTGGGTGTGCCCAGGAGTATCGATGAGAGGAGGAACGATGAAGCGGGAGCCGTTGATAGGGAGTCGGGTCGCGGGCCACGGGTCGCCGATCGCGGCATTTCTAATATACAGTTCCGCGATTAGAAATCGCAGTAACTCGTTGAAAACACTAGGCCGGCACCATGTCTAATATACAGTTGCACGCGATTCCGACATCCGCGGGCCGCTCCTTGCCTCCGCTTCCTGATCTACTTCTAATCTATCCCTAGAAGATTAGAAACGGACTCAACCCCATGAAAACACACAACATAAAAATTTCTAATCTATCCCTCGCCCGGCTCAACGCGCTCCGCGCTGCTATCTCCTTTGCTTCCTTTGCCTCTGTCTTTTTCTTTGGAACTGGTGGGGCTGGGGAGAGTCGAACTCCCGACACGCAGTTTAGGAAACTTTTTGGGACCGTTTAGCTAACTTGTTGAACGGAGGGCAGAAACCCTTGCAACCCTTTCAGTGTCAACAGGTTTGATTCATGTAGGGTGTTGATCTGAGGCGTGGCGAGCTAGGCCGATTTGTATGTGGGGTACCCACAAAAGTCCCCACAGGTCTGTTTCGCTTTCCTTAAACGCGCTCTCATAATTCATAAAGTCGCATCCAGAGCCCGCACCCACTTCGCGGGGTTCCTGCCCTTCCTTCCGCTTCGAGCTTAGTTTCTTGATCGCTCGGTATACGCAGCAGCCACTAAACGCTGTGCTTACTTTTCTGAGCGCACTTATCCACAGGATTGCGAATGTCTGTGCAAAAGATATGCAGCTTTTTACTTGACAGAGATATAACGCACACCTTATAGAAGTCGCGGTTTGGAAACGAAGTGACCGCGCGCGGGAGGCGAATCGTGAAGAGAATGTTCTGGCTGTATTCGCGTTTGTAGCTCTTCAGGCTGTCTTGAGCACTGGGGCGAAGGCCCAGTCAGGGACGGTGTGCATCAAGTGGTGGGCCTGCGGCGCGTACTCGCTGTACAACACCACATGCTATCCCATTCCGCGATCGGATGCGTTCAACTGCCAAGTCTACGGTCCGTGGTCGATGGTTTGCGAAGTCGCGGTGCCGTGCGGGATTCCGAAAGTTTGGTGTCCCACATGTGGCAAGTGGGTACCGGCGGCGTCATCTCCTATCAATCTGACTAACGGCAACACATACATCCAGGAAAATGATGTCAGCGTTCCCGGACTCGGCGGCGGTCTGCGAGTCGAGCGAACCTGGAATAGCATCTGGCCAAGCACGACTGGATTCCAGAGCGGCATGTTCGGCTTAGGCTGGATTTCGACCTACGAAGAGCGGGTCTTCCAGGGCACGGGGGACGCGAGCGCATACATGGCGTATTTGCGCTCCGATGGAAGCTTATGGTACTTCTCAAGCAGCGGGACTCTGGTAGCCCCCGCAAACCAAAGCGTGACGCTAACGCAGTACGGAACGCAATATTGGCTAATTAGATTTCAGAACGGCGAGCAGCGAACCTTTAGCTATACAAGCGGCTCACTAACCTCCGTTATCGACCGTAACGGGAATACGACGACACTGACCTACGATGCCGGGAATCGGCTGACGACCGTCACCGATCCTGCTTCTCGGCACTTGTACTTCTCCTACGGCAGCGGCTGTCAAAGCCTCTGTATTAGTCAAGAGAGATCCCTTACAGGTTCGGATCGAGACGGCTGAGCGAGTTCGCGAACTCGCTCAGCAGGAGTTTTCCCCTTGAGAGCAAGATGGGGCCGATCCTCGTTGTATTCCTTCTCCC
>Ga0335081_10000602_pt1 | contig 59957 bp, 54 predicted proteins | sample Lox_Sample_35_FD_206713 | JGI IMG/M metagenome (GOLD analysis project Ga0335081, IMG submission 206713) | Soil microbial communities from Loxahatchee National Wildlife Refuge, Florida, United States - Lox_Sample_3.5 | ecosystem: Environmental > Terrestrial > Soil > Wetlands | place: USA...
GCAGCCTTCGTCGCCTCCGCCAACTCCCCAGAATCCCGGCTCCCGCGCTCTTCAAAACCGTTCTGTAAGCCCGAATTCCAACCCCCTGACTGAGTTGTCGGCTATGTCGTGAGAAATTCGGGTTAGGGCGCCGACACTCCGCCCCGACCTGCATGGGAGCAGGCTTTGCCGGCGTTGGCATTACGGAGCCGCAAGGAAGTGGTCGGCGACGGGGTCACCACGATGAAAGCGGACGTGGGGAAAGATAATTGTTTCGCATTCTCGTGCTGGAACCGCGTGTATTACTCGCTGCTCGTGTTGAAATATGAGAATAAGTGCAGTACGGCGGCAGCGGAGATCAACAAGCTACAACTCTTCAATGTTCCTTTGAAAGTGCTGATCACATATCAGCCTGGGAATCTGGATGCGCTGCTAACTAAATATGCCAAGATGGTTCAGGCAGCCGATGTCTTCAACGACTTCTCGACCCTCAGGCGACAGTTGGTCATCTTCGGTTTTTGCGAGGGTGGCAAAGCTAGATGGCGGGCGTTCCTCTATGGCGATGGCGTCTTTCGGGAGCATAACGTCTTGGCTACGAGTTCCTCTGGATTGTGAGCCTGCCGGCCCCAAAGAAGGGCAATTATTGACTTGACTCGACCATCGGAGTAACGTCAATAAGTTGCCGGTGAAAGGAATGATTCACCGACATGCCCTTAAAGGGTTTTCCATTTCTACCGAAGTTGGACGATGAAGGGACGATCGTCTTGGCCTCACTGTACGCATATTTCGACGAAAGCGGCACAGAGAAGCAGCACGAAATCGTGTCTTTCAGCGGGCTAGTTGACAACATGAAAAGCTGGATGGCTTTCGGGGACGAATGGGCGCGACTGCTCCGCCAATACAAGCTCTGCGAGTTCCACGCTGGCGAAGCCCTTCGATACTCACAGCCCTACGGGACAATGAAGCCCGGTACTGCGGAAGAGCGCAGCAAGGACGTGTTGCCGTTCGTGCGGCTAATCTGTGACCGCGTGGAACTCGGCGTAGTTTCTGCTGTGAAGGTGAGCGATTACAAAGCCTCACATCCCCGACTGCATAAAGCCTTCGGCACAGACCCGGTGTATTTCGCTTTCAACCGCGCAATATTCGGCATTCTGAATTATTGGGGGTCGGTGCGCCAATACGACGTAGGGCTGATTTTGGACGACGAAGAGGCGAAAGCTATCGAATGCTATCGGCTGCTGAAGAAGATGAAGCTAGTGAGCGCCGAAGTGCGAAAACGGATAACAAGCATCTGCTTCACGGACGACAGAACCTCAGTTCAAGACCAAGCCGCAGATTTATTCTGCTATCTCAGCAGAATCGACAACGAGCAGGCATTCCTGGGCAAGCGTCATCCCTACGATGCGCTGTGCGAGCCTCTGCGCGACAAGTATCCGGGCCGAAGGTTAACCACGGGTGGCGGACTATTTGTGAAAGAGAGCCTCGCGTTGTTTCTTCAAACGGGGGTGCGCGCAGAAGAGCAAGCAAAGAAAGCGAAAGCTACAAATGGCTGACGATGAATTCACCAACTTTGATGCGCTCGTGCGCAAGGTCTTTTCCGTTCCGCGCTCGGAGATTCTGAAGCGGGAGAAGGAATATCAGCAGAGGCGCAAGCGGGCAAAGCAGAAGCGCGCTAGGGCTTCGCGCGCTTCCCACGCTTCAGGCGGTAAGGGTTAGAAACACGTCGCCTCAGCGGTCTTGCCTGTCAGTGATGCGAAGGTGAGGCGCTTGCCGAAGAGTTTGCGGATCGTAGGACATGAGCGCATCGGAGTAGAGCGCAGCGCCAGATTCAACGTGCTCTTTGACGGCAGCATGAAAGTGCCGCGCTTCCGGTCACTCAGTACGGTGGTGCGAATCTTGCCGCCACGTTCCAGTGCACCGAACACGATGGTTTTGTCTTTGCCGCCAGTACCAGTGATGCGGCGCTCCCGTTTGTCGAGATGCATGTTGCGAGCCTTGCCGCCGATGAAGGTTTCATCCACCTCAACGTGACCGCCGAGCTTGCCAAAGGTTTCATCCTGCAAGGCCAGACGAATGCGGTGCAGCATGAACCATGCGGTTTTCTGAGTGACGTTCAGATCGCGGGCGAGTTCGCAACTGCTGATGCCGTTCTTGCAGTTCGCCAGCAGCCAAAGAGCGGTCATCCATTTGTCGAGTCCGATTGCGGAATCTTCGCAGAGACTTCCAACCTTGATGGAGAATTCGCGCTTCGCATGATGCTTGGCGCAAGTCCAACTGCGGCGCTTCTCGCTAAAGCTGACAGTCTCACAGCCGCAAGTTGGACAGGTGACTTTGCCGTCCGGCCAGCGCCGAGCCGCGAGATAGTCAATGCAGTTGTCGGGGTCTGCGAAGTAGATGATTGCTTCTTGCAGGCTCTTTGGTTCTTGCTTCTTGCTCATACCAGCCTCTCTGTATGCTCAAAACATAGCAGAAAGGCGTGGTCGAGTCAAGTAAATAATTGCCCAAAGAAGCTACACGAAAGCGGCAGGCAAGTTCAACGGGCTGCGATTGAATCGGATTTGGGAGTGAGCGAGACCAGATAGACGCCATATTGCGGAACCGGCATGGCCTTGCCCAAGCAAACGCAGCGGATGCGGTTGCCGGGACACCGGCAGCGCCGAAGACTGCAAGCACCGCAGTGGGCATGGAATATGGTCACGCCGATTCGAGCGGAGGAAACCATGGCTGAACTCGACGAGTTCCCCCTCGCCATCGGTGATCACCGACTAACGTGCTACTACGAACAGGGCTTCTTCGACGGCACACGCTGGAGGAAGTCAGCGGAACGGTGATAAACACCTGGCCGTCTGCAAATGCGGCCGGGCTGCCGTAGCAGGCTCATTACAAGAGGCCGTTGATACGCTGCATGATTCATTTGTAATGCTCGCAGGAAGAAGGCACTCTCACACCAAAAACATGATCGCAATCCCGGAGTATGAAATTCTCAGGAGACATCCCGGGCTCGTCATCAGGCGGAGGCGGTCGCGCGACAGCCCGATTGAGTTTCTCGTCAGATATACTTCCTCGATGGACTGACAGCCTTAAGAGGTGACAACCTGCGGAGGTTAAGTGATGGACGCCGAATACAAAGATATTTTCGAGAGTCTCTACGAGGCCCGACCCGATCTGAGATACCCGACCCTGCAGTACCGGTACTTTACGTTGCGACAGGACCCCCTCGGTGAGGACGGCGTCGCCGTCCGTCAGGCAATCGATTACGCGGACGCTGAACTCTTCACTTCGAGACGGCGAAGGATTCGTTCTGACGCGAAGTATTTCCTATTCGTGAACTTCATGGAAATGCTTTTTCTTCCGATGCGGATACGTGGCGAAGGACTTACTGACGACCTGCGTTCCTATATCCGTGCGGATCTGGACCTTCTAGTCAACGACGCCGCCCGTCGGCAAGGGGAGCGCGAGCCAACTCCGGGGACGTCAGGGCAGGCAGTGATTGAACCGGAGTTATCAGGGCATTCGGTATTGGAATCCGTCGCTCTTAACTGGAAGAACCTAAAGCTGAGTGATCTTCGTATCTGGGGAGAAGATTGATCTCGGGGGTATCGTCATGCCGGGAACGCCAGAAGACCAGAGAAGTGCCGCAAACATATACACGTCTTTGAGCAGTTACGTCATCACCGCTTCTCTCGGTGTAATTGCTGCGCAAGCGGCCCTCGCAACCTTCGTGCTCGATAAGAGAGATCATCTGACTTGGTTTTATCTATGGATGGTCTTAGGCCTCATTTTCAGCGTGGTGAGTATCGTGCTGGGGGGAAAAGGAATAGCTGGAATCGCCTCAGCCGGATTTGCAGGAACATGGACGCTTAAACCGAAGCGCGATTATTTCAACTATCAAGCCTTGTTCTGTTTGCTCGGCATGACACTACTTCTGTTCTCTCTGTTTAGCGGCACGACGAAGCCGGACAGTCGAAACACACAAGAAGAAATTCACAGGTTGAACGGGTCGGTGGACAGACTGCAAGCGGAACTTGACAGCCTACGAACGCAATATGCCAGAGTCGCAGATGAGATCAAATCATCCAAGTGCCCAGAACAAACCGGTCCTACGCAGCCCAAAAAGCCGCACAAATGACTTCGGAAACTGCGCGTTGGCCGTCGGGCACTGCGCCAAAAGTGTGTTGCCCTCAACGGGTAGATGCTTCCTAGTCCAGTCTGACTCTGACAATTTCCTCCAGAGTGACTAATTGAGCCGCTGAGCGCAGATGTGCTTCGCGGCTATGCTGCCCAGTCCGTGCAGAGCAATTCCGCCTGGGCCAGCACGGTCTCTGTCGCCTTCTCCTGCTTGTCTGGTGGATAGCCGTATTTACGCAGCAGGCGCTTCACCAGCGTCCGAAGCTTTGCCCTGACGTTTTCCTTCATGGTCCAGTCGATTGTCGTGTTTCGCCGCACGATCTCAGTCAGCTCCTGAGCAATCTGCCGTAGAATAGTGTCGCCCATGATCTTCACCGCAGGGACCAGCGCCGTTTCGCGGGCAGCGGTTCCACCGGCGGATTTTCAACTGGTTGCGGCGTCGCGAGTGTGTGAGGGACGGCCGCCGTCTGGCTGTGGTTCGTCGACCGTTTTCGATCGTCATTTCGGACCGGCCAGGTCCCGGTTACTGCTCGCCAGAATTCGGATCGAAGGGGGTCCTTGGTGGCTTGAATCATGCCCTCCTCAGTCCGATCCTCCACGCCAATTGCCGAGCGCCCAAGTGAACGATTGAAGGCTCGATGCCGAGCCGAACAGTAGCGGAGGGCAAGATGATAGCCGACGGTTTCAATCGGGTTGGCACATTTGAAAAGAGATGGGCGCATGAGAACGCATGCAAGAAGACTTTTCCTGATGGTCGTGGCTGCGGTTGCCGCGCTGACGTTTCGGGATGGGTCCATTCCATTAGGTCAGTCATATTGCGCACAAAAGCCTTGGGCTCGGGTTGCAGCCGAGCGTGGAGCTGAAGCACGAAGCGATGTCAATGTGCGAGGGCTTGCCGACCACAACGGCAAGCTGCGACGCAATATGCGCTATCCAGATGCATTCTTCACAACTTGACCAAGATTGCGATTTGCAAACGGCAACTTGCCAACAGAACCTTTGAATGCGCAAATCATACTCAGCTCGGAATCAAATGGGTCTGCGGATGGGGGGCAGTAAACCCACAAATCGCACCTCAAGAGCTTTATGGCCTGGCCACCGCTGTGAGGTGCTCTTTTGCCGTACTTGTGTCTGTAAAATTCGCTGAGCCGCTTTGACAATGCGCGGGTGGTACATCCGATATAGACGATGGGCGCTGTCGCGATCCAGCGTGCGGCTTCAACACCGTCCAAATAGTCTACGGAAGCCGGGCGTTCGTTGCTGCCGGCGTCTTCGGTTTGCAGCCACGATGTCGACCCCAGGAGTTGACTCAGGTATCCGAGTGCCCCACTTCACTGGGCCGCGTGGCACCAGTCCAGCTCGTTTGAACAATTCGGAAACGGTCATGATCCTAGAACTCTTGGTAGTCTGATCACGCTTAAGCGTAAGCGTCCGGTTCCCCTTTCAATTACCCACAAATACCACGGAGTTCACAGTCAAAGCGAGATGAGGAAAGAGGTTCGGCCTCAGGGTAAGCACTTCTGAGAGGGTAGCGGAGCATGGCGAACTGTAGGCATGAAGAAACAGCGGGAATTGGCAGATGTGCAGTCCAGCTGTTGGATCGAAAGCGAACTGGCGAGTTGCAAGTTCAACGATGCACGCCACGGTACGAGATTGCGGAAGCTGCTGGCGCAGCTCTCGCAGAACTTCGGGGGCAGCATCCCATGGGCGAGTCAAGATTGGGCGAACACGAAGGCGGCGTACCGCTTTTTCTCAAACCCGAGAATCAGCGAAGAGGAGATTCTGGGCGGCCATTTTCAAGCCACTCGCGAGCGGATTGCCGGCTGCGCAGCCGTGATCTTGATGCTGCACGACACCACCGAATTCACCTTTCACCGCAAGGACACAGCCCCGGTGGGCATCCTCCACAAGTCGTTTACGCGCAGGAATAAGAAAGGCCGCCCGCTGCACTATACGGTTTGCGGCATCCTGATGCACTCCAGCTTGGCAGTGACGACCGATGGGCTGCCGTTGGGGTTGGCAGCGATCAAGTTCTGGACCCGCGAGGAGTTCAAAGGCTGCAACGCCCTGAAGAAGAAAATCAATCCCACGCGCGTGCCCATCGAGCGCAAGGAGAGCTATCGCTGGGTGGAGAATCTACGGCAGTCGAGCGCCCTTTTCCAACATCCCGAACGCTGCATCCATATCGGCGACCGCGAGGGTGACATCTACGAACTATTCTGCGCCGCGCAGCAACTGGGCACGCATTTTCTGGTGCGTACCTGCGTGGATCGCCTGGCGGGAGACGGAAGCGGAACCATTTCGGAGGAGATGAAACACGTGCCCCTGCAAGGCCTCCATCGCATCGAGGTCAGGGACAAGCATGGGAAAGTGTCAGACGCGGTGCTGGAGATTCGCTATTGTCGCCTGGTTGTCCTTCCGCCGATTGGCAAGCAGGGGAATTATCCGCCGTTGGTCCTCACCGTGATCTATGCCCAAGAACGTGGACAACCGCAAGGACGAGAAAGGATTGACTGGAAACTACTCACTGATCTTCCCGTCCGGTCCTGCCTACAGGCGATCGAAAAATTGGAATGGTATGAGCAGCGCTGGAAGATCGAAACCTTCCACAAAATCCTGAAGTCCGGCTGTCGAGCGGAAGAGTCTCGTCTGCGCAGCGCTGAGCGGCTGGTCAATCTCGTCGCCATCCTCTGCATTCTGAGCTGGCGCATCTTCTGGATGACGATGATCAACCGCACCCAGCCGAATGCCGCGCCGCACGCAGGATTCACCCAACTCGAACTGTATTTGCTCGATATGCTGGTTCGAGACAAAGCCGTCGCTGGCAAGCGCGAGAAATCTCTGGGTTCTTATTTGATCAAACTTGCTCGTCTCGGAGGTTACCTAGCTCGCGCTCACGACCCGCCACCCGGCAACAAAGTCATGTGGCGAGGCTTGACTCGTTTAACCGACATTGAACTGGGAGCCATGATCGGTGCTCAACTTGTGGGTAATTGAAAGCCGGTTCCCACCGGTTCCCACCGCCTGTGCTCCGAGCTAAGTAAGCGCGATCATCACCGGAAGCACTGTTGTGCTGGAGGTGGTGATGGATGGGTCAGCGGTAGTAAGAATCGAACAACCCAAGCGACAGCGGCGAAGTATCGCCGAGAAGCGCAGGATCGTTGAGCTGGCGATGCAGCCAGGAGCCTCGATCGCTCGCATAGCCCGTGAACATGGCGTTAACGCCAACATGGTCCACTACTGGCGGAAGCTCTATCGCGAGGGCCGGCTGGGGGAGAGCAAGACCAACAGCGTGCGCCTGCTGCCGGTCAGCGTCAGTGAGGCGGCTGTAGCGGCTGTAGTTGAGCCGCTGCAGAACCTGTCTCTCTCACCGTCAACGGCCTACTCGGGCAGCATCTACATCGAGTTTGCCAAGGTCCATCTCCGCATCGCGGCTGGTGCGGATGCCGCGCTGTTGCGCCTGGTTCTGGAATCGCTGCCACGATGATCACCTTGCCGGCGAAGACGCACATCTGGATTGCGGCAGGAGTCACGGACCTGCGTCGTGGATTCGACGGGCTCAGTGCGCTGGTGCAGAGCAAGCTGGAGCAGAGCCCGTTCTCCGGTCACGTGTTTGTGTTCCGTGGCCGGCGCGGCGATCTGATTAAGGTGCTGTGGTGGGATGGCGATGGCCTTTGTCTGTTCGCCAAGCGGCTGGAGCGCGGTCGCTTTGTGTGGCCGCAAGCGAGCGAAGGTAGCGTGGCGTTGACGCGAGCGCAGCTATCGATGCTGTTAGAGGGCATCGATTGGCGGCGTCCGGTGCGCACAGCGGAGCCGCAGTTGGCGATCTGAGTTCCTCTTCATGAGTTTCTGCATTTGCACTCTACTCAGCAGAGCGCGTTGCTGGCATACTGCGCCCGTGACTGCGATGCTCCCCAACCTGGACCTGCTCGATGCCGCAGGTTTGAAGGCGCTGATCCTCTCGCAACACGATGAGCTGGTGGTTACGCAGCAACGCCTGCTGTCTCGCGAGAGTGAGATCGAGCATCTGAAGCTGCTCATCGCGAAGCTGCGGCGCATGCAGTTCGGACGCAAGTCGGAGAAGCTGGAGCGGCAGATCGAACAGTTGGAACTGAAGCTGGAAGAACTGGAGACGACCAAAGCTGCACCGGCGGGTGAGCGCGTCTCGTCGTTTGTGCAAGTTTCCAGTCCGATCAAACCCGCACGTCAGCCGCTGCCGGAGCACTTGCCTCGCGAGGTAAAGAACTATTCGCCCAGCGAGGAGGTTTGCGCGTGTGGTGGGCGGCTGCGCCCGCTCGGTCAGGACGTCTCGGAAGTACTGGAGTGGGTGCCGGGAAGCTTTAAGGTGATGCGCTATGTGCGGCCCAAGCTCAGCTGCGCCAACTGCGAGCGCATCGTGCAGGCACCGGCACCGAGCCGTCCGATCGAGCGCGGCCTCGCCGGACCTGGTCTGCTGGCGCATGTGCTGGTGGCGAAGTACTGTGATCATCAGCCACTCTATCGCCAGGCCGAGATGTATGCCCGCGAAGGTGTGGAGCTGGAACGTTCAACGCTGGCCGACTGGGTCGGCGGTTGCAGTCGCTTGCTGGAGCCGCTGGTGGAAGCCTTGCACCGTCACGTCATGAGTGCCGGCAAACTGCACGCCGATGACACGCCGGTTCCGGTGCTAGCTCCCGGCAACGGAAAGACCAAGCTGGGTCGGCTGTGGGCCTAAGTTCGCGATGATCGGCCAGCAGGCGATAGCACCCCGCCAGCGGTATGGTTTGCCTACTCGCCGGATCGGCGTGGCGAGCATCCGCGCCAGCATCTGCGCGCTTTCAGTGGCACCTTGCAGGCGGACGCGTACGCAGGATTTCATCATCTCTACGAAGGCGGGCAGATTCAGGAAGCGGCCTGCTGGGCCCATGTGCGGCGCAAGTTTTATGAACTGCAGGTGGCGCATGCTTCACCGCTGGCCGCCGAGGCCCTGAAGCGTATCGCGGAGTTGTACGCAATCGAAGCTGACATCCGGGGCCGACCTCCCGAAGAGCGCCTGCAAGCTCGAACCACTCGTGCCCGTCCGCTACTGGATTCGCTTTATCAGTGGCTACAAGCGACGTTGGCGATGGTGTCGAAGAAGTCCGAGATCACGGCTGCAATCCGCTATGCGCTGGGGCGCTGGCGTGCGCTGCTGCGCTACGCTGAGGATGGGCACATCGAGATGGACAACAACGCCGCCGAACGTGCCCTGAGAGCTGTGGCTCTGGGACGGAAGAACTACCTGTTTGCAGGATCAGATTCCGGCGGCGAACGAGCCGCCGCGATTTACAGCCTGATCGGCACCGCCAAGCTGAACGGCCTGGACCCGGAGGCGTATCTGCGTGAGGTGTTACAGCGCATCGCTGACCATCCCATCAACCGCATCCAGGAACTGCTGCCATGGAGTCTCGTTCCCGCAAACTGCGCGAGATAATACCGTAAGAGCAACAAAGGAACGCTGGAATGGTGGGAAACAACCGAGCCTTGTACCAACTGAAGGTGACGCTGCACGATGTTCATCCGCCTATCTGGCGGCGCATCCAGGTCTGGGAGGATACGACGCTGGCGCAACTGCACCGGATTCTGCAGATCGCCATGGGGTGGGAGGATTATCACCTGCACGAGTTCCGCATCGGGCCTGACATTTATGGCGTGCCCGACCCAGATGACGATCTTTATGAGCGCCCGGTTATCGACGAGCGCCGCCAACGATTGCGGCAGCTGGTTCCGCTGGTCGGGATCTCGTTTGAGTACGTCTACGATCTCGGGGATAACTGGCGGCATGAGCTACTGTTGGAAGACATCGCACTCCCCGACCCGGAACAGCGCTATCCCCGCTGCCTTGCTGGCGAACGCTGCGCCCCACCCGAGGATGTAGGCGGTCCTCCCGGATACGCCGCCTATCTTGAGGCCCTCGCCGATTCTAGCCATGAAGAGCACGAAAGCATGTTGGAATGGCGTGGCACCTTCGACGCGGAGGCGTTCTCAGTGGAGGCCGTTAACCGACGACTCCAAAAGAAATCTCGACAGCCAAAGTTGGGTGCGTAGGGGAGCGGTCAGCTTCGTAAGTGTCCATCAGCTAATTAAGTGGACAGTTATCTCCCCCCACCCTCCAACACGGTCAGGTTCGGCAGGTTCGGACGCTTACGCTTAAGCTTCACTCCAATTTCCTTTTCCTATACGTCGAGCCGACAGGAATGAGCGTAAAGTGCCTCATCTGAAACGTGAGCGTCGGCAAATCATGTGGGAAGCAATTTGGATGCTGCCATACCTGTCAGCAGAGGTTTGCCGGGTAATCCCGTGATCATCATGCTGTGCGGCTCTGGAATCTGCCGCCGGGCTTCGCTACCCTGGGATCGTCATCACCAGTTCATGCGCAGCGCAAATTGAAACTGGCGCGGGTTGTAGGCCGACTGGATCTGGCCGAACTGCGAGTACTGCGTGACCCCGTCGAGGCTGTAAGTGCTGATGGGGTTGTGGTAGTTGGCCCGATTGAATAGATTGTAAGACTCGGCGCGAAAGATTAGGGTTGACCTTTCCGCAATCTGGAAGCTCTTCTGCAAAGCCATGTCGTAGTCCACGTAAGCCGGTCCTGTGAACTGATTGCGGGATGAGGTGCCGGGGCAAGGCGATCCGGCAACGCCAGCATAGAGACCAACGCTAGTGACCACGTAGGGGGAATTACCCACGGGTGTAGCCTTGCAACCGAGGGCCGGATTGACGATGGCGGCAAGATTGCCAATGTAGGCGTTGGGATTGCCCGTCATGGTCAGCGGGGCCGCCAGACTTACGCGCTGCGTCAACTCTCCGCCCACCAGGTTGAAGATGGTGAAAGGGCGTCCGCTTTGCGCGTTGAAGACGCCGCTTAGCATCCATCCGCCGCGCAGCGCCGAGGCCTTGCGGCCGGGAATGTCCCAGGTATGTTCCAGGATGAAGCGGTTGGTCTGGTCGTAATCGGAGCGTCCGTAATCATTCTGCAGAGAGTTGTAGGGCTCCTGGGGCACGCTGTAGGGGGTTACGAGCACCTGGCTGGCCCCGGTCGTGTTGACTCCCTGTGTCAGCAGTCCGGTCAGGGGGGCCAGATTGAGAAGGGCCAGCTTCGCACAAGCCTGCGCGTCAGGTCCGCCCGCTACGCTACCCAAGGCGCACAGCGCCGGATTCGCCAGTCCTTCGAGCTGCAACGCATACAATTGCGTAAACAGCGGCGCCGGGATCAGGGTCGGGCTGATGGCTGAGCCATTGTCCAGGGCCTTCGAATAGGTATAGCTGGCCTGGAGCTGGAGGCCGGCCCAGCCGCGGGCAGTCAGCTTCGCCACCAGCGCATTGTAGTTGCCATAGCCGCTGTTGGCGGTGATGAACACGGGCACGTAGCTGAAGTTGTCGCATCCCGGAGTCGACGTACAGAACCATTCATTGTTAAAGCCGGTATTGCTTTTCACCGGCAGGTTCTGCGTGTAGTTCCCGATGTATCCGACTTCTGCCGAGATATTGCGCGCGATCTGGCGCTGCGCCGAAGCGCTGATCTGGCGGGTCATGGGGGTGCTCGAGGCACTGGGATCAATGGCATTGATCCCGAACGGGATGCTTGCCGACTGAAACTGCTGGTTCGCCGCCGCGACCCCGTTCAAGCTGGAGTTTCCAAATCCGCACTGTTCGCAGTAAGTCGACTGGAAATTCTGACCATAAATGGCCTGCGGCGACGAGGCGTTATAGGGCACCGGCCGGTTGAACGCCAGTTGGGCATAATTGCTCGCCGGGACCTGATCGTAGAAGATGCCAAAACCCGCGCGTAGTACGGTGTTGCCGCTGGCCGTGGACCAGGAAATCCCCACCCGTGGCCCGAAGTTGGCGACGCTGCTGCGCAGGAAATTAGCGTTGCCGTTGGCTGTGCACTTCCAGGGGCTCGAGAACTGTTGGTCGGCATAGACGGAGTAAGTGGGATACACGGGATATGGAAAATCCGGATCGACGGCGCCGGTGCCGCAAACCGAGCCAAACATGTCCACTACCTGGCGGCTGTTTGTGCTCACCAGCCCGTTGGCCGCGGGGGCATAATTAAACAGGGTGCCGTTGACTGGGGAGGGAGGAGAAAAGTACTCGTAGCGCAGTCCGAGATTCAGGGTAAGATGCGGCCGGATACGCCACATGTCCTGCACATAGCCGGCGATGGCGTAGGAGTGAAAGTTGGTATTATACGCGGCAGGCGGTTTCAACGCGTAGTCGAAGGAAGGATTGGTAAAGGCCGTCAGATTGGTATTGGGCATCGGTCCGTAGCAAGGGATGCTAATACAGGTTTCGCTGTCGCTGGTGAACTCTCCGATATCGCTGGAAACCACGAGGCCGCGACTGAAGCCGCCAGTGTTGAAGGTGTTGCGCAGCCACCGTACCTCCACGCCCAGGCGCAGGGAATGCTTTCCGTGGACGATGGAGACGTTGTCCACCAGTTCCAGTTGGCTGTCATGGCGCTGGCCGGGAGCGCTGAGCGGCGCCCCGATGCGGGCAAAGGGAAACAGGCCATCCAGGGAGGGCGCCATGATTCCGTAGAACGGAGGCAGGTAGGTCGTCCACACCGCATCGTCCCATCCGCCAAATGCGCCCAACACCCCCGGCTGGGCCCCGGCATATTGCGGATCAAGCCCGGAGAGGAAGAAGCTCGGCATGTGGCTGAAGGCGGTCAATCCCACGCTGGAGGGGTTGAAGTTCTGGTCCTGGGGCGTCTCGTTGATGCGGAAGCTGGTCCATCCCAGGTGCGCCACGTTGCTCAGCTTGTCGGAAAAAGCGTGGGTAAAGCTTACGGCCAGGCTCTGGTTGAGGGCATCCCGGATTGCGCCATTACCGGGATATGTCGCCGAGTTGGGTAAACTGTCGTCGTGCAATTGCGAGAGTTGCTGCGCGTTGTAACGCACCGTCCAGTTGCTGTTGCCGGACTGGTTGAAATCCAGCCGTCCCAGATAGTTGTTGACGTTGGTATAGTTCGGCGCCTGTCCCTGATAGAACTCCAGCACCCCGGGCACGGCAACCACATTCGATACGGGATACAACGACAGGACGTTCTGTGCGATGAGAGCATCCTGATAGCCGGACGTACCAACGAACTCGCCAAGATGACTGCGATCAAAGGAACTGGGCACGCGCTCGAAAATGGGATTGGGATTGTTGATCCGCGTGCCTTCATAGTCGCCGAACCAGAACCATCGCTTGCCGATGGGGCCGCCGGCCTGGCCTCCGAACTGCTGCGAGGAAAGCGGCTGCGCGTGACTGTTATGTTGCGCCAGAATCGCGGCCGGATCGAAACGCTGAAAACAGGTTGCCGGCGTCGCCACCGTCGTCCCCGGGACCGTGCAGTTATGGGTGCCGTTGATTGCATTCAGGTACTGGGCAGTGGCAACATACTGGTTGTAGTTCGTCGGCTCGAAGACGGGAGTAGCGTTAGGATCGGAGGGCAGCGTGATAGGCGCGGCATTCAGCGGTCCCGCGAAGGCCGCCGCCTGGTTGAAGGTCGTGCCGTAGTACGAAGAGAGCGGCGAGGTAGCGTTGAGGGCGTCACTGGCAAAGTACCCGAACACACTGCCATGGAACTGGGCGGTCCCGCGCTGGGTGACGATATTGACCACCCCGCCGATGTTGCGTCCGAACTGCGCGTCCGGCGTGGCATAGACGACGCGAAATTCCTGGATGGCATCGTTCACCTGGAAGGGAATCGCCTGGTTGCTGCTGGATGCGACATTGTCCAGGCCATCAAGCAGGAAGTCGTCTGAGGTCGGCCGTTCCCCCGAGATGCTGAAGGTGGTGTCTTTCAGTTCCGATCCTTCGGGCACATCGTGGGTGCTGGGCGCAAGCAGTCCTAGGATCAGGAAGTTGCGATTGAAAAACGGCAGACTGCGCAACTGGTCGCTGGTGACGACCGAGCTTTCTGCGGTGGAAAGATACTCCAAGCGAACGACCGACGCCCCGGCACGTGTTTTCTTCCCTGGCTTCGCCCCGGTCCCGGCCGGACCGGCGGGAGGATTTTGCGGCGGCGGGGCGGCGTTCTGAGGCGGGGGCGAAGCTCCTGTAGTGCTTTGCGAATTCGTGCCCGGGCCTTGGGCCGGGGCTTGCGCGCTCTCCTCGAATACAGTCAGCAGCAGTCTTGCGCGGTTGTTCCGAAACGAGGTCGGCAGAGGTATGGCTGGGCCGGACGGTCCTCCTGCGCCTACAGTGTTGTCTTCACCGGTGGTGGTTGGCGCGAGGGACCCACTTGCGCTCCCCACCTTGATGAATGGGGGCAGCATCTGTAGTTGTTCCCCCACCTGCACTGCGAATTTCTGGCTCTCGGGCGCGAACTTGGCGCCTGGCGCTTCTGCACTCATGATGTAGCCGTCTGCGGGATCTACATCGGCAAAGAAGAAAAGGCCGCCGGAATCGGTCGTGGTCTTACGGTCGACCCGCAGTTCTTTGTGGCGCAAGTGGAGGACCGCGTTGGCAATCGGTTTGTCCTGCTGGTCCTCGACATCGCCCGTGATGAGGGCCTTTTCCTGCGTCAGGCCACCGACACTCAAGCCAGCCAGCAATGTCATGAACACTAAGGCGTGGCGCATAAGTTGGGTTGTTCTCGCTCTTCTTAGCTAGAGCGTTCTTAGCCAGGATTTCCGTTTTTTGTTGTTTGACTGCTATCAACATAATCCCATCTCCTGTGCAGGCGAGCACTTTTTCGCGTTTGCTAACAGCGAAGTTCCCGAAATGGAACAGCCATCCCCATGCCGCATTCCAGAAGACTAGCTAGGCCCTGCCTTATTCGGCAGCGGGCGATTGGTAAGACATACTCGTTATTATTGGCGGCTGTTGGCAAAGAGCCACCTGACGCGGCGGCTCTTTGGCGGCAGGGTGCGGCAGATCGCCGCGTTACCGTTGACTGGATAGGACGACGCCCTTCACCGCCTGCTTGCCTTCCTTGATCCACTGCTCCGTCGTGCCCGCTTCGTTGTAGAAGCGCACACCAAAGGTACAGAAGAATCAAGAAAAATCGGCACGGATCGTGAACTGCCAATGACGCAAGTTACCCACGTGCTGGACGACCAATGCGAGAAGGCTCACGGCGGCCAAGACTCCGATTGGCGGCGGCCAGGGTCAGACGAAACGACTCTTCGTCAATTGGAACAGTCCGCTTTGGCGTAGCCATCCAACTGAAGAACCCGCGGGCCTGAAAAGACTTCCAGCGCGCTCACCGCCTGCTCGAACTCGGCTCGGAACTCGTCGGCAGCGACCGGGGTGTTGACGTTCACGCACGCGGCCAGGACGGTGCCCGGCTGGAACCTTATGGCGGGCGGCAAACAGGGTTCGCTCGCACAGCTCCCGCCGTAGGGCAATGATGGCGCGTATTGCGCGAGCTCCACCCACTTGTTCTGCTTCTTGGCTAACAGCTTGAAATTGCTGAAGGCGCGGCGGAAGCGCACCTGATCGTGAGCGGCGAAAAGAGCCACGCTCTTGACGGTGACCTCGCTTTTCGTGCGCCACTCAATCCAGTGCGTGGAACCCACGGGTTGTCCATCGGCAAACACCGTCGCCCGCTCGGCAGAGCCCTGCCCGCCGCTGAACATGTCGGTCATGTTTCTTGCCGGGCTGGAAGTGCAGACCAGGCCACCGGAGCTCACGTCGAACAGGTCGGAGGAGCTGATTTGGTTGGTGCCCATGATGCGGACGGCTCCTATAACTGCGAAGGCTTGGCTGGACTTGCGCGCCGCGGCGGCGGAGAGGTCCTGCACAGATTTTCTGGCCATCTCCAGTTCCTGTTTGTCGCGGTCGAGCGTGGCTTGGTCCTTGTTTGCATCCGTGTCGCGCTGCAAGTTGGCGGCCTTCTCCAGTTGCACGTTCTCTGCCCTGTGGACGGCGCCCTGCGCGTGCATGGCGCTGACAAACAGTTGTGCCTCGCGGGTCTGGACCATGGCGGTCGAGTGTTCGAAGAACGCATAGATGGCAAGCCCCAATGCAATCAGGAAGGCCAGGCCGAGAATTGCGGCAACGCCACGGGTACGGCGGAGGGCGCGCCGTGCTTGCTCTTGCTCGCGAAGGAGTACGGCCTCATGGGCGACGCGGCTCTTGTTGGGCAACTCCGGATTGCCGGCGTCGTCGGTATAGAGGTTAAAGATATGGACGCGAACGCCGTGCTTTACCTCCGCCTCGCCCAGGTCATGCAGGGACTTGTCCCACTCGCTCAACTGAGCGAGCATGTCGGCGACGATCTCGGAGACCAGAATGTGCCCGGCATCGCCGCAGTCCATCACCCGCTGGGCCATATTTATGCCGCCGCCCGCCACGTTCTGATTGGCATTAATGTCGGCCACGCGGTAGACGGGCCCGGTGTGGACGCCCATGCGCAGCTTAATTTCCGGATGCCCGCGAAGCGTGTGGCTCAACCCTACCGCGCAACGCACCGGAGATTCCGGGTCCTCGAAGAATACCAGCGCCATTCCGTCTCCGGTGGGCAAACGGATGAGCCTATTTCCTTGCTGAGCTTGTAAGAAGGTGGGGTTCTGCCGTACCGCTTCCTGCAGCATGCCCATAAGCTGGCGCTGTTGGTCCATGGGCAGCTTGGAATACGCCACAATGTCCATGAACAGCACATGGCCCATTGTCAATGTCGCTGTATCAGATACTGGTTCGTCGATAGACGGTGGCAAGCGCGCCTCTTCATCGGCACGGTAGAGATAGCTTAACTGGGATTTCCATTTTGTCCCAGCCAGATGCCATTATGTTCCACCCATCGCAGGACGACGCAACAAACTCGCGTTTGCGAAGAGAATAAGGTAGCTGTTTCCCATTGTGGAACTCACCTGGACTCGAAGTGGCCGTTTTAGGCACTGTGCTCCTGTTGACCGTAGACTGGAATCTCGGTCGAGTCCATGTCCAGCACTACTCTCTGGCGAGCGTCGAGGGTTTCCACCTTGGCCAGCAAACTGCGATTAAGAGCCGACAGACCGGTCAGGTTCTTTTCTTGGGTCAGCAGTTCGGTCTCGAACGATTGCAAGCGTGAAGCAAGCGCCGCCCCGCGCTCCCAAATCCTCTCCGAACCGATCAGCCGGAACGTCGGATCGTGCGCCAGCCGCTCGGCGTCGTTGACATCCTCATAGCCCGCCTTCCGACTGTAGACGGACTGCCGCAACAGGTCAGCCAGCGGTAACTTTTGCCCGCAAATCGGTCAGCTGCTGTTCGATGAGTTCACCCAATCCCAGACGTTCGTCTAACTCGCGCACCAGCCACTGGGTGTTCACCTCCGAAGTGCCTCGATCACGCTGAGACCCTCATGAATCAAGGCTTTCAGAGGCATCATAACCTCAGTTGTTCAGATCCAAATCGGAAATGTGGGTTCATTGGCAATCACACTCGGCTGGAGCTGCCAAATGTCGCTGCCGGAATTGACATACTACTTGTGATCAAGCGGGCGCGCAAGCGCTGGGCAGCGGCAAAGAGGTCGGGCAAGAAGAGGCTGTAGCCTCTCTGCGGTCGTTGCCTGATAATTTGAGCCGCGACGGCGCTGCCATCGCAGCCACTGAGTCAACCCCGTGAGTTTTACTTCTTGGTTTCGGGCAGTCCCGCTAGCGTGCCGGCGATGCCCTTGTTGAGCAAAGCCTGGACTACGACGCGGCGGTTCTCCGCCTGTCCTTGCTCGGTCTTGTCATTGCCGACTTGGCGGCTTTCGCCCATGGCGCCCGGGGCCAGCATGGCGGTCAAGGGAACATGGCCCTGCTGGATGATGATGTTAGTAACGTTTTCAGCGCGGTCTTCGCTGCGCTCCTGGTTCAGGGCGGCGCTACCCACGGCTGACGCGTAGCCTTTCACCTGGATGTTGTAGCCGTTGTACTGCTTGGCTTTTGCCACCAGGTCCATTAGCGGCTCGGTGTATTTGGGGTCGACCTTAGTCTGGCCATTGCCGAACAGCACAGTGACTTCGTCGAGAATGTAGTAATCGTCAAGTTGGCCGAAGCGTGCGCTGGTGGCGGCTATGGCTGCCTTATTGGCGGCGATCTCCGCCTGCTGTTTGTCGAGGGCTTCCTGCTGCGCCTTCAGAGCTGCATTCTGGGCGGCCAACGCGTCGGCCTGCTGCTGCAGCTCAGCCTGGTTTTTGGCTGCCTGCACCTGAGTCTGATGCACGCCCGCCTGGATGGACTCTGCCTGCTCCAGGTCCTCGCCGTTGAATCTTACCCAATCCGCGACCATCTGGTTTTGCGCATTGTAGCTGCCCTGCACTTCACAGGCCAGGCCGGGAATCAGAGATTACGGTCTTTTCTGGAGAAAGGACCAAGCCCCGCTCTAGCAGGAACGACTCGACCAGCGGCTTGACTGTCATTCTCAGCAACTCTTCCGAGTGGCCAGTAATGACAAAATCATCAGCATAGCGAATCAGATGTACCTGCGCGGCCCGACCGCGTTCGGAGCCTTTGCCTCGCAGCGGGAAGGATTCCCGCAGCCGACGTTCGAGGCCATCGAGCGCGATATTGGCCAGCACTGGAGATATGATTCCGCCCTGCGGTGTGCCGGAGATCGTATCGAAGAACACTTGCTTCTCAAGGTAGCCAGACTTTAGCCACTTGCGGAGGATCGCCTTGTTCAGTGGAACATTGTCGAGCAACCTCTGGTGGCTGATGTTGTCAAAGCAGCCCTTGATGTCGCCTTCGAGCACCCAGCTGGGATTCTGATGACAGAGCGTCTTGAAGCACTGTTCAATAGCATCTGCACAACTTCTTCCCCGCCGGAAGCCGAAGGAAACTCCATCGCCAAGGGTTTCCGCAACCGGATCGAGTGCCAGCAGATACAGCGCTTGCATGGCTCGATCCCGCATCGTCGGAATCCCCAGAGGACGAAGTTTTCCATTGGCCTTCGGAATGTAAATTCGCCGCAGAGGCATGGGACGGTAGCCCCGTGCCTTCAGTGACGTCACACCCTGAAGCTTCTTTTGTGGTGTATCCCAGAGTTCACCATCCACCCCAGGTGTCTTTCTGCCGTCGTTCTCTGTTACCCGGCGAACGGCTATCAGTTTGCCACTTGCCGAGTGCGTGAGAAGATGTTGCAAGGCTCGCACCTTGTTCCACTTCTTCTGCTGCACCGCCTTCACGATACGCGCTTGGAGTCGGCCAATATTGCATTCGATGTTCGCCAGTCAACGGCGCCCCATGCCGAAACAGTATTTAGGATTGCACCACATACGGGGCATGCCTTGGGGGAGCAAATCGTACAAGAGCCGGAGGCACACGAAAGAAGCACTGGAAATCAGACGACGATTGGCGATTCTGAAAACCAAGATCTTGGCGCAGCTTGAGGAGACACTGAGAAGCGCCCCCACGAGCTGGCACCTGGCCAGAGATCAGTTTCGCGGGGAAGGAGGTGGTCGCTTTGACGCTCGGATTGGGCGCTGTCTCGCCACCCCAAATGGGCACTTGCGGTGGAAAGTGAAGACCTGTCGGCACAAGTTAAGACACAGTCTCCTGATCATCCGGCTGCAGCCGGACAACAGCTGCTTGCAGGATTTTGTCTTGCTGAGGGAGGTGCCGCGCGTGGTGTCTTATTTCACATTGAGCGATGCCATGGTGCGCCGTGTGGGAAAGATTTGTCACCACGCGAGCGAGTTGGCTAAGAATATGACTGAGATGTGAAGCTTGCGGTCGCATCAATATCGGATGTCTACGGCAAGCCGATCGACGGGTTGCCCACGCTGCTGTAGGACGCTCGCGGTGCAGATCGCGGAAGCGCTCTTCACGATAGTGATGATCGCGGTGCTTCGTCGCCAGTCTTCCGCATCATCGACGACGAAGGTGTAAAGAAGAAGCTGGGGCGCTTCACCGGTGACGACTGCTCGCGGCTGTGGACGGCCCCGGCAATGCCGCCATGACTCCCGAGTTGCTGGCGCTGATGCAGAACTTCGAGTTGTGCTATGAGCTGCCGCTCAGCGCGCCCCGCATGCGGCTGGATCCGCAATTGTTGCCGGCGGCCAAACTCCAGCAGCTTGCCGGCTGGGAGAGGCCCGAAGACCTGGTGTTGCGCTACCGCTATGACTTTTTACCCAAGGGGATGGTCAGCCGGCTGACGGTGAGGCTGCAACAGCAAAGGACCCGTCGATACGCTCGTGATGGACAGCGCCGGATATCTCTATGGTACAGCCTACGGCGACGAATCCTATGGAAACGGCAACGCATTTGAGCTAAGTCCATCCAGCGGCCGATGGTTTACAACGACCTTCACGACTTCACGGGCGGCGGATTGAAAGGGAATTTCATCGAACGGTTGCCCAATTGCTCCTAGTTTCCGTGTAAGTGCACGATCGTGCAGTGAAGTTCCGAGTTTCATTGTTTGTTCGAAATCACCAGAGACTGTTGAAAAAGGAATTAAGGCAGTAATTTTCGCGAGCGAGAGCGCTTTGCGCAAACGAAGAATCAACACCTTGCGACGCACATTTCTTCGCAACTGGGCATGAAAAGAGTTTTTCAACAGTCTCACCAGGTTTTGATGCGGAAGAAGCGAAGAAGCCTACGCTTCACATCTGGCAGGCGCCGTCAAACGACTTACGCATTCGAACATCTCGACTGTAACGAAGGCCGGAAGGTGGAGAAGCCGTTGCTTCCGCATAAAGTCCGGGCGCTCTCAAAGTCCTTCAAACAGCGACACGCGTCGGAGCGACCAATCGATAGCTTCACCGAAGGCCTGGTCGAAAAGGACTAGCTCACGTCTCGGACGGCTCGAACCATAGACCGCATCGCTGCTTCAAGCGCTTCGGGCAGTGGCGCTGGACCCCTCACGAATACCTGCGGCCGCGACTGATTGGCGGTGCAGTTGTTCAATTATCCCGCATCAAAGGCGTCCCAAAAGGCCTTCAGCGAGTTTAAGGTCTCTTCAGCGCACTATTTGCGGCTGCAAGCGCCGTGGTTGCAGATTTGGCTGGCAGCGAGTATGTACGGGGGATAAAAATGGGTCAACTGCGTCCGGCGCATCCCGATCGAATGTCCCCATGATCCAGCCATTCGCCACGATATGTTCGACCTGAGTCGGCATCAGAAGGTTGGTGCACACCTCGCTATATCAGCACGGCGCAGTGATCGTCTCGCATGCCGGTGCTTCTCAAAGGGCTCGCCGCGCCAGCGACAGCGCGGCCCAGCGGTAAAAGGATAGGCTATCCCCGTGGGGATTGCCCAGCCATTCAAGGTGCTGGTACAGGCACACTTCTCGCGCGGTATCTAGTTCCTGCGGGCCATGATTGGAGTATCCCAATTGTGATTGCGTTCATTGGCCCATCCATATATAGCGGGTCGAACATTCCCACAGTTCGGAGCTCTAGGGGGAGAGTCTTCGAGACAAGCTGAACCGGGAAAAGAGGCCTACTACTTGATCTGGATCTGGTTCACCGCACCGCTCTCATCCGCTCGTGAATCCCCACCACCTGGCCCAGAGCTGTGGCGAGATCGCTGATAGCAAGCCGGATTCATAATTAATAAGGGGAGCCTTCACCGGCTCCCAGCTTTGTTGTTTAGAGATATTGGCTGGCAACCGGTGTCTCTATCTATGACTTTGGCGGTTGCATCCCTGTCACCCAAGATCTCACCCAAGACTGTTCTAACTTCCACGTAGTTGCAAGTATTTACGCGCGGTTGGCAGTTCCCGAGAGCCTTGTAAGTTGTTGTAAACAAATAACCGCACGCCTTGACACGGTAGAGGTCAGGAGTTCGAGTCTCCTCGTGCCTACCATTTTCTTCAAGCACTTACAGCCCAATCGCCTGCCTCATCCATGCACATTAACGCACATTAAGCACTAACCGCCTTGTTTGCAGGCATTTTCGGTGGTGGAAGCGGTGCCTGGCGCACCATTTCGACGATCTTGCCTTGCGTTTCGCGAGCATCCTCGCTGAACGCCTGTGCGTAGAGCGCCAGGGTGGTGTTGGGATTGCCATGCCGCATCAGTTCCTGAACCACCTTGACGTCTTCCCTGTTCGCCTTGAGCAACGACGCGTAGGTGCGCCGGAACGTTCGCCAGCCGATGTTTTTCTCGATGCCCAGCTTTTCGGCTGTGCGCCGGATGTGACGCTTCAGCATCGTGTCCGGGTAATACGGCTCTAGGCCCTTGGCGCGATGCGAAGCGAATATCCAGGCATGGTCTTCCGGGTAGGGCGCGACGTCACGCCAGGCTTTCAGGTCCTCGAGCTGGAACGGATGAAGCGGCACCAGTTTCTTGGACACCTCGGTCTTAGTGTCGCCGACGTGTCCCTTGGAAACGGTTTTCACCACCGACGCCGTGCCCTTGTCGAAGTCGATGTCGCACCACTGCAGCCCGAAGGCCTCGGTGATACGAAGACCGTTGCCGTATTCGATCGAAATCGCAGCCCTCTCCCGGGCCTGCGATTCCGTCCACAAGGCATTGATCTCGCCGGCCGTAAGCAAGTCGGGAATGCGGCTGCGCTTCCCGCTCTGCCGTACCAGCTTGATGGGGTTGTGGCCGGCCGGGACGAATTCATAACGCTGGGCGTGCGTGTACAACACGCTGAACACGTCCCGGATTTTCTGTTTAGTCGGCTCGGCAAGAGGCCTCGTCGGAACCGTGATCCAGTTTAGAGAGGCCAACCACTGCTCGACCGCGATCGTCTTCACGTCGGACATGCGGGTCTCCTCCCAGCGCGGAAGAATATAAAGATCCAGCGTGTCCCGATAATTAACTTTGGTTGGGTATGCGCGGTGCATATCTGAGTCGATCAGTTCCACCTCTTTAAAGTGCCTGGCGACAGTTCCAACCGTCGGACCCTGTAGCGCCGGGCTCATGCCGTTGATGGTTAACCGCACTTGGTCAGCAGCCTTCTGGACCTGCGACTCCGTCTTCAACTCCTGGGTCGTGCCGACGACGGCGTGCCGCTGAACGCGGCGGCCGTCGCCGAGCGTGACCCGATATCGCAAGATCCATTCGCTGTGACCATCTGCGCGGGGTACTTTGATCAAATTGCCCTTCTGGTACCGTTGCCGTGACTTTGTCACTCAATGCTCCTTTCAAGCACGGCACGGGTCGCAGGCCGAGTTTACGCGGCTGCGAATCCAAACAGCAAGTTCCGAAAGAAAGAACAGCCAGCGGCGGCGCTGACCATCCCCGCGAGGGTGCGCTGGAACTTTTCCCTCACGCGCCAGCTGTTTCAGATGTTGCGGCGACATGTGGACGAACCGCGCCGCTTCTTCGGCCTCTACAGGCTCCTCCAGCACGGCCGGGGCGAACCGCAGCTCGGCGGCGGAATTCTGGGCCGGGTCATGCCCGGCCGGCGTCAACACGGGATTTGAGCGGACGGACTGCTTCGCCTGCACCGGCGTGGACGGTATCATCGAAAGTACGCGCTCTTGCTGATGAATCATTTTGTTTTCCTCTCTTTCGAGCTACTTCGGCGCTTGACTTTCGTTTCCCGTTTCACTCGCCCCTTCCGGTTCCACCAATTGAGTGCAGATTTGTTCTGAGCCCAGCGCAGGCACTCCTGCCGTTCGCACACGGTCTGTGTCCGCCGCGGCTTAACGAAGTACGTCTGGCAGTCGGGATTGGCGCATTTTCCCAACCTGCCGGGCGTATAGTCCTTCAGGAACAGAATACAAATCAAATTCCAGAGATCAGTCGCCGCCCATTGAAAGGCGGCCGGAGCCGGTCCCGATGCGTCCGCTGTATCAAAGGTTAGATTCTGGAGCGCATCAGCCCTGATACGTTGCAGCGCGTCACGGTCCCCCTCCCAGGCTTTCCTCAGAACTGCGCGTGCTGCCAGTAGCTCCTCCGAACTCACGCCAAAACGCAACGATTCCTGCTCGTTCGACATGACGCCAGAAATCGGAGGCTGCTGTTCTCCGTCCGGGTAAGCTGGCCGTCCCGGGTGGTAATCAAGTTCGAAGTGGAGAGGCCCATACTGGCGGATGAATGCCTCTGCCGCACTGAGTTCGATGAGCGTGGATGCCTCACAAACCAGCCCCGCGGGGACGCCCCAGTCCGGAAGATTCGCCAACGCTTCGTGCGGCGGCATTCGCCAGTCGCTTGATTCAACATGTGCAGAGCCAAGCCAACCGTAGATTGTGTACGATGACTCCCTCAGATCCAGGTTCAGTTGCCGCCGGCTCTCAATAGTACGAGGGGTCATCGCCCTATATTTTATGAAAGCCCTTATCTCATAGGGCTTCCCGTCTTCTGCCGCGTGCCTGTCTTTCATTGCTGGTTTCATACTTTTCATAACGATATTTACATTACATTATTATGTGATATCCTGTCAATGATATTTTGGCTAAAGCAAGAATGCATGGACCGCAAAGAAACGGTAATGACTAATTTCTCGACTCTTCCGGCCGTATCAACTCGCCGTACGGGACTGCAGATGAGCCTGCTTCTAGCGGATCTAAAGCCGTGCGTCTGCGGATCGCTCACAAGTGAATTGAATTCCCAATCACTGGCGAACCTGCCCTTTTTCACAGCCGAGCGACGTGCACAGCAATTAGAACTTGAGCGTGAGCAACGGCAACCATACATAGCCTTGAAGGAATTTTGGAGCCGCCTGAATGCGATTGCGCAGAATGGCCATAACCGGTCTCGATTTCATCTGAATCTTTTCGAGGCGCTTATCTGTGCGGCCGCGCTGCGGCTTGCCATGCGCAAGCGCAAGCCCAGATCCGATCCGGCCTCCGCGATCCCCAACACGCCTGAGATGAGCCGTCGGCGCTCGCAACTGCTGCGACGAGTCGAAAACCTGGCGCGACAACTCCAAAGAAAGTTACGGACAGAAGCCGGCGAGAAAGTCAGCACCGAGTTCGTGCAACGCATGCGCGAGTACCTCAACTCAGTGTTTGGCGCGCTGTTTCATCGCCTACCAAAGTGGGCGAAGCCGCCGAGCCTGAGGAAGTTCTATCAGACAGTGCTTGACGAGGCCTGTCGATTAGCGATTGAACGGCTGGCCGACATGGGAATCCGGGAACCGGACGCTGCCGAGGTCAGGCGCCTGGTTCGTCGCTATCTGACGTATTCGCGCAGAGGCCGCACCGGGTTTTCGATTCAGTGGATTTCGACAAATCCTGACGTGGTCAGGAGAGTTCTGGCCACATTCATTACCGAGTCCTGGGCAAAACAGGAGCGCAAGCAACAACGAAGGAAACGATCACGGAGGACAAATGACAAAACACGCAGTGTCGCATGCTAAGCAGCATCAGCGTGCGCTCGAAAATCCAACCACACGGAAATTGCTGAAAGAGCTAATTGCTGAATGGGATCACCTCAACCTTGTCCAGCGCGGAGAGCGGCTCAAGGCACTAAAGAAGTTGCGCTGCACCGACCACGGTTTAGCGAAAGCGCTCCGCCAGGACCCAAGAACAATCAGCCGGGACCTACGCATTGCGGACCTTCCTGCGGAGCAGCGTGCCAAAATCGCGCGGGGGGCGAGTGCCGCGCAATTCTTGCGGCAAAAAAAGTTGAAACAGCGCATCCATGGCGAGCGCGGAAACTTGGCTGACAAAAATCGCCCGAAGCCTGGAGCTGACGCAAAGATCCTGCCTCTTCAAAATGAGATTGCACCCTTAATCACCTCAGTACGGCAGTTGGAAGAGCGCGTCTCCACGGTCGAAAACAAGATGGCCCACGCTTCGCTGCCGGGTCAAGCGCAAGTATCATCATCCGATCAGCCGGTCGGCGTCCCCGCCAACGTCGAAGGCAGTCAACCTACTCTTCAAGAGCTGATACGTGCACTTCAAAACCAGAAGATGGACGCTTTGGACGATCATTGGAAAAAGTTGAAGGAGACTTGTCGGCCTCGGCGCCCAGTGCTGATATAGACGTATGCGCGCGCCGCGCTATGGGCAATCCTGACCGGAAGCAGGTCAGCACCAGGTTCCTAGAGCGGCAAAAATTATTTGGATACACGGAAGGACGGTTGCTCAACAACAATGTGGCATGAGCGGAATTGGACCCTCATCGAATTCTCCAACCGGAGCGGCCGCGTAGCTGATAACTTAGCTAGGTGCTGAAAATTCTTGACTTGTTTCTCTTGGCGCTGATCGCAGAGGGGGTTGACACGCCCTACCGGTGGCAGCGCCAGGCTGCTGTTTCGACGGGGGCGTCCTTACCGAGTATCCGGCGTCTCGCCGCTCTGGGCCTGGTGCGAGAAGCTGAGCCGGGCCCGAGGGGGAGCCGGCGCTTCAGTCTGACCCGCGCCGGTCGCAGCGAACTGCAAGACATCACACAATGCGTCGAAACAGCTATGCAGAAGGAGGTTCAGGACGTTGAGACTCTTGTCAGGCTGGTTGCGTTAGCGTATGCGAGGGGCAAACGTGATCTTGCCACCGAACTGCTGAAGCAATCCGCCCTTGACCGCCAGAGGCACATTGGTCGCCAGGAGAGGTCTCTATCGTATTCGTTGCCCGGCAACGTGGCGGAATTTTATTCCAAGGTCATCGCACAATTCGAGGTTGGAAGGCAAGAAGCGGCTATACGCACCATAAATCTGCTGGTTAGCAACATAAACGTCGAAGCTCGCCGAAAAACCACGTCGCGGAAGCGCTCTGGAAAGGGCCGGGAGTAAGGTCCAAAAAGCCGCCAACGCTTTTCCGCTCTTGCGGGGAAGTGGCAGTCGCGCTCGACCTGGCCCTTGACGGGGTCGAAGAGGGCGCTTTCGAACTCCTGCACCTTGCCTCACCTTAGACATATCATGTGCATGTGGCCGCGTTGCGGACGGCGCTCGCAAAAGTGGCTGCCCCCTTGTCGTGCAGCAGGTCGAGCTCGTCGACCAGACCCTGGCGCTCGAGCAGGCCGAGGGTGCGATAGACGGTCACGCGATTGATGTCGGGATCGACGCGCACCGCCTTGCGCAGGGTTTGTGCGCCATCGAGGTGCTCTGACGCGCTTGTACAGCAGGCGACGCCGAATGGCGCTGCCTGCACTGCGGGTGCAAGCCGCCTCGCGGTCATTGAATCGAGCAGCCAACTGCATTCCCGAGATTCTACTGGCCGCGCCCGAAATTCCGCACATTTTGGATTGCTGTTTTTCTCGATTCCGCGGAATTCGTCCTCGTCTGCCACCCTTATTGCAGGCAGTATCCATGCATGTTTTCATTGATGCGCGGGTTTTTAGGTGGTTTTTCGTCGATAGCGGCCGGGACGAGCTGGGGTAAGTCGAATCCAGAGCGTAAGATCCGGTTCCCAGCCGCCCGGGGCGTCAGCCGGAAGGCGGCGTCTGCAACAAACCCATCTTCCTCTACCTGTATCATCACCAAAGTAATTGCTTCTTCCATCGGTAGTTTCCGCTTGAATGCCACTATCCAGGACAGCTTCTTCAGCAAGGCTAACTTCCTCTCCCAACCTAGCTTCCAGTCAAAAAGCCGCGCCCCCCAACCTTTTCCTCCTACCCGCCCAGCACTAAAACCCACAACAGAACCTCGTTCCCGGCGCCCAATCCCAACTTCCAATCGGTTATTTCCGCTTGAGTGCCACCACTGGCCCCAGCACCAGTTCCCAGCCAGTCCTCCATTCCCCGGCAGCCGCCGCCGGCAAAAAGACAAGCCCAAACCCTCCTACCCGTCTCCCATTCCTCACTATTCCCCGGCCCCGGACACCAAACTACACCCCCCATCGGTAGCTTCCGCTTGAGACCCCACTGGCCCAGCAGCGGTCGCCAACAAAAGAGCGGTAAACAGCCGCTGGCAGCGCCGTCAGAGCGTGATTCATGGCGACGGATTCGGATGGTGGCAAACGGCACGGAACGAGAAAAAACCCTGGTAATGCACGATTTCATGAAGCCTTCGTGACCACTCACCTGCGGATACACAATGCACATGGGATAGCCGCCGTTGTAGGCGCCGGAGCGCATGCCGATGACCGGCGGAGAGGAGAAGGGCTGGACGTACATCTTGACCGGCTTGCCGCGGCCGCCCGAGGGCGAGCCGAAGTCGACCGACTGGACGTTGGCGCCGTAGCCGGTATTGATCCAGTTGCGGCCCGGGGTGCGTTCCATCCAGTCGTAGACACCCTTGGCGGGGGGTGATTTTGGCCCGGCGCCAGGTCGGGTGTATAACGGAATTATGGGCGATATGACTAAGCTAGATCAACCGAAATTGGCAACCGGGCGCGCAGCCCGTTATGGGAAAGGACCTGTTATGAAAACATCTGCTGTAAAGCGCCGCGACCTCCACCTGGTCACGGAGCCGCCAACTAAGCCTGACGACACGGAAGCCCGGCAGATCGCCGAGGCTGTGCTCCAGTTACAGACGCTGCGAGACGACTTCGAGGCCGAGGTGCTGTCCGGCATGCCGAACCTGGAACACGTAACCCAGCTGATCATGGAAATGGCTGCGGCACGCAAGAACCAGGCTGAACCCAAAAGAATTCAGGATTCCGTGTATCCCGTGCTTCCGTGGTGATCGCCTGAACTCACAATGACAAAAACGGATTGCTTTCGCGCTCTTCTCCGATGGTGGTCAGCGGGCCGTGGCCCGGGACGACGATGGTTTCGTCCGGCAGCGCCATGACCGGCCCATGCAGCGAGCGCATGATCTTTTCGTAGGATCCGCCGGGCAGGTCGGTGCGGCCGATGGAGCCGGCGAAGAGCGTATCGCCGGCAATCAGCTTCTTTTCCGGCGCGAAGTACAGGCAGATGCTGCCTTCGGTGTGACCCGGAGTGTGCAACACGTCGGCGCTCAGGCTGCCGGCTTGGACCTTGTCGCCTGTGCTCAGGCTGCCGTCGATTTCTACGGCGCCGGGAGAGCGCATGCCGATCCACGCCGCCTGCACATCCAGCATCTTCAGCAGCCCGTAGTCGTTCTGGTTGAGCAGGATAGGCGCGCCGGTCAACCGCTTCAGCTTCATGGCGCCACCCACGTGATCGATGTGCGCGTGGGTAACGACAATCTGCTTCACCGCGAGGCCGTGCCGCTCGACGACGGCCATAACGTCTTCGATGTCGTCGCCAGGATCGATGACCATGGCTTCTTTCGATTGCTCATCGCCGATAACGGAGCAATTGCACTGCAGCGGGCCGACGGGGAAGATTTCGTGGATCATGGTAAGAGCATAGCAGTCAGCAGTCGGCAGTCAGCATTCAGCCTTTGAAGTGATTAGCCGAGCGCGGTCGTTTGTTGCCGTTCGATAGAATCCCCGGGAGGGTTAGGTCGAGTTGGCCAGCAGCGATCGGCAAGGGCTGAACGCTGAGTGCTGAGTGCTGATTGCCGATTGCTGAGTTCTGCAGTACACTTCGCCCATTCGCGTCACTCAGTTTCGGCGCGCAAGCGCTTGAGGATATAGCCATGGAACGCATCCGTTTCGTGACGCATCGCGGGCGGCGGGTCCTGTTCGTGGACTTCACCGAATGCACGGCACAGCAAGTAGCCGAAATCGCCGACCAGGTGCCTGCCGTGCTGGCGCAGGAGCCGGCCGGGTCGGTGCTGTTGCTGGCCGACTTCACCGGTGCTGAATTCACGCGCGAAGCTGTCGAACATGTCAAGATCGCCGCTGCCATCGATAAGCGCTACCTGAAGCGCGACGCCTGGGTGCTCGACCACAATCTGCCGCAAGCCCTCTACGATTCCGTGCGCACCTTCAGCACGCGCGAGCTTCCCGTCTTCGCCACGCGCGAGGCGGCAATGGATTATCTGGCGGGGGCTGATTAAGCCCCGAAGCAGCAGCGAACCGAGGTTACCGGCTCGGAGGCACAGGTGTGGGAGCGGGTTGCTGCTGCGCCGGAATGGTTGGCGTTATCGGCTTGGATTGCATTGGGGCCGTCTTGGCCGCACCCGATTTCGAACCTTCCAGCACCGATCCGATGCGATGCGAATGCCGCGCGGCAAATACCGACAGCGTGATCGAGGTCAGCATAAAGATGATCGCTGCCCAAGTGGTGGCCTTGGTCAGCATGGTCGCGGCCGTACGGGTGCCGAAGGCGGTCTGGCTGCCCATGCCGCCGAAGGCAGCGGCGAGATCGCCGCTCTGGCCGCTCTGCAGGTACACCACAATAATGAGGAAGAGGCAAACGATGATGTGAATAGCGGTGATCAGTGCAACCATGTAGCTCTCAATTCTTTTGTGACGGCCGCGCGCCGGCGCTCAGCAGCTCGCCAGCTGTAATCTCTTCATTCTCTAGATTACGCACAACCGGGCGTGACGTAAATTCAGGCAGCAGCGGTGATTGCAATCGTAAGCTCCTGCCTGATTGGATATTCGATTCTATCATGCTTGCTGTTTTGCCGTGCCCTGAACCATGCCCTCCGAAATCGGACTTTTTCGGCAGCCTGTGGAATCATGACCATCCGCCTACGGGCGCCGCACTTAACGGTGATGCCCACTGCCAGGGTGTTGCTAAAATGCCGAGGAGAAAACCTGATCCTTCCGAAGGGTTTGCCGGTCCACGGCATTGTGGGTTACGAATGTTCCGTTTTCCTGGACGAACGCTCATCCTGCTGTTTGTGCTGGTAGGAAACGGCAGCGGCTGGGCGCAACAAGCCCCGTCTGTCGCGAGCCGCCCATGGGACGCTTCGCAGGCCAAGCAATCGCTCAAAGCGCCTCCGCGGCTGGCACCCGCGCCCATACTCGACCCGGCAAAGATCTATACCTTATCGGAGCTGGTGAACATCGCCGAGGAAAACAATCCGGATACGCGCGTTGCCTGGGAGAACGCCAAGGGGCGAGCGGCGGATGTGGGAATTGCGCAATCCACGTTGTATCCCACGCTGGCGGCCGCCGCCCTCGCGGAGACGAACCGCTTCGACATCCTCTTCGACACCACATATTTTCGACAGACTCTGGACACCGGTTCCGGCGCCTTCTCGCTCGATTACATCATCTTCGATTTCGGACGGCGTTCGCAGCAGGTTTCGATCAGCCGCAACAATCTGCTGGCGGCCAATTTTCAATTCAACGACACCCACCGCAGAATCATTTTCCAGGTGATGCAGGCCTATTACCGGCTGTTGGATACCAAAGGCCTTCAGGACGCCGCGGATGCCAATCTGAAGAACGCGCAGACCGTGCAACAGGCGGCTGAGGCGCGACTGCAAAACGGATTGGCGACCTTGCCCGATGTCCTGGAAGCGCGCAGCGCCGCCGCGCAAGCCGACTACGACCTACAGGCGGCCATCGGGGCAACGGAAATTGCCCATGGCGATCTGGCCATGGCCCTTGGGATTTCACCGCTGACGCAGTTTCAAGTGGAAAGCATCCAGAGCATCAACTTGCCGGGCAGCATCGATGACACCGTAGAAGCTTCCATCGACAAGGCGCTGGCGCAACGGCCCGACTTGATGCAACGGGTGGCCCAGTTGCGGGCCGCAGGCGCAGAGGTGAAAGCGGCGCGCCGTAACTATTCCCCGACGCTCAGCTTCGATGGCACCGCGGGCTTCAGCCGAATTTACGGTCAGCAGCTCGGCTCACCCCCCGTCTATTCGCCGACCCTGGGGCCCTGGGACGCGCGGCTCACCCTAAGCTGGACATTATTCGACGGCTTGGCACGGGAAAACCGGTTGGCCCAGGCGCACGCCGATCAAAAACAGGCAGCCGCCGCAGTCGACTCCATTCGCGATCAGGTCGAAAACGAGGTCTGGGCCGCCTATTCCAACGCCCGCACGGCGCTGCGTGAGCAAAAGGCGGCCGCGGCGCTGCTGGAATCGGCTACCGAGTCTTACAATGCTGCGCTGGAGTCTTACAACTACGGCGTGCGCAGCCAGATTGACGTGGTATCGGCGCAGCGAACCCTGGCCGACGCGCGCTCTACGGACGTAACCGCGCGCACACAACTGCTCACCGGATTGGCCGCGCTGGCCTACCAGACGGGCGACTTACTTTACGGAAAGAGACCCTGATATGAACAGCGACTTACCATCCTCCTCACGTCTGCGCGGATGGCAAATTGTGGGCATCACGTTGTGCATGCCATTCGTCATGATGTCGACAGGCTGCTCCCGCGCGCCTACATTTAACCTCCTCGGATCATTTTTTCCGGCGTGGATCCTCTGCGGAATCCTTGGCATCCTGCTGGCCGTCATGGTGCGGATTGTATTTGTCCGGCTGGATTTCGAAAAGGAGCTTGCGCCTCTGATCCTGGTTTATCCCTGCCTGGCCGCGTTTTTCACGTTCTCGATCTGGCTGGTGTTCTTCAGCTGACTCAAGGAGAGATGCCATGCCCGAAACCGCAACTGCTCTTCAGCCTGATGTTCGCAGTGACGAGGGACCCGGACGCAAGCGTCTGGGGAAGATCGTGAGCGTGGTGATCCCTCTCGCCGCACTGATCACCGGGTTAACCGTGATTCGTGAGACCACGCTGTATCCCCGCACTGACGATGCAGAGGTCTTCGCCAATTTCATCGGTATCGCTCCCCAGGTGGACGGCCCGCTCGTAAGTCTCCCGGTGCAGGACAACGAGTTCGTGAAGCAGGGTGGGCTGCTTTTCGAGATCGACCCTCGCCCGTACGACTATGCGCTGCATCGGGCGCGGTCCGACCTGAGCACGTTGGAGGGCCAGATTGTCGATGAAACCCGGACCATCGCCTCGCAGGAGAGCGCGGTGGGTGCGGCGCAGGCGTTCACTCAGAACGCGGCTGCGAATGTGGAACGCGCAGCATCGGCCGTCGAAGAGGCCAAAGCGAATGTCGCCGCCGCAAAAGCAGCTTTAGACCGGGCCGAGGCCGATCTCCAATACACGACACGAAATTACAACCGCATCGAGCCGCTGCTGGCCAAGCAATTCGTCACTGTCGATCAGGTGGACCAGGCGCGGACGGATGTGGTCGCGCGGCAACAGGTGGTCGACCAGTCGCGCTCGCAGCTCGCGCTGGCGCAGGCGCAAGTGCTAACGGCGAAAGCCCAATACGACCAGGCCAAAGCCGCTATGACGCAGAGCCATGAGCAACTGCACCAGTCGCAACATAGCGTGCTGACACTGGAGCCGCTGACGGCGCAGCGCGAGGGCAAGCGAGCCAACATCAACACCGCCGAGTACAACCTGAACAACACCCGCGTCTACGCGCCGTTCGACGCGCGGGTCACCAACCTCAGCATCTCGCAAGGGGCTTACGCCCATGTCGGCCAGCAGATGTTCACGCTGATTGATACCCGCATCTGGTGGGTGGTCGCCAACTTTCGCGAGACCCAACTCCGGCACATCCATCCGGGTATGCACGCCGATGTGTACGTGCTCTCACGTCCCAACGTGCGCTATGAGGGCGTGGTCGACAGCGTCGGCTATGGAGTGCAGCCCGATTCCACGTTGATCGGCACCTTCACGCAAACCGGCCTGCCCGACGTACAGCGCTCGCTCAACTGGGTCCACCTGGCTTCGCGGTTTCCGGTGCGAGTGCGCATTCTGGCGCCCGAGACGGAGCCGTTCCGCTTGAGCGAGTCGGCGGTCGTGGTCACGCGGCCAAATCGTCCCGGAGAGAAGTAGCCATGGCATCTCGGGATGCAGCCCTGCCCGCCGTCGCCCCAGCCGGTACGCTGGACGAAGCCAGCGCGTGGTTCTGGCAATTCCTGAAGCACGAGCTTTCCCCTTATCCCGGCCGGGCCTGGGTCGTGGGGCGCATGACCATCGCCGCCACTCTCATCATGCTCCTGGTGATGACCTTCCGTATTCCCTACGGATTTCAGGGCGCCATCTACACCTTCTTCATCAGCCGCGAAAATCCCCGGGCAACGCTGATCAGCGCGGTTCGGACAGCCATTGCGGTGGTGATCGCCATGGGCTACATCATTCTCACCATCATGATGACCGTGGCCGCTCCACTGACGCACTTCCTGTGGGTCGCCGCCGCGTTGTTCCTGTGTTTTTACCTCATTCGCGTCATCCCCGATTACCCTCTGGCGCTGGCCTTCGGATTCACCCTGGCGGTCTCGATCACCATCTGGGACCAGTTCACGGTCACCGTCAACGACCGCGTCGAGAACACGCTGTGGCTGGGCTATACGGTGATCGTCGGTACGGCGGTGACGGTGGTGGTCGAGTATGTCTTCCGCCGCGTGCATCCCATCACCGACCTCACGCACGGTATTGACAGCCGGTTGGCCGTGGTGGAAGAACTCCTGCAGCAGATCGCAGCCGACCAGCCCATAAGCAGCAAGGTAGAAAAAGAGCTCTCGCTGTATTCAGCCCTTGGCATTTCCAGGACGCGAAGGCAACTCCTGCGCTCCGGTTATCCGCAGGAGTTCATCGCCCGCATGAACGTAGCCGTGTCCCTGTTGGGCCGGCTGACGGATCTTGCTTCCAGCATGCGCGCGCTCCGCTCCCCGCAGTCCATCAGGATCCAGCCGTCCGATCGCGAGCGATGCTTGCGCCTGGCCAAGCAGATCGCGGAGCTGCGGCAGAGTCTGATACAGCAGAAACTGCCCCGTGCCATCGATATTCCCAGCCAGAGCCAGCCCTCCGGGTTGCCTCTTCTGCCTGAGATGGAGCGCACCGTCGCGCTGATCCCACACGCGTTTTCCGGCTCGGAAAGCCTGGACGATCTGTTTCGTCCGCCGCCATTGGCGGCGCAGGCGCAGGGATCTCTGTTTGTGCCCGACGCCTTCTCCAATCCCGGCCATCTGAAGTTTGCCATTCGCGGCGGTCTGGCTACGTTGCTGGCCTATGTCGTCTATCAGTCGGTGGATTGGACCGGGATCAGCACCGCGATGCTCACCTGCGTTGCCACCGCGCTGACGACGATCGGGTCATCACGGCAAAAGCAGTTTCTTCGCCTTGGGGGAGTAATCGTCGGCGGCTTTATCTTCGGCTTTGGCGCTCAGGTCTTCGTGCTGCCGTATGTGGACTCGATCGTGGGATTCACAGTTGTATTTGCCATCGTCACGGCAATCTCGGCCTGGATCGCCACGGCGACGCCGAGACTCTCGTATCTTGGCGTGCAACTAGCGCTGGCCTGGTATCTGATCAACCTGCAGGAGTTCACCATCCAGAGCTCGCTGGCCGTCGCGCGCGACCGTGTCATGGGTACGCTGCTCGGCCTGACTTGCATGTGGCTGGTCTTCGACCGGCTGTGGGTCAAGGACGCGCTGCAAGAGATGCAGGACGGATTTGCCCGCAACTTGCAGATGCTCGCCGAACTGATTGAACTAGCGCGAAAACCCCCTAGCGAGGAGGTCGGCGAACGAGCTCTTCAATTGCGCGATCAGATCAATGATGGGTTCAATGCGGTGAAGGCCCAATCCGACGCCGTTCTTTTTGAGTTTGGTCCTTGGCGACAACGAAAACTGCAGATTCGCGACGACTTCCGGCGCTGGCAGCCGTCGCTCGGCGCGCTGCTGCAAGTGCAGGTTACCGGGTTGCAGTACCTTTACCAGAGACGATTCGCCGAGCTCGCGCCGGCAATTGCCGAGGCTCTCTCCAATTTCGAGGAGGACATGGCCGTCACCGCCCGGGCAATGTCCAATGACGTCGCTGGCAAGGTCACCGCGGCGGTGCCCGACGCGCAGCAATCCGCCAACCGGTTGGTGGACGCGATCAACCAACATTACGCAGCTTCGGCCCAGGCCGTACCTCCACCCCTGATGGCCATGAGCGCTCTGTCCCAGAATCTCGCGTCCATCATTACGCCGCTGTACAAGGAGATCCACGCCACTTTCACCAGTCCCCGCTCGGCCATCGAATCGATGCATCGCCACGGTATTCACGGGTTGGCGTAGATCGGCGCTGTATGGGCCGGCGTAGGCATTGTGGCAGACTGTTTGCAGGCTCCTCACCTCTGGTTGTGACCTTCGGCTTCGCCTGGCGTGACCGCTCTCACTGCACTTCGGCCTGCCCCGGTGCATTATGCCGCGCAGAGGAGAAAAGTGTCCCCACATCATGGGTCTAATGACGCTTTGACGCACTATGAGACGAGTTCTCGTTCTTGGTGCTGCAGGCAGGGATTTTCACAACTTCAACCTCATCTTTCGCAATAAACCTGAATTCGACGTCGTCGCCTTTACCGCCAATCAAATTCCCGACATCGCAGGCCGTCATTATCCACCCGAACTTGCGGGCAGCCTTTATCCGCGCGGCATTCCGATTCTCGAGGAATGCCGGATGGAAGAAATCGTCCGCGAAGAACAGGTGGATGTGGTCGTGTTTTCCTACAGCGACGTGAAGCACGAAACGGTGATGCACCTGGCCTCGCGCGCTGTGGCCGCGGGGGCTGACTTCTGGCTCCTCAGCGCGGCACATACCCAACTGCAGGCGGCGGTTCCCGTGATCTCGGTCTGTGCCGTCCGCACCGGTTGCGGCAAGAGTCCGGTGTCGCGCCGTATTGCCGCTGAATTACGAAGTCAGGGATGGCATCCGGTTGTCATCCGCCATCCCATGCCCTACGGCGACCTGGTCGCGCAGCGTTGCCAGCGATTCGCCACTCTGGCTGATTTGGACCGTTACGAGTGCACGATTGAAGAGCGCGAAGAGTACGAACCGCACATCAGCGAAGGAACAACGGTATACGCGGGCGTGGACTACTACGACATCATGAAGGCTGCGGAAGAGGATGGCAACGTCCTCCTGTGGGACGGCGGCAACAACGACACCTGCTTCTATCGGCCTGACCTCGACATCGTCGTTCTCGACCCGCATCGCGCGGGACACGAGCTCGCCTACTGGCCCGGCGAAGTGAATTTCCGCACCGCCCACGTGCTCATCATCAACAAGGTGGACACCGCGAAGCCCGAGGCGATCGAGACAGTTCGTCACAATATCGCCAAGGTAAACCCCACGGCGCAGGTCATCGAGACCGCCTGCCGCGTGATGGTGGACGATCCGGAGAGCATCACCGGCAAGCACGTGCTGGTGGTGGAGGACGGGCCGACGCTCACGCATGGCGAGATGACCTACGGCGCGGGAGTCTTCGCCGCTCTGCAAAACAAAGCCGGAAAGATTGTCGATCCGCGGCCGTACGCCGTCGGCTCCATCCAGAAAACCTTCGAGAAGTTTCCGCACCTCGGCAACGTGCTGCCCGCCATGGGCTACAGCGAGACGCAACGGCACGAATTGCAGGAGACCATCCGGCGCGTTCCCTGCGACCTGGTGCTGGTGGCGACGCCGATTGATCTGGCGCGCACCATTCACATCGATCAGGCTACCGACCGCGTCCGCTATGAGGTCGAGGAGGTGGGCGAGCCGGCCATCGCCCAACTCATCGAGCGCTTCACCGCAGTGAAGGCAAAAGCGGCCTTCGCCGGGGGCCCCGATTCGCAACACGAGCGCGTTCCAACGCTGGCAGGGAGGTAGCCATGCACAGCAAAGACTTCGTTTCCTTGCGCGAGTTCTCGCCGGGCGAGATTCGGCACTTGCTCGATATCGCTTGCCGTCTCAAGGCAAACCCGCAGGCCTACGCGGAGGCGCTCACCGGCAAGACGCTGGCCATGATCTTCGAAAAGCCATCACTGCGCACGCGTGTGACCTTTGACGTCGGCATGGAGGAACTCGGCGGGCACGCCATCTATCTATCGCCGGCGGAGATCAGCCTGGGTAAGCGCGAGTCGGTGCACGACATCGCGAAGAATCTGGAACGCATGGTGCACGGCATCATGATTCGCACCTTCGCGCACGAGATTGTGGAGCAGATGGCGCAACACGCGCGTGTGCCGGTGATCAATGGGCTGACCGACTTCAGCCATCCCTGCCAGGCCATGGCCGACTACCTGACGATGCTGGAAGTGAAGGGCCGCATCACCGGGTTGAAGGTCGCCTACGTTGGTGACGGCAACAATGTGGCGCATTCGCTGATGTTCGCGGGCGCACAGTTGGGAGCACACGTGTGGGTTGCCACCCCGCCGGGCTTCGAGCCCAACCTGGATGCGACGTCGTGGGCGCGCCTGTGTTGCAGCGAAACCGGCGCCAGTATCACGCTGACGCGCGATCCCGAGATGGCCGTCTCCAACGCCGATGTGGTCTACACCGACGTGTGGGCCAGCATGGGGCAGGAGGACGAAGCGCAGGCGCGCGCCAGAGTTTTTCAGCCCTACCAGGTGAATACCTGTCTTTTTAGTTGCGCGAAGGAGGATGCCATATTCCTGCATTGCTTGCCGGCGCATCGTGGCGATGAGGTGACCGACGCGGTCATCGACTCGCCACGCTCGTTCGTTTTTCAGCAGGCAGAGAACCGGCTGCACGTGCAGAAGGCAATCCTGCTGGAGCTGATGGCGGAGAAAGCCGAAGACGAGCGGGAAGTATGGGAGGTGGCGCTGGAATCGGCGCGGTAATTAGCCCAGCGCGGAAGCGCTGGGAGGGGATTTCATTTAGCGGCCCAACCCTTTAGGGGCGACAGACCAAGACGCGTTGCCACCCCCGAAGGGGACCCAGAAGTTTGAATGGTGCAGGTGACCCGGCGCTTTCGAGCTGGGCTATGTCCTTGCGGGCCTGATGGCCCGTTGTGCACCTGGCTCCCTTCGGTTTGAAAGATGGGAGGGGGACCGAAACCTTATGTACCGAACAGCGCTGGTTGCGATCGGCGGTAACGCTCTGATCCGGGCAGGCGAAAAGGGCACAATTGTCGAGCAACTGGCCAACACCCGCCGCACCGCTGCCTCCATCCGCGCGCTCATTGAGCTGGGCTATGGACTGGTCATGACCCACGGCAACGGGCCGCAGGTGGGCGCGCAGCTTTTGCGCTCGGAATGCGCCTCCGCCGTCGCCTACAGTCAGACGCTAGACGTCTGCGGCGCAGCCAGCCAGGGCGAGATCGGGTATCTGCTGGCGCAATCGCTGCACAACGAGCTTGCGGCTGCCGGGGTGAACCGTGAGGTGGTCTGCCTGATCACTCAGACCGTGGTCTCGGCCGAAGATCCGGCGATGCTGCATCCTTCCAAACCCATCGGCCCGTTCTACTCGCGCGCCGATGCCGAAGCCAAGAGGCTCACGCTGGGTTGGCGCATCGTCGAGGATGCAGCCCGTGGTTATCGCCGCGTAGTGCCCTCGCCCGAACCGATGGAGGTTGTGGAGTTCCCGCTGATCCGCGAACTTGTCGATGGCGGGGCGCTGGTCGTCTGCACCGGCGGTGGCGGCATCCCGGTCGTTCGCGAAGGGGATCGCTTGCGCGGCATCGAAGCGGTAATCGATAAGGACCGGGCCTCGGCCGTGCTGGCCTCACAGCTTGGTGTTGACCTGTTCGCCATCTGCACCGACACCGATTATGTCTACCTGAATTACAAGACTTCTGCCCAGATGGGGTTGCGCCGGGTCACCGTATCGGAGTTGGAGGCATACCAACGGGCGGGCCACTTTCCCACCGGCAATATGGGTCCCAAAATCGAGTCGGTATTGAGCTTCCTGCGACACGGCGGCAAAGAGGCGGTGATTACGTGCTTTGACGATTTGCCCGAAGCCATCAAAGGCAACGCCGGAACGCAGATTGTGCCCGATCCGGTCGCGGTCGGTGCTCATGAAGAAATTGAGGTGTTCACATGCCGGTAGCAGCGCTGCAATCCAGCACCCCATTGGCCAGCGATGGCAAACCTCCGGCTTTGCGGCACGTCGTCGAGTCGCAACAATTCACGGTCCCCTTGCTGATGGAATTGTTCGATCGCAGCCGGCAGATGGAGCGCATTGTCGCCCGCGGCGGCACGCTGGATTACCAGGGCCGCATTCTCGCCAGTCTTTTCTATGAGCCTTCCACGCGCACGCGCCTCTGCTTCGAGTCGGCGATGCTGCGCCTGGGCGGGCGCGTCATCTCCACCGAACACGCGCGCGCGTTCTCGTCGGAGATTGAAGGTGAGCAGGTCGAAGACACGATCCGCATCGTGGGCAGCTATTGCGATCTGATCGTGGTGCGCCATCCCGAAACCGGAGGTGCCATGCGTGCGGCCCGCGTCTCGCCAGTGCCGGTGATCAACGCGGGGGATGGCGATGGCGGGCAGCATCCTACGCAAGCCCTGCTTGACCTGTACACCATCTATCGCGAGCGCCCGCTCGAGGGTCTGAGCATCGCGTTCATCGGTGAATTGGACCGCGGCCGCACCGTGCGCTCGCTGGCTTACCTGTTGGCGAAATTTGACCGCGTCAAGATTTTCTTCGTCGCTCCGCCGGAGCTGCAGATGAAGCCGGACATCTTGCAGTATCTCGAGCGGCAAGGTGTGCGCTACGAAATCGCAACCGAAATCGACCGCGTGTCGGGAGAAGTCGATGTGGTTTACCAGACTCGCATTCGCCCGCAAATGGGAGCCGGTATCATCGGAACGCTGCGGTATGCGATTGACTCCTCCGTGCTGCGGCAGATGCGTGCCGACGCCATGATTCTGCATCCTCTGCCACGCACGGTCGAACTGGATAAGACGGTGGATGAAGACCCACGAGCGATGTACTTCCGCCAGGCCGCGAATGGCCTGTATGTGCGCATGGCGTTATTGACGATGCTGTTGGATGGCTAGAGCAGGCCTTCAGGCCTGCGTCAGAGGTTTCTTGTGTTGTCAGGTTGTCGGAGTTACATGCTGCCGAAATCGAGGACACTATGCAACTAACTCAAGCGAAGACCGAGCACTACATCGAGCTCGAAGAGCAATATGGAGCCCACAACTATCATCCGCTCGACGTTGTCATCGAGCGCGCCGAAGGCGTCTGGGTGTACGACGTGGACGGCAATTCCTATCTCGACTGCCTCGCCTGCTATTCGGCGCTCAACCAGGGGCACTGCCATCCCAGAATTCTGGCAGCCCTTATCGAACAGGCCAGCAAAGTGACGCTCACCTCGCGCGCTTTTCGCAACGACCAGCTTCCGCTGCTTTATAAAGAGCTGCACGAGCTCACCGGCTACGAGATGGCGCTGCCTATGAACTCCGGCGCGGAGGCGGTCGAGACCGCGATCAAGGCCGCGCGCAAGTGGGGCTACAAGGTCAAAGGCATCCCTGACGGCAAGGCCGAGATCATCGTCTGCGCCAACAATTTCCATGGCCGCACGACGACCGTCGTCGGCTTCTCAACTGATGGGCAATACCGCGACGGCTTCGGCCCGTTCACGCCCGGCTTCGTGACCATTCCCTTCGACGATGCCAATGCCCTGCGCGACGCCATCACTCCGAACACCTGCGCCTTCCTGGTTGAACCGATTCAGGGCGAAGCCGGCATCATCATTCCTCGCGAAGGCTATCTGAAGGAAGCCGCGGAAATCTGCAGCGCCAACAACGTGCTGTTCATCGCCGACGAAATCCAGTCAGGCCTGGGACGCACCGGCAAGTTGTTCGCCTATCAGCACGAGGACGTGCGCCCCGACCTTGTCATTATCGGCAAAGCCCTGGCTGGCGGCTTCTATCCCGTCTCGGCAGTGCTGGGATCGAAGGGAGTTCTCGGCGTCTTTCACCCCGGAGATCACGGCAGTACTTTTGGCGGCAATCCGCTGGGCTGCGCCGTGGCGCGCACCGCTCTACGCGTGCTGATCGACGACAAGCTGATTGAACGCTCCTCCGGACTCGGCACCTATTTCGTGCGCAAACTGAAGGAGATTAACAGCCCGCACGTGCGCGAAATCCGGGGCAAAGGACTGTGGATCGGTATTGAACTGAACCAGCCGGCGCGGCCGTTTTGCGAGAAGCTGATGCAGCTTGGCATCCTCTGCAAAGAAACGCACGACACGGTGATACGAATCGCTCCGCCGCTCATCATTACCCGCGAGGAGATTGATTGGGCGCTGCAGCGCATTGCCAAGGTGTTGAAGCCGAAGGCGTAGTTGCGAGAGGTTGATCTTCGCCGGCGGTAAGGGATCGAATTCTGCGGCAGACGCAGCGATCCGGGTCGCTAGAGCTCTTCCGGATTTGGTATGTCCTGGTAGAGCGGCGCTTCACCTGGATTATTCATGGCCCCAGGTAGCATCTTGAAGTGTCATCCCGACCAAGGGCTTCAGTCCGCGTGGAGGGACCCCCCGAGCAGAGCCACTGCGAACAGCAGGTCCCCTCGGCTTCGCTGCTTCGACTCCGCGCTCGTCCGACTCGTGCCGAAATCATCAGAACGGCTTCAGAGCCACCAGCGTGCGCAAGCTGCTGTTCTCCCGACGTGTGCCACTGCTGCCGTAACGTCCCTGGCATGACTTACGGTTCGAGTTTGGGAGCAACGCGAAGCAGATGCTGCAAGGTTTGTTGCCAATGGTTGAAGAGAGCGTTTCCCAAACTGCTTTCAGTCATCACAACGTGCTGCCGCAGTAGTTCCTGCACGAAAGCTTGCTCCGCGGAGTTGCAGCTCGCAAGCGCCATGACCTCGACAAATTCAGGATGGTACATCTTGCGCACGATGAAGTCTCCGTCGGGATTCCATACGTACGCGACGCCGCCGGTCATGCCTGCCCCGAAGTTCCTGCCCGTCGCGCCCAAAATGAGAACAACACCGCCGGTCATGTATTCACATCCGTGTTCGCCGATGCCCTCGACGACCGCGGTTGCGCCGGAGTTGCGGATGGCAAAGCGCTCCCCGGCATTTCCGGCTGCGAACAGTGCTCCGGCGGTCGCGCCGTAGAGCGCTACGTTGCCGAGGATGACCTGGGATCCGCGTGCCCGAGCCAGGCTGGGAAATGGGCGCAAGATGAGCGTTCCGCCGGAAAGACCTTTGCCGACGTAATCGTTCGCCTGGCCATTCAACACCAACGTCATGCCTTCCACAGCGAAGGCTCCAAAAGACTGTCCGGCTGTGCCACACATTTCGATGCGAACATCTGGCGCGTTTAATGAATTGCGGCAGCGCAACAATGCCAGCTCGCCTGCCAGACGGCCCCCAAGGCTGCGATCTTCGTTCCTGACTTCGACGTCGCAATGAAAGCGCTCGCCCGCTAGGCTGGCTGCAATCGCCGGGCGCAGCCATGCTTCATCGATCGGAGCATGTTCTTCCATACGCATATTGCGCTGCCCCTGCCAATGCAGCGGGCCGTCACCCATGGTGCCAAGCAGAGATTCAAGGTTCAGGTTGGCGTCCGATTTCACCTGGCGCAGCAAATCAGTCCTGCCGATTGCGGCGTCCAGGGACGCCAATCCCAGCTCTGCCAGCAACGACCGCAGGTCCTCGGCAATGTTGGTGAAGAACTGGACAACATTCTCCGGCTTGCCGCGAAACTTCGCGCGCAAATCAGGACGCTGGGTCGCAATCCCCGTGGGACAGGTGTTGAGATGGCACTGCCTTGCCATGTCGCAGCCGAGCGAAATCAGCACCGCGGTGCCGAAGGAAAATTCGTCGGCGCCCAGCAACGCCGCCAACAGCACATCGCGCGCAGTGGACAAGCCACCGTCAACCCGCAGACGCACGCGGCCGCGCAAACCATTGTGCCGCAGCACCTGCTGCGCTTCGGCCAAGCCAAGCTCCCAAGGGTTCCCTGCGTATTTGATGCTGCTGAGCGGCGACGCCCCCGTGCCACCGCTGTGCCCGGCAATATGGATGTAATCGGCGTAAGCCTTCGCGACACCCGCCGCGACAGCGCCGACGCCCAATTGCGAAACCAGCTTCACTCCGATGGCAGCGCGCGGATTGACACGCTTCAGGTCGTAAATCAATTGCGCCAGGTCTTCTATGCTGTAGATGTCGTGGTGCGGCGGCGGGCTGATGAGCGATATCCCCGGTTGTGCGTGACGAAGCCGGGCGATCAGCTCCGTTACCTTGTGTCCCGGCAGTTGCCCGCCTTCACCGGGCTTCGAGCCCTGCGCGATTTTGATCTCCAACTCCTCCGCATTCGCCAGGTACTCGGCGGTCACGCCGAAGCGTCCCGAGGCCACCTGCTTGATCTTGTTATTGCGCACCAAATGGTTCGCAGGAGCATAGGGCTCACGGATGTAGGCGCTGGGATCTTCACCGCCCTCCCCGGTGTTGGAGCGCGCGCCCAGCTGATTCATCGCCACGGTGATGGTCTCGTGCGCTTCCGGGCTCAGAGACCCCAACGACATCGCACTGGAGACGAAGCGACGCACCAACGTTGCGCTCAGCTCGACGCCCTCGAGCGGCACAGGCAAGTTGGCCGGCACAACCGTTAGCAGGTCGCGTATGAGCAGCGGCTCGCTGTGCTCGCGCGCGGCTGTATACGACGACCACGCCGTCTCGCGCGCCGGAGCCGGTGCAGCAGCCACTGCGCTCGTCTTCGTCTTGGTAGCACCGACGGCAGCTTGCAACTGGCGGGTCCGTTGGGGCTCCCACAAATGCGTTTCCGCCCGGTCGTCCCGGCGAAAACGCACCCAGCCATAATCCGGCAGCTCCGCAACCGTTTCTTCCAGCGCCCACGACGCGCGCACCGCCGACTCGATCTCCGCAAATCCCCAGCCGCCCATCGGCGATGCGCTTCCGGTGAAGCAACGGTCAACCACGGCCGCATCGAGTCCAAGAATGTCGAACAACTGCGCCGCACGATAGCTGTCGAGCACCGAGATGCCCATCTTCGACATCACCTTCGCCAGGCCGAACTCGATCGCCTTGAGCATGGCTGCTTCTCCGGCGTGCCCCGCAAGCGATCGTGCAGTATGCAGGGCCAGCCATGGACACACCGCGCCCGCGCCGTATCCGATCAGCACGGCCACGTGATGCACATCGCGGCAGTCTCCGGCCTCGACGGCGATGCCCGCTTCCGTGCGCAGACCGGCCTTCACCAGGGCGTGGTGCACGGCGCCGGTTGCCGTCGCCATCGGAATCGGCAGGTTCTGCGGCGAAGCGGAACGGTCGCTGAGCAACAGGAGGTGGTTGCCCGCTCGCACCAGTTCAACGGCCCGCCGCCGCAACACTTCGATTGCACTCTGCAGCGTGGTCTCGGTGGCGAACGTGCAATCCAATGTCGCCAGGCGCAATTCCTCGCGCAGAGGATATCTGCCCTGATGCAGCGCCGCCATTTGCCCGAGCGACAACAACGGAGCAGGCAGCACCAATCCCGGCAGGGGAGCGTGCTTGTCGAGCAGATGCGGCCACGGCCCCAGGCGCGTGCGCAGCGACATCACGCAAGCTTCGCGAATGGGATCGATTGCCGGGTTCGTGACCTGCGCGAAGCGCTGCCGGAAGAAACCGTATAGCGGGCGCGGACTGCGGGCCAGCGGCGCGATGGGCGTATCGTCGCCCATGGACCAGATGGCCTCCTTGGCTTCCATCGCCATGGGCGCCAGCACCATTTTCAGATCTTCACGCGTGTAGCCGAATGCGCGCTGGAGGCGGGCGAGTTCGGCCTCGGTCAGCGGCGCATCGGCATCGGTCACGGGCTCCAGCGGAATGTCGTCGATGAGCGGCCCATAAGGCGTCAACTGGTCGAAGTACCGATCGAGCGCCTCTTCCTCGAGTAGGTGCCGATTCTCCAGGTCGAGCAGCATCATCCGGCCTGGCCCCAGCCGGCCGCTGCGCACGATCGACTCCGGGCTGACATCGGCCAGCCCAACTTCCGAGCCTGCGACAATCAATCCGGAAGTCGTGATCACGTAGCGAAACGGCCGCAGACCGTTGCGGTCCAGGGCCGCGCCGAGCAATTGGCCATCGCTGAACACCAGCGCCGAAGGCCCGTCCCATGGCTCCATGCAGTCGGCGTGATAGCGATGGAAGAGTGTCTCGTTGCCGAGCGGAGCCAGCGGCACAAGCATTCGGATCGCCTCCGCAATGTTGCGATCGTAGTTCGCTAGCAGCTCGGCCACTTCATCCAGACTCATGGAATCGGAAGCTTCACGGCTGAGGAAGGGCTCAGATTCGGTGGGCAGTGTCGCGCGGCGGCTTTCCATGTGGGCGCGATTGCCCCAGACGGTGTTGATCTCGCCATTGTGGGCCAGCATGCGCAACGGTTGTGCGCGGTGCCACGACGGCAGCACGTTCGTCGCGTAGCGCTGATGGAACATGGCGAAGGGCGTGACGAATTCCGGCGATTGCAGGTCCGGGTAGAACTCGTGCAGCAGGCGCCCGGCGCAGAGGGCTTTGTAGACGATGGTCCGCGCAGACAGCGAGCACACATAGCTGTCGGCAACTTCGCGCTCAAACGCCTTGCACGCAAGATAGAGCTTGTGCTCGACTTCGGCTTCACTCCACTTGCCCTCGCGGGGACTCGCGATCAGCGCCTGATGGATAACGGGCATCGATGCCGAAGCGATCTCTCCCAGGACCTCACGGCGGATGGGGACCTCTCGCCAGGCAAGCCACTCGAGCCGCTCGTTGGCCATGCAATCCTGAAGGCACCGGCGCGCGCGTGTGATGCAGGTTTCATCCTGCGGAAGGAAAAGCATGCCCACCGCGAGCGCGCGCTCGGCGGGCAACGTGATGCCGGTTTGCTTCAGCAGAAGGGCGCGTGGAATTGTCGTGAGAATACCGACGCCGTCACTGCTCTTGTGGTCGGCTGCGACCGCGCCGCGATGCGCAAGACGCGCGAGTGCCGTCAGTGCGAGGCGCAGAATGTCATGCTGCGCCGCCCCCTGCAGACTGGCGACAAAACCCAGCCCGCAAGCCTCGTGATCGAAGCGGGAGTCGACGAGCGTCGCTGTTGCGGAGTTGCTCAAGCCTGAGTATAGGTGATCCACTACACGGCTGCGGATGTAAACTCTCATTCGTTTCCGAAACAGGAAAAGATGAGGTTTATCGGCGGGAATGATATCTGGTTACGGTCTTGCAGCGCGTCTGGAAGTCGATTTGACGTTATCGCTATTTCGCCACCGCTTGCCGAAGATATCCTGCGACATCAGTAACGAAGCGATGTACCGAGGCTTCTGCGATGCGATGGCCGGCGATTGCGTTCATCGTCTTTCCTACGGCGCCGAAAGGTGGTTCGTAGATCCCGCAGAAATCCAGTTGCGTTTCGGTTGAGGTCAGCGGATAAACCGCCAGCTCGCCTTGCATGAGGGGAAACAGCCGCGGCAGGGTTGTGGCTTCCCATTCGAGCTGCAATTTCGTGCTGGCGGGGGAAATGTCGTCCGCCGACTTCTCCTCGATGCTCTTCACGACAATGTTGATGTCGGCTTTCACTCCCAGTCCGGCAAAATCGACACGCAGTTCCGCCGCGACCGACTCGGCCCGCGAGGCCGCGGCTTTGGTAGCGGACTGGAACACTGCGAGTGCGTTCCGTTTGAGCGCATCGCGGACGCGATCATAGGGATGATTTACGTAGTCATAGCTGCGAATCTGGCGTGCCGTGCTCATCCTGGTTTCTCCTGCCGATTCCACCGCTGCTCCGCACCGGCAACGACGCAACTGTACCATAGCGCCGCCCGGGAGCATCTGCCGCGGACCTCGTGCCGAACGAGGCGCTCGAATGTTGCCGGTTCGGGCTCTGGAGCCTTTCTAAACCCGCAGCAATGATTTCGCTTGTGTATGATATCTACCGCTTCGGATTCAGCGGTCGTTGCGATCCAAGGGTGAGGAGGCTTGATGGCTCATGTCGATGTGCCATTGTCGCGCTCGGGGTTCGGCCAGACTCGGCGCGCCGACAACTGGTGGGTACAGCCGCTCCTGGTGTTTCTCGGTCTGGCGGTGTTCATTGTTTATGCCACCTGGGCGGCGTTGCAGGGTGCGCATTATCGTTTCGGGCCGTATCTCTCGCCGTTCTACTCGCCGGAGTTGTTCGGCATTCCGCACGGATGGTTTGGACCCTTGCCGGACTGGATGCCGGTCTGGGTCACCGGGGCGATGCTCATCCTTTGGGCGCCGGGCGGATTCCGCGTCACCTGCTATTACTATCGGGGCGCATATTACAAAGCGTTTTGGGCCGATCCCCCGTCTTGCACGGTAGGCGAGCCGCGGAAGACCTATCTCGGCGAACGCTCTTTCCCTCTGATCATGCAGAACATTCACCGCTACTTTCTTTACCTGGCGCTGGTGTTTCTAGTGATTCTCGGACATGACGTGTGGGATGCGCTCTGGTTCGACGGACAATTCGGTATCGGCGTCGGCACTCTGGTCCTGCTGGGCAATCTCGTGCTCCTGACCTGCTACACCTTCAGTTGCCACTCTCTTCGCCACCTTGTGGGAGGCATTCGCGACCGCCTCTCCGGCGCCCCGATTCGCAAGCGGGCCTACGACTGTGTGAGTTGCCTGAACCGACGGCACATGATTTTCGCGTGGTGCAGCCTGTTCAGCGTCGGATTTGCGGATCTCTACGTGCGGCTGTGCTCCATGGGCGTGTGGACCGACTGGAGGCTCCTCTAGTGGCCGAGTACATCACGCATGAGCACGATGTCGTCATCATCGGCGCCGGAGGCGCAGGCTTGCGGGCTGCGGTTGAGGCTTCCGCCGCCGGCCTCAAGGTCGCGGTCATTTCGAAATCGCTTCTGGGAAAAGCCCATACCGTCATGGCCGAAGGCGGTATCGCGGCGGCGATGGCCAACGTGGACGATCGCGACAATTGGCGCGTTCACTTCTCCGACACCATGCGCGGAGGACAGTACCTCAATAACTGGCACATGGCGGAGCTTCATGCCAAAGAAGCTCCCGCCCGCGTCCGCGAGCTCGAGGCATGGGGCGCGCTGTTCGATCGCACCAAAGACGGCCGCATCCTGCAGCGCAATTTCGGCGGGCATCGTTATCCCCGGCTGGCCCACGTGGGCGATCGCACGGGACTGGAGATGATTCGTACGCTTCAGGATCACGGCATTCATCTCGGCCTCGATGTCTTCATGGAGCACACCATCGTCACGCTGCTCAAAGACGGCGATCGCATCGCAGGCGCCTTTGGCTACGATCGCGAGCGCGGGCGATTCCACTTGTTTCGTGCCAAGGCCATCGTGCTGGCGACGGGAGGGATCGGACGAGCTTACAAGATCACCAGTAACAGTTGGGAATACACCGGCGACGGCCACGCGCTTGCCTACCATGCGGGCGCGGCCCTGATCGACATGGAGTTTGTACAGTTCCATCCTACTGGGATGATCTGGCCGCCCAGTGTGCGCGGCATCCTGGTCACGGAAGGAGTGCGTGGCGACGGCGGCGTACTGCGCAACAGAAACGGCGAGCGTTTCATGTTCAAGGACATTCCGCCGCTTTATGCCAACCAGACCGCCGATTCCGAGGAGGAAGGCTGGCGTTATACGCAGGGTGACAAGAACGCCCGCCGTCCGCCGGAGCTGCTGACGCGCGACCACGTGGCGCGCTGCATTCGGCGCGAAGTGCGCGAAGGGCGCGGCAGCCCGCACGGGGGCGTCTTCCTCGACATCACCTGGATTAAGGCGAAGGTCCCCAACTCCGCCGAATACATCAAGAAAAAGCTGCCCAGCATGTATCACCAATTCAAGCAGCTTGCCGACGTCGATATCACCCAGGAGGCGATGGAAGTTGGTCCCACCATGCATTACATGATGGGCGGCATCCGCGTGGATGCAGACTCACAGATGTCGAATGTTCCCGGACTGTTTGCCGCGGGAGAGTGCGCCGCAGGTCTGCATGGCGCCAATCGATTGGGAGGTAATTCGCTTTCTGACTTGCTGGTGTTCGGCCAGCGTGCCGGAGAACACGCCGCACGCTATGCGAAAGAAAACTCATTAGGCGCCATTAAGGATGACGAACTCGCATCCTCGGAGAAATGGGCGCTTCGGCCCTTTGAGCGCAACGGCTCGGAGAACCCGTACATTTTGCAGCACAAGCTTCAGGACACTATGCAGGACCTGGTTGGGATTGTTCGCCAGGAAGACGAGATGCTGCAGGCGCTGGAGCGCATCCGCGAAATGGAAGCAGCGAGCGAGCACGTCAGCGTGGACGGCAACCGCGAATACAACAATGGTTGGCACACTGCTGTCGATCTCCACAACCTGCTGACCGTCTCGGAGATCGTGACTCGCGCCGCGCTGGAAAGGAAGGAGAGCCGCGGTGCTCACTTCCGCGACGATTATCCGGCCAAAGACGAGCAGGCAGGGAAGTTCAATATCGTGGCGCGGAAAGGACCGGATGGGCAAGTGCAGCTCACGCGCGAGCCGATTCCGCCCATGCGCGAGGACCTGAAGCAGGTTATCGAGGAGATGAAGTGATGGCGACGGCAACTTTCCGCATCTGGCGCGGTGAGAAGGGGCAGGGAAAGTTTCAGGATTACACTGCCGAAATTTCTACCGGCATGGTAGTCCTCGACGCGGTTCACCAGATCCAGGCGGAACACGCCGGCGACCTGGCCGTCCGCTGGAATTGCAAGGCGGGGAAATGCGGCTCCTGCTCGGCCGAGATCAACGGCATGCCGAAGCTGATGTGCATGACCCGTCTGAACTCTCTGCCGCTCGACAAGCCGGTGACCATCGAACCGATGAAAGCGTTCCCGCACATGAAAGACCTGGTCACCGACGTTTCGTGGAATTATCGGGTGAAGCAGCGTATCCCGAAGTTCCAGCCGCGCAAGCCCGACGCGGAAGACGGCACCTGGCGCATCGCGCCCGAAGACGTCGAACGGGTGCAGGAGTTTCGCAAGTGCATCGAGTGCTTTCTCTGCCAGGACGTCTGCCACGTGTTGCGCGACCACCACATGCACGAGCAATTCATTGGGCCGCGCTTTCTGGTTTACACCGCCGCGCTGGAGATGCACCCCCTGGACGCCGGCGACCGCGTGGCGGAGCTGCGAAAGCAGTTCGGCGTGGGCTTGTGCAATATCACAAAATGCTGCACCAAAGTTTGCCCGGAGAGCATCACCATTACCGATAACGCCATCATCCCGTTAAAGGAGCGGGTCGTGGACCAGTTCTTCGATCCGCTCTCCCGATTGTTCCGCGTTTTCAGCAATACGAAAGCATAGGAGGTGTCATGCATTTCGAACTGAAGTCTATTTCGGAAGAAAGTATTCCCGAAGCGCTCGCCAAGGTGGAGCGTTACCGGCTGCTCAATGAGCCGATTTTGGCGGAGAGCATTTGCCTCGACGTGCTGGCCATCAATCCCGATCACCAGCAGGCGCTGATCTCGTTGCTGCTGGCGCGGACCGATCAGTTTCACACGAACGCGCAGGCAAAAGGTACGCTGGAAGTCCTGGCGCGAATCAAGGGAGAGTATGAGCATGCCTATTACGCCGGCATCATCTCGGAGCGTCTGGGACATGCTCGTATTCGCCAGGGCGATCCTGGGGCCCGTTTTTCCGCGTATCACGCTCTCCAGGATGCAATGAGTCATTATGAGCGGGCCATGCAGTTCGCTCCGGCCGGAAACCACGATGCCATCCTGCGCTGGAACACTTGTGCCCGCACCCTCATGCAGAACCCGGACATTCACCCCTTACCCGAGCACGACCGACAGGTATGGCTGCACGATGAGGCGGGACCGCGAACCGCAGACGCTTAGGTTGTGTACCTGCTGAATTGAAGCTGGATGTGTTGCGCCTTCTGCTCTTCCCGTGCAGGCGCGACCATCAACTGTCCTCAGTGGGGAAGAGCGTGGCGCCGGTACTGGTAGTAGGCGGCGCAAGCGCCTTCGGAAGATACCATGGGCGCGCCGAGGGGAGTTTGTGGGGTACAGCGCACGGCAAAGGCGGGGCAATCAGGCGGCTTCTTTCTGCCCTGCAATACCAGCGCGCTGATGCACTCTGCTGACTCTTCCACACCGGCGTTCTCCATTTCGAATTTTCGCTCCGCATCAAAGGCGGCAAACGCGCTTCGTAGCCGGTATCCGCTCTGTGGGATCACGCCGATGCCCCTCCACTTGCGATCGCAGACTTCGAAGACCTCGTCGATGATCCTGCGCGCCGGGACATTGCCTTCCACCAATACGGAGCGCGAATACTGGTTTTCCAATTCGGCCCGGCCGTCTTCCAATTGTTCCACCAGCATGAGCACAGCCTGAAGAAGGTCTACCGGCTCAAAGCCGCCAATGACAATAGGGATGCAAAACTCGCGAACCAGTTCCTTGTATTCGCCGGCGCCCATCACCGTGCAGACATGGCCCGGCGCAATGAAGCCTTGTACCCGATTGCCCGGCTGATTCAGCAAGAGGCGAATGGCCGGAGGCACGATGACATGCGAGACCAGCACAGAAAAATTCTTCACGCCCAGTTGTCTCGCCTGCCAAACCGCCATGGCATTCGGAGGCGCGGTGGTTTCGAAGCCGATGGCGAAGAAGACGACCTGCCGCTGCGGATTGGTTTGTGCAATCTTTACCGCTTCCACCGGCGAGTACACCACACGTATGTCGCCGCCCTGCGCCTTGATGCCCAGCAGGTCGGATTTCGATCCCGGAACGCGCAGCATATCGCCGTAGGAGACAAGAATGACGTCCGGCCGGGAGGCGAGCGCAACCGCTTTGTCGATCATCTCCAGCGGGGTGACGCAGACGGGGCAGCCCGGACCGTGAACCAGTTCGATACCGCGCGGCAAAAGCTCGTCGAGACCGTAGCGCATGATGGTGTGCGTCTGGCCGCCGCAGATTTCCATCAACACCCAGGGATGCTGTGCACGCTGCGCAACTTTCGCCAGCAGCTTGTGGGCGATTTCGCGGTCGCGGTATTCGTCAATGTACTTCACGACGGCTCCGCGGGTGGCAGCTCGGCTTCCAGCAAGCCCATGCTTTCGAGGATTTCATAGGTATGCTGGGCGTCTTCCGCGTCCACTACGCTAATGGCGAATCCGACGTGCACCATGACGTAATCGCCAATGCCAGCTTCCGGAACGAAGCCCAGTTGCACCTGCCGGGTGATCCCGCCGAACTGCACTTTGCCGACGCGAACCGCGTTGCACTCATCGATTTCAAGAATCTTGCCGGGTATCGCCAGACACATGCTGCCCCCATCTGATTCAGTAAGTAGACACCCCTTCAGCACAAGAGCCAGTGATGCCCATCCCTCCTCGTGGTGATAGCCATCACATGCAGGCGCTTTCCACGTCACTGCAAGACGGCTGCCGACGCGCTACAAACCTGATGATTGGCGCAGATGATTCGAACGATTGTCCGACAGGGGCGCCGAAGGATCCAGTCGCGTACAGCACGCGGTAAGAGTGCGGACGGCACGGCCGGATCAGTGGGCCCTTTCCGAGCAGGCTAGTTATGGCAATTGTCGCAAACAAACCAACTCTTGATCCTAGTCGTTCGGTTTTGATCGAGGGCAAGAAGTTTCTCTGGGACGGCCAGGTGTTCGCCACCTGCGAGGAAGCCTCGCGCCAATCTGATGCCTATAAAAAAGACAACTTTGAGGTCCAGATGGTGGAGGTAAGCGGCAGCCATCTGCTTTACACCAGACGGGTCGTCAAAGAGGTCGCAGTAACTGCGCCCCAATAAAACTTGATGAGGGGGTTGCAACATGGCAGTAGGCGCACTCCCAGTTCACAGCGACCCTACGCTGCTCGCCGACATTCGCCGCTACGGCACGTTCGACGCTTCTGCCTGTTACCAGTGCGGCAGTTGCACAGTTTCGTGCGAGCTGGTCAGCGACGCGGCAAATTTTCCCCGCACCAGCATCCGCTACGGCCTGCTGGGCTTACGCGACCCGCTGCTGGCCAGCCTGGAGCCGTGGATCTGCCATGATTGCGGCGATTGCTCCATCGTCTGCCCACGTCATGCCGAGCCGCGACTCTCGATGGCCACGCTGCGCCGCTTCCTGAGCGCAAAGTATGACTGGAGCGGTATCACCTCTGTCCTGATGCGGTCGAAAGCCTGGTATTTGAGCTCACTCATTGGGGTTGCGGTGCTCACCTTTCTCCTCATCCTCGGCTATCACCTGTGGAAGGTGCCCATGACCGTCGGCCAGTTGGCCACCACGGATTTTGGTCTCGAGCACATGTTCCCGATCATCCTCTACTACACGCTGGTCGTAGTCCTGCTTCCTTTGGCGTTGCTGCTGTCCAGGATCTTCCGCGTGTGGCGGTTCATGATGAGGGGCGTGAAAATTCCCGCCTCCGATTACGCCGCCGAGGCGTGGACGTATGTATTCCAATCGGTCACGCACTCGCTGATGCGCAAGTGCCCCGAACATGGCCGCTGGCGCGGGCATTGGCTGTTGGCCTGTGGCACGGCCACGATGCTGACCATCAAGACCTTTGGGCTGCGCTGGTTTCAGACCGACAAGCTCTATCCCATTTACAACCCGCAGCGCTGGATCGGATATCTCGCGGCCGCATTCATCCTCTATGGCATCGGCGACATTCTCGTCGGCCGCTGGCGCAAACAGAAGGAAATCTACAAGCAAACCAAGTTCAACGATCTGGTTTTTCCTGTGCTGGTCGTTCTGGTCGTGCTCACCGGGCTTTCGGCGCACATTCTGCGCTACCTCGGTTTCGGTTTGAGCTGCCACTACGCCTACGCGCTGCACGTTATGGTTGCGACGCCGCTGCTGCTGGTCGAGATGTCCTTCGGCAAGTGGTCGCACATGGTCTATCGTCCCCTGGCGCTGTATTTCCTGGCGGTACGAGAACGCGCTTTTCCGGCAGTAGCGAAAACGACTCCCCAGCCGACTGCCGCGGCGGAGGTGGTCCCCGATGCCATCTGAAAACTCCAAGTCTCGGCCCGTCGGGGCAGCACTGGTGGTGGGCGGCGGTATTGGCGGAATGCAGGCGGCCCTGGATCTGGCGGGCGCCGGTATCAAAGTCTATGTCGTCGATACCAAGCCGGCCATCGGCGGGGTCATGGCGCAGCTCGACAAGACGTTTCCCACCAACGACTGCGCCATGTGCACCATGGCGCCGCGACTGGTGGAGATCGGCCGCCACAAAGATATCCAGATCCTCACCTTGAGCGAAGTGGAGAGCGTCGAAGGGGAGGCCGGCAACTTCACGGTTACGGTCAAGAAGCATGCGCGTTACATTGACGAGTCTCGCTGTACTGGATGCGGCGCTTGCATCGCGGACTGCCCCGTCACGCTGCCATCGGAATTTGATCAAGGCCTGATGGACCGAAAAGCCATCTATCGGCCGTTCCCGCAGGCCGTGCCCAATGTCTTCACCATCTCCAAGCGCGGCACACCCCCGTGCGAAGCGGCTTGTCCTGTGCATCAGGATGGGCAAGGCTACGTGCAGTTGATTGCGCAGGGACGATTTCAGGACGCGCTTAAGGTCATCCTCCGCGACAACCCGCTGCCTTCGATCTGCGGCCGCGTGTGCACCCATCCGTGCATGGACGCATGTACTCGCGCTGGGGTGGACGATGCACTGAATCTGCCCGCCTTGAAGCGCTTTGTCACCGATTACTATCCCGACTACGAACTGCCACGACCCGCGGTTCCCGATCGCCTGCAAAGAGTTGCCATCGTCGGTTCCGGCCCGGCTGGGTTGGTCTGCGCCTATCGGCTTCGCCAGCAAGGCTATCCCGTCACCATCTTCGAGGCGCTCTCCACGGCGGGCGGAATGTTGGCCGTCGGCATCCCATCCTTCCGTTTGCCGCGCAAATTGCTGAGCGCGGAAATCGACCGCATGCGGGCCATCGGAATCGAGATCAAGTTGAACTCGCCGATTGGCAAGGAGGTCTCTTTCGAGGACCTGCGGAAGAACTTTGCCGCCGTCTTCATCGCGATCGGCGCCCATGTGGAGCGCAAGCTTCGCATTCCGGGCGAAGACCTGCCGGGCATCAGCGGCGGTGTGGAGTTTCTCCGGCAGGTCAATCTCGGAAAGCCTGCGGCGCCGGGCCAACACGTGCTCGTCATCGGTGGCGGAAACTCCGCTCTGGACGCGGCACGCACGGCCCTGCGTAGCGGCGCGGGCGAGGTCACGATTGTTTATCGCCGCACCCGCGCCGAGATGCCCGCCGATGAGCGCGAGGTCGCAGATGCCGAGCGTGAAGGCATCAAGCTGATGTTGCTCGTTGCCCCCAAATCATTCAAGGCGGGAGTCGATGGTCGCGTGGCCGCCTTGGAGTGTCAGAAGATGAAACTCGGTCCGCCGGACGCGAGCGGCCGCCCAGCGCCCGAACCGATTCCCAGCTCCGAATTTGTTCTTCCGTGTGACGCAGTCATCGCCACGATCGGCCAGTCTCCCGATGTGAGTGCGCTCGGTGAGCGCCTCGGTCTCGAGACCACCAAATGGGGGACCCTCGCCGCCGATCCCCTGACCCTCGAAACCGGCCTTCCTGGAGTCTTCGCGGGCGGTGACTGCGTCACCGGCCCCGATGTCGTGATCAACGCCAAGCTCGCCGGCAAAAAGGCGGCGATCTCGATCGACCGCATGTTCAAGCGTGAAGACCTGCGCGCCGGGCGCGAGCTGGAAGGCCCGTACAAGACGGAATACGTTGTGGACACCACGGGCGTGCTCATGCAGCGCCAGGTGCGCATGCAGGCCCTCGACCCCGCGACCCGCGGAAAAACCTTTGCCGAGGTCCATGTTGGTTACACCGCCGAGGAAGCGGTCGCCGAGGCCAGACGTTGTTTGGCCTGCGGCATTTGCAGCGATTGTCATCTTTGCGAGACTGCCTGCCAGGCGCACGCAATCCAGTACTGGCAGCTCGATCAGACGCTGAAGCTGAACGTGGGCGCAATCATCCTCGCTCCCGGATACGAGCTCTACGATCCCAGGCTGAAGAAGGACCTGGGCTACGGGCGCTTCCCCAACGTGATCACCTCGCTGGAGTTCGAGCGCATTCTGTCCGCCTCCGGTCCTTACTCCGGCCACGTATTGCGGCCCTACGACAAGACCGCACCTAAACGCATCGCCTTCCTGCAATGTGTCGGCTCGCGCGATGCCGAACACGACTATTGCTCGTCGGTGTGCTGCATGTACGCGACCAAGGAAGCCATCATGGCCAAGGAGCACTGTGGCCAGCACTTGCAATGCGACGTCTATTTCATGGACCTGCGGGCTTTCAGCAAGGGCTTCGAACAGTACTACCGCCGGGCGCAAGAGCTGGGCGTGCGCTACATCCGCTCGCGCGTGCCGGTGATCGAGGAAGTTGCCGCTACGCGCAACGTGATCGTGAAATATCTCGGCGAGGGCGATCACAAGCTCGCTGCCGAGTACGACCTGGTTGTCCTTTCCGTGGGCATGCAGCCGCCCAAGGACGTGGAAAAGCTCGCGCAGCGCTTTGGTGTGGCGCTCAACGGCTTCAACTTCTGCGCGACCGCACCCTTCGAACCGGCGGATTCGACTCGCAAGGGCATCTACGTGGCCGGACCTTTTGGCGAGCCGAAAGACATTCCGGAAACCGTGATGCAGGCCTCGGCTGCGGCCTCGCAAGTGGCTTCGGATCTGAGCGAAGCTCGAGGCACGTTAATTTCTCCCAAAGTATATCCGCCGGAGAAGCCGGTCGCCGGACAGGAACCGCGCCTCGGAGTCTTTGTCTGCCACTGCGGCACCAATATCGCCGGCGTCGTGGATGTTCCGGCTGTGGTGGAGTACGCGAAGACGCTGCCCAACGTCGTGTACGTGGAGAATAACCTCTACACCTGCTCCAATGACACCCAGGACGCGATCAAGCAGAAGATCAACGAGCACAATCTGAATCGTGTTGTCGTTGCTTCCTGCACACCGCGCACCCACGAGCCTCTGTTCCGCAACACACTGCGTGAAACGGGTCTGAATCCCTACCTCTTCGAGATGGCCAACATCCGCGACCAGTGCTCCTGGGTACACATGCACGAGCCGGAGAAAGCGACCGAGAAGTCCAAGGACCTGGTGCGCATGGCAGTCGCCAAGGCGCGGCTGCTGGAGCCGCTCACTCGGCGCTCGGTGGCAATCAAGAAGTCCGGCCTGGTCATCGGCGGCGGCATCTCCGGGATGACCGCGGCGCTCGCCCTGGCGCAACAGGGCTTTGACGCCTACCTCGTCGAAAAACAGGGCGAACTTGGCGGGCATCTGCGCAAGGTGCGCTACATGCTGAACGGCGAGGACCCGCAGGAAGAGCTTAAGAGCATTACGAATCGGGTTCGCCAGGACCACCGCATTCATGTTTTCACCCACGCCGCGATCGAAGCGATCGATGGCACCATCGGCGATTTCCGGACGAAGATTTCAGCCAACGGCAAGAGCTGCGAAGTCAAACACGGCGTGGTCATCGTTGCCACCGGCGCCCAGCCGTATGAGCCGAAAGAATACCTGTACGCACAAGACCTCCGGGTGTTGACGCAGCGCGAGTTGGAGCAACGCCTGGCTTTTGGCCACCCCTTTCTGTCGCCCAACGGCAATCGCGCCGCCAAAACGGTCGTCATGATTCAGTGCGTCGGCTCGCGCGAGGACGCTCATCCCTACTGCTCCCGCGTGTGCTGCTCCGAGGCCATCAAGAACGCGCTGAAAATTAAGACGGTCTCGCCGGAGACGCACGTTTACGTCCTCTACCGCGATATTCGTACGTACGGTTTCACGGAGAGCTACTACACCGAAGCGCGCAAGCGGGGCGTCGTCTTCGTTCGGTACGACGAAACCGCAAAGCCCGAGGTCTCGCCCAACGGGCACGGGCTGAACGTAACGGTTGTCGATCAGACGCTGGGGATGCCCATCGGCATCTCCGCTGATTTCCTCGTGCTCTCCGCCGGCATTCATCCCGAGGAAGGCAACAAGCAGATCGCACAGTTCCTGAAGGTGCCGCTGAATGGCGAAGGGTTCTTCCTGGAGGCCCACATGAAGCTGCGCCCGGTGGACTTCATGACCGACGGCGTGTTTCTGTGCGGGCTCGCGCATTCGCCCAAGACCGTGGAGGAATCGATTCTGCAGGCGCAGGCGGCGGCGGCGCGGGCCGCCACCATCCTCGCGCGCGACACCATTGAGATGGAGGCCAACGTCTCCGAAGTGGTCGACGCCAACTGTGACGGCTGCGCTTACTGCGTCGATACCTGTCCGTTCAAGGCCATCACCTTGCTCGAGTACATGTGGCAGGGCAGCGTGAAGAAATCGGTCGAGGCCGACGAAACCGTCTGCAAGGGCTGCGGCTGCTGCGAAGCCACCTGCCCCAAGAAAGGCATATTCGTCCGGGGATTCACGCTCGACCAGATCGAGGCGCAGATCCATGCGGCTTTAGGAGTTTGAGATGGAAGACAGCTACGAACCTTTAATCGTCGCGCTTTGCTGTAACTGGTGCTCCTATGCCGGCGCCGACCTGGCGGGCGTCTCGCGCAGCCAATATCCGCCCAGTATCCGCATCGTGCGCGTGATGTGCTCGGGGATGGTGCACCCCAATTTGGTCATCGATGCCCTGACCAAGGGTGCCGATGGGGTGCTCATGTGCGGTTGCCATCCCGGGGATTGTCACTACCAGGAGGGAAACTACAAAGCGGAAAAGCGCGCTGAGGCCATCAAGCTCATGCTTCCCGACTTCGGCCTGGAGGAAGAACGCTTTCGGCTGGAGTGGGTTTCAGCCGCGGAGGGGGCGCGTTTCGCGCAGGTGGTCAAGGAGTTCACGGAACAGGTGAAGCAGTTGGGCGCGAGCCCGTACAAGCAGTGACAGAAAGTTAACCAGAGAGACATAGAGGCACGGAGAAAAGAAAAGCCAAACAAAACTCTGTGTTCTCTGTGTCTCTGTGGTGAATTCGAGCAGTTTCGGCTGGAAGAAATTTCAAGTTCACTCTGGAGGTGCAGCATGGCGGCTCGGCTTGCCGAGGAATGGTTTGCCATATGCGCAGGTTGCGAGGTCACGATCCTCGACATTGGCGAACCGCTAATCGACGTACTCAAACAAGTGGAAATCGTACACATGCCGGTCTTGATGGACCACAAGCTCTTCGGTCAGACCGGTGAAGAAGCCGAGATGGAAATCCCGGCGGCTGATGTGGGCATGATCTCCGGCGGTATCCGTAGCGAAGAGCACAAGAAGCTGGCGCAGGAGATGCGCAAGAAATGCAAGTTCCTGATCGCCCTGGGATCCTGCGCCTGCTACGGCGGTATCCCGGCCCTGGCGAACACCTTCTCGACCGAAGAACTGCTGGAGAAGGTCTATCGCGGCAGCGTGACCACGGAGAAGAATGGCCTGCCCTGCGAGCAGATCCCCGCGCTCACGGACCGCGTCTACGCCATCCACGAAGTGGTACCGGTCGACGCGCTTCTGCCCGGTTGCCCGACTACGCCGGAGATGGTGGCCGGCGCCCTGACCGCGCTGCTGGAAGGCAAGCCGCTGCCGGTGCTGCCCAACAAGAGCGTCTGCGACGAGTGCCCAACCAAGCGCGAAAAGAAGGCGGTTTCGA
>Ga0335081_10000603_pt1 | contig 59937 bp, 45 predicted proteins | sample Lox_Sample_35_FD_206713 | JGI IMG/M metagenome (GOLD analysis project Ga0335081, IMG submission 206713) | Soil microbial communities from Loxahatchee National Wildlife Refuge, Florida, United States - Lox_Sample_3.5 | ecosystem: Environmental > Terrestrial > Soil > Wetlands | place: USA...
CCTTTCGCACTCGCGCTTCCGGCGACAAATAACTGAACATATGATTCTGCTGCTGATCGTCTCCGCGCATGCCCTTTCGTACCACACAAGACTGTGCATCGGGAGTAGTTTTTCAGCAGCCTTCTAGCAGGCTGCGGAAAAATTGATTCGTAGCGTGTTTTCCTCGCCGTGGTTCGTTCTTTGGTGATGCTGAATGTCTGATTTTCGTCGTTTTGGCAGTCCCGGAGTCCAGTTCCAGGCTCTGCCGGACACACTTCGGCCTCGACTTATACCGCTTGAACGGTGATGGCCAAGTTGCGCATGCGCACCAGATTATAGGCGGCACAGGCGAAGGTGAAGACCCATCCCACTTTGAAGATTCCACGATGCCGAACTTTCCGCAACAACGCGATCGTCTTCAACCAGCCGAAGCACTCTTCAACGCGTTTCCTCTTCCTCTGACTGATGGCATATCCGGCGTGGTGCGTCGTACGAGCGTCAATGGCACTCCCGCCGGGCCGCTCCAGGTTCTGGGCCACGTGCGGCGTGACCTTTAAGTTTCTGCACTCGGCCACGAAGTCCGCTGTGTCGTATCCCTTGTCGCCTCCCACCGTGACCTGTTTCGTGCCGGTGATCTGTTCCAGCATCACCAGAGCGGCATCGCGCTCCGCCGTTCCATTGGCTTCGAACACCTCGCTGTTCACGATCAGTCCGTGGCGGTTCTCCACCAGCAGATTCCCGTTGTAACCCAGCTTGGCTTCCTTGCCTTTGCCTTTGCGGGCCATCTTTGCATCCGGGTCTGTCTTCGATGCGTGCGTCTGATTCGACCGCTTCTCTCCGTGAAAGTCCACCGTCGCATTGCCGGGATCGTCCGGTGGAACGTCGTTTTTCGCATCCTTGCGTTGATAACTCTTCACACTCGCCCACGCTTCCAGTAGCGTTCCATCTACCGTGAAGTGTTCGTCTGAGAGCAGATTTCGCTCGCGTGCCTGCTGGAGCACGGCTTGAAAGAAGGCTTCGGCAATGTCCCCATCCAGCAACCGCTCGCGGTTCTTGGTGAATACGGTCACATCCCAGACCGAGTCATCCATGTTCAAGCCCACGAACCATCGGAACAGGAGGTTGTAGTTGAGTTGTTCCATCAACATTCGCTCGCTGCGCACCGAGTACAGGGCTTGCAGCAGGAGCGCTCGCAACAACTTCTCTGGCGCGATCGAAGGTCGCCCCGTCTTGGCGTACAGCCTGTTGAACCGTGATTGCAGTTCCCTCAATGCCTCATCCGCCATGACACGAAGAGCACGCAAGGGGTGATCCTGCGGAACTCGCTGCTCGGGGGCTTACATAGCTGAACACATCCAACTGCTGCTCGTCGTTTCCGCGCATGCCTTCTTCTTACCAGCTTGCACTGTGGAAACAAGGAATTTTTCCTCCTAAATGCGCGCGGGGGCGCGCTTAAGTAACATGCCAAGAGGGCGCCTGAGATATATGCTGCCAACGATGCGGATGAAACCTTACGTGCTCATCGGGGCTGGCCTGTCTTGGGTTCTAATCGTCTTTTGGCTTGTAGCGCGGAATGTCATCCTGCGGGAGACGGTGCTCGGCCCAGTCGCACAAGTCATCGACAAACTCCCGCCACCGATCGCGTCGCTCGTATTCATATTATTCTGGTGTACCCTCCTGCTCGGCTGGTGCATTCCGATCATTCTCGGACTCCGCCTTCTGCGTCGCAAACCAAACTGACCATCGCCGGTGTTTTTCCGCAACCTTCTAGGGCGTCGTTGGACGCTGACGAGTATAGAACGGTCGGGCGAACATTTTTGCAGTCCGGCGCTTTCACTCGTCGCGCTACCAACCCTGGCTCGGCCCCTTGCGCGCGCCGGTCGACGATGCTACCGCTACTTCAGATCGCAGACAAATGTTGGTTCCGGGATAGCAAATTTCTCTTTGTGCACCGCCCACCAAAGCCGCCAATCGTTCTGTACCTTCTGAGCTGAGGCCGCATTCGTCGCGCTGTCTCCGAAGGACTGTCCCGTAATCTCTCTTAGGCTCGTGAGCACTCTTACCCGCACGGTTTCATCCGTGTCCCGAATTGCTTCGATGAGAGCTTCGATAGCCTCTGGCGCTGTACTGTATCGCAACCCGTAAGCCGCATTCTTACGTGTTACGGGTTCAGCACTGAGTAAGAATCGCTGCAATTGAGGAACAGCTTCCGACTTCCCGAGCTGGGCGATGGCGACCATCGCAGCCAGTTGCACAAATTCGTTGTTGTCATCGGTATAACGTTCAATGAGCCCCTCATAACTGTTGTCCCCGCTTCGGCCCAAAGCCTCAATGGCTCTGATACGAAGGGTTCCCAAATCGCTCACAGGCCTGCCGGGGGTGGATTCCGCGCTCGATTTGCCGGGCGCGAGAAGCTCCGCCAGAGCCGCCCGCGTCTCAGGAGTATCAATGCGGCCAAGCGCCGCAACCGCATGCAGCGCAACGAAGGGATCTTCCTCGTGCGCAAGCCTCAGCGCAGTAGGTTCAAAGAAAGCCGGCGCGGTCGTTGCCAGCACATCGAGTGCAGCATGACGGACCTCAGGATCGCTGCTATGTAGATTTCGCTCGAAATCTTGAAGGATGCCTTGTACCCGTGCGGGATCAGTGGGGTCCAGATGCAATTCGAATTTAGACGAGAAGGTAAAGTCCTGAATCTCACCACGACTGTTTCGGACCGGGACATGTCGGGTTACATTCACTTGGTATTTCCCATCGCGTGAGAATCGATACCAGGAATCCAGCGGCCATTGGCCGTGGATTGCATCCCCTGGGGCAAGCGCCGATTCGTCGTCGCCACAGCCGACGTCCCACGTCGCACCACAAGCCTCGCCCGATCCGCTTACAGAAAATTCGTAAGTGTCACGACACTTTGCAGGACCCTTTGCTGGAAGGTAAACGGCCTGCAGGCCCGTGTTCTTAATTTCGACGTTAAACAACACGGGCTCACCGACCATATATCGTTCCTTGTCAGGGTAGAAGCGACCCTGCAGATCCTGTGCCGATACGCGCGCGGATCCGAACCACAAACAGCAAATTACGAGATTTCTTGCGAGCACGATACGCGGATGCATTATCGATTTGTTGTTGCTGCCTCACATGATACTCAACTGGCCAGTGGTTGTTAACATCGTCGCACTTGTCCAGGATTCCGCCGAATTGGGGCACTTCTTCGGATCGTGAGTGGACTTCAGCCGGCAACAAAAAGTCTCCCCGAAAAAAGGCACGACATCTACCGAACGAACTCTGCCTAGAGTGATCCGGGTGCCATGCTCAATGGAACGTTCAACTTCTTTAACGGAAAGTTCACGCGACAGTCACAAAGGCGTTACAAGCCACTGCTAGCATTCGCGACACTGCAACTGCAGTGTGCAATCTCCGCTCGTCGTATTCCACCCCGATGTCTCACGACCGATTCTGTTTGCGTGAAGAAAGAACTCGAAGGAGGAGAACGGTACATGTCTCGTAAAACAAAAACGCGAAGAATGTTTCGCAATAAACCTCGCAACAAAAACCGTATGCGCCCGCTCGCGGGCCTGCTCGCGGCGGGATTGAGTCTTCCGGGAGTTGCCGCTGCTCAGTCCAAGCCATATCCAACTTATGTCACCGGCCCGCAGCCAAACGGCTCGTGGGTCGTCAGCTCTGGCCAGGTCATCACGCCAGCCGGTATGCAAGTGGATCTCGGCATCCGGGTTCGTGCGAAAGCCATCGCGCTGAATCCCAATCACCACACTCACACCGCCGCTGTTCTCACTTTGGGCGCCTCAGAGGCCGTCGAAGTGTTCGATACCAGAACCGGCGTTGTCTTGCAGAACTACCTCGCGCTCGGACGCGATTCGAGCGGCAGCTACAGCGGCATCGCCTATTCGCCGGACGGCAAGTATCTGGTGTTCAGCCAGGACAGCAGCAACGTCGCGATTGCCAAGGTGGATTCAGACGGCTTGCTGGAAGATGACGTCCAGGTAAGCGTGCCGCCGGATAACTCCTTCATCAAATGCTTTCCGAACAGCCCTCTCGGAGCCTATGCCAGACCGTGTGGCTTGTTCTACACACCCAGCACTTCTTACCCCGGCGGCGTTGCCATTTCAGCAGATGGCACAACCGCATACGCACTGCTCAACCAGAACGATACGCTCACCAAGATCAACCTGACGGCAAAAACGCCGAAGGAAGGAAAGCAGATCCGCGTCGGCAACGCGCCACACAGCATTTTGATCGACAGCAACGGCGCCACCGCCTACGTCAGCAACGAAGGTGGCCGGCCCGCTACAGAGGCAGACTTCCAGATCTACTCCGCCGGCACTGAAATCGTCGCTGACCCCGTGGTGGGGGCCGCGATCACCGGCACCGTCTCGATTGTTGATCTGGCCTCGATGAAGGTCACCGGAAGCATCTCGACCGGTTTGCACCCGACTGGTATGGCGTTCTACAAAAAGTATTTGCTCGTCGCCAATACCTATAGCGACACGATCTCTGTGATCAACACAAACACTAACGAGGTGGCATGGACAATCAATCTTGGGCTGCCAATCGGAGTGCCCGGACAGGGCTCGGCTTATGGTGCCGCGCCGAATTCGATTGCTGTCGATGCCAAGAACGACATCGCGTATGTTGCCCTTTACAATGCCAACGCGATCGCAGTGGTAAACCTCGCCAAGGGCGCGACCAGTCCTGTTCTCGGCATGATCCCGGTCGCCTATGCGCCGAGCTCGGTCGTGCTGGACGCAAATGACAATGTGCTGCTCGTGGCCAATGACAAGGGCATTGGCGCTCGCTATTCGTTCGAGACAGACTACGGCGTCACCGACTACAACACTCACCAGGACAATGGCACTGTCAGCATCGTCCCTGTGCCAGATAGCGGGACCTTGACGAACATGACAGCGCAGGTCTTCCAGAACAACCACTGGGACCTGGCGCAAAATATCAACTCTGCTTCCGGTGGAAAAGCGAAGGTCAAACCGGTCGCACTCCCGAAGAAGATCGGTGATCCATCACTGATCAAGCATGTGTTCCTGATCATCCGTGAAAACCGCACCTATGATCAGATCCTGGGCGACGTGGCCGCCGGCGACGGCGACGCGTCACTGGCAGTGTTCGGCGGCAAGGCCACTCCGAACGTACACACCCTGGTCAAGCGTTTCCCTCTCTTCGATAATTTCTACGACCCGAGCCGGCAGTCGGCGGACGGTCATCAGTGGATCACAGAGGGCATGGCGCCCTACGCCGACGACATTCAGTCGCCTGACTGGAACCGCAGCTATCCTGGCGGGAACGCTGGCGATTCCCTCGCCTATCAGAACAAAGGCTTCCTGTTCTCAGAAGCTGCCGCCGCCGGTCTGCCGGTAAAGATCTACGGCGAATACGTCGAGTACGATACGTTCACTAATCCAGACGGGACGACCAACGAACCGAGCTGGAGCCAGTTCTACGCCGATGCGCAGAAGTTCGAGGCCGGCGGCGAAACGACACTGTTTTACCAGAACACGATCCAGGCACATTCCTCTGTGCCGGCCGTATCGAATCACCTCATCGGGAACTTTCCGATATTCGATCTCGGTATCCCCGACCAGTTCCGCGTCGACTTGTGGCTGCAGGATTTCCAAAGTGACGTAAAGGCCGGCACGGTGCCCGCGTTAAGTATCCTGTGGGTTATGGACGACCACACGGGCGGCCCGCCGACCCCGGAAGCTGAACAGGCCGATAACGATTTGGCCGTTGGCCGCATTATCGACTACATCAGCCACAGCAACGTGTGGTCTACGTCGGCCATCTTCATTGAAGAAGACGACGCGCAGAACGGCGTCGATCATGTCGACGGTCATCGCAGCCCGGGCTACATCGTTAGCCCATACGCGGTGCAGAACGGACCCACCGACCACACCTACTACACGCAGGTCAACATGACACGGACGATCGAGCAAATCCTCGGTCTGCCGCCCATGAATCAATTCGACCTCGTCGCCTCACCCATGAAGACCGCCTTCGTGAAAGGCACGCCGTCCGCGGACAATTTCAAACCGTGGAAGCACGTCGTGAACGAGATCCCGCTCGACGAAGGCGTGACCGCGAGCACGGCCGACCCGGCCAGCAGTCCTGTGGTCGCGGCCCTGAAGAAGGCCTGGATTCAGAAAAGGGCGGAAATCTTCGCCGGTAAGCTGACCAAGCCGGACTCAGAAGATCCGGAAGCCGTCAACCACTTCAACTGGTATATGACGACCGGATTTACGCGGCCGTATCCGGGCGAGAGCAAGCTTCGTCCGCCGACCGACTTCAATAACCCGGCGCCCACCAAAGCTGACGACGACGACTAACGCACGATCTTGCAATGGCCCTCTCTCCGATAAATCGGGGAGAGGGGTTTTTCTTTCCGTGCTCTGAAGTCACACAGACATTTCTTGCACTGTTTGTGCAACCGGTTGCATGGCGGCAGTGGATGTGCTCCTGACACAACACAGATTTAACAACTTACCTATTTACACCCTGCAGAGTTGAAGCTATGTTGTGTGACTCGTGCGTAATTCAAGCAGTCCCTTCGCTGCAAAGGAGTCACTCAGTTATGCGAGCTTTCGCGAAAGCATTCACTTCGTTCCTACTGGCATCGAGTCTGATTACTCTCGCTGCCGGGCAAAATCGGGCCGGCATCCCCTATCCAACCGCCCACGCTCCCAAAGCTATCGATGTCGGGAAACCAGATCCTGCCGCACATATTTCGGTCACACTAACGCTTCGCCTGAATAATGCGAACGTCGCCGAGCAATTCCTGTCTGAGCTCTACACTCCCGGAAGCCCGCAATTTCACCGCTTCCTGTCGTCCGGTCAATTCATCGCCCGCTTTGCGCCCAGCCAAGTAGAAGTAGGAAAAACGATCGCGGCGCTCGCGAAGTATGGTTTGGCCGCGGAACGTTCCAGCGCCACCACGCTTAAGGTTACGGGCCTGCCCGCGGACCTGGAGCGCGCTTTCGCCGTGAGCTTGCATTCCTACGTGGTGCCGGCCCAATCAGGAAGCGAAAGCTATAGCTATCATGCTCCGTTGAGTCACCCGACAATTCCTTCGGAGATTTCGGGAACGGTTTCGGCTGCCGTCGGGTTCGATACGCGCCCGCATTTCCGGCCCTATCATCATTCTGCGCCGCAGGCGATCGGCACTCCAAAATCGAAGACTCCGCCCTCTACGCCAGATCCTCCCGGCCTCTGGACGGTTACCGACTTCGTCGATTATTACGACGTGCAGCCTCTCTATAAGGCGAAGGCTTCGGGCAAAGGACACACCGTCGGAATCATGACGCTGGCTAGCTTCACGCCGAGCGATGCTTTCCTCTACTGGAGCGATCTTGGACTTACGGTGGATCCGAACCGGCTGACCGTCGTCAATGTGGATGGTGGTCCGGGCAAGCCCAGCGACAGGTCCGGCTCCGATGAAACGACGCTCGATGTCGAGCAATCCGGCGGAATTGCTCCCGGCGCGAACGTCGTCGTCTATCAAGCCCCAAATACAAATCAGGGTTTTGTGGACGTCTTTGCCACTGCGATCGACGCCAATCTGGCCGATACGCTCTCGATCAGTTGGGGCGACTGGGAGTGGTTCAACAATCTCGAGAACGCTCCCGTGACGGACCCCATCACTGGCGCAACCGTTGGGACTACTCAGGCAATCCACGAGCTTTTGCTCCGCGCCGCGATTCAGGGACAATCGGTGTACGCAGCCGCCGGCGATAACGGTGCTTACGATGCCGATGGCTCCTGCCCGCCGGGCGAGTGCAGCGATCCTTTGGCCGTTGATTATCCCGCCAGCGATACGTTCATCACCGCGGCCGGGGGCACCACCATTCCAGGAGTTCAGGAATTTTGTCTGGACGCCGCCTGCGACCAGATCTACGACGTAAATATTCCGGTCGAAAGCGTTTGGGGATGGGATTATCTCGACGGCCTCTGCGCCACCCTTGGTTTCGATCCGGTATCGTGCGGAATCTTTCCCGGAGGAACCGGCGGTGGGGTGAGCGTCACATTTGCGCGCCCCTTGTATCAACTGATACTGCCGGGCGCGCAACTGAGCCAACCGAACCAGAGTTTTACCGATAACGGTCAAATTCTGTTCGCGCTACCGCCCTATTTCCCCGGGCGTAATGTTCCGGATATTTCTTTCAATGCGGATCCGGAGACGGGATACGTCATCCTCTACACGTCCAATCGCCATGGCCTTGAACTTGAGACATTCATCGGCGGAACGAGCTTCGTTGGGCCTCAACTCAACGGCGTCACGGCTCTGGTCGATGACTATCTGCACATCAAGCGGATGGGCCTGTTGAACTACACGATATACGGCCTGGCGCTCTTTGGTGACGCTTACCGGGGACCGCGCGCTCCCATGAACATTATTTCGGCCGGCGACAACTGGTTCTATCACGGCCGAAACGGCTACAGTCCAGCCGTTGGCTTGGGAACGCTCGATGTCGCGAACTTCGCCTCCACTTTGAAAAACTCCTTCATTTTTTAAACACCGAATAAACTCGACGGCCGCCCGAGTTCATTGGGCGGCCGTCTTACTTTCCCACTCGTTCGCCGATCAAACCCCCACAAAGGCGCGACCTCCAGCGTTTCGCGAATCGGCCTGACCCTGATATTCAGTGATATGATTGGCGACCTTGTCGCAAGGAAGGAGACCCGCATCGATGGCTGCGTCTGCCGATTCCGCGCACATCAATCCCGGACATTTTGTTGGGCTGTTCCTCCTGTCTCTGGCCACGCTTCTGTTGGAGCTTAGCCTCACGCGCGTTCTCTCCGTTTCGTTGTGGTACCACTTCGGATTTCTCGTGATATCCACTGCGCTGCTGGGCTTTGGCGCATCCGGAGTGACTCTCGCGCTCTGGACGGAACTGCGAGAGCGAAAAGATCTCGACGTCACGCTGGGATGGTGCGGCCTCGCTTTCGCCATGTCGGTGGTGTTCAGCTTCTGGTGCATGCAGCGAGTCCCGATCGATCCGTTCTCAGTCGCAGTCGAGCGGCGACAACTTTTGATCATGCCAGCTTACTTTCTGCTGGCAGCGCTGCCATTTTTCTGTTCGGGACTGGCTATCTCTCTCTTGTTGACGCGTGGATCGAGAGACATCAATCGTCTCTATGCCGTGGATCTGGTCGGAGCGGGTTTGGGATGCGCACTCGTTGCCGTGGTGATCCCAAGATTTGGCGGGACGGGAAGTGTGCTGGTTGCCGCCTGCATCGGAGCGCTCTCCGCGGCGTGTTTTGCATGGAGTACCCGGCGCATTCTCGCAGCGAGCGCTGCCCTGGTAGCGATTGTGCTTCTGGGGACAAGCTTCTACGGAGATCGAGTCATTCCCATTCGGGTGAGTGCCAATAAGGGTGGATCGCGGATCAAGGCGATCTATTCAGCATGGAACACACTCTCGTTCGTGCAGGTGGTGGAATTCCCAGCGGAGGGGAAAGATCCGGCCGCCCGCATGATGTTTATCGATGCCGGAACGGCCGCCACCGGCATCGCAGATCTCAGGCCTGATGTTCGGAAAGCTTTAGTCGACCGCCCAGATCAGGTCGAGCAGATGTCGACGATTGCATACGTCAAGAAAGCCAATCCGAAGATTCTCATCATCGGTTCCGGTGGAGGCGATCAGGTTTTAGCCGGGCTGCAGCACCATGCGAGTTCGATCACCGCAATCGACATCAATCCGGCCATCAACGACATCGTTGCGAATCGGATGAATGACTTCTGGGGAAATCTCTATCATCAACCGGAAGTGCATCTCGTGACCGATGAAGGCCGGAGTTTCGTCCGTCGATCGAATGAGAAATACGACGCAATTATTTCGGTCCACACCATCAGCAATGCCGCTGTGGCGTCGGGTGCTTTAAGCCTGGCCGAGAACTATGTGCTGACGCGCGAAGCCATTGAGGACTACCTCGATCACCTTACGCCGGATGGGGCGATCTTTTTCACCCGGCCGGAGTTCCAGATTCCTCGGCTAGTTTCGACGGCGCGCGAGGTGTTCACGCGGCGAGGCCTGGGTCCGATCGATAACCACGTCTTCGCCTTCAGCCAGCCTGAGGGCATGTCCTCGCCAGGACGACTATCCTTTCTGGCAGGCTTCCTTTTGAAGAAGAGTGAATTTGCTCCCGGAGAACTGGACGAGGTTCGCAAAATCCTGAAAGGCTTGGGCGCCGATGCGCCGAAGCTGACGGTGCTCTACGCCCCCGATGAAAGGCCAGCCAACAGCCTGTGCGCGCAGATTGTCAGCGCCGCGAACATGGATGACGTGTTGCGCAGCAACGATACGCTCCTCGCAGCCGCCACCGATGACAAACCATTTTTCAACCAGCACACGCGCTGGTCGAGAATTCGCTGGAATACACTCGTAGATCTGTTTTCCCAGAAGAAGCCCTTAGCGGCCAGACTGGCACTCGAAGATCGGCCCATCGCCGAAGTCACCTTGCTGATTCTTCTTTTGCAATCGGCCGTCGTAGCGGGTTTATGCATCCTTGTGCCGCTCGCGCTGTTGAACCGGCAAGGCCTTAAGGTTGAGAGGCGCTGGAACTGGCTCGGATATTTCGCGGCGCTCGGACTTGGTTTCATCATGGTCGAGATCGCGTTGTTACAACGCTTCCTCTTGTTCCTCGGACAACCGATTTACACCTACGCTGTCGTGTTGGCAGGATTGTTGATTTTTACCGGGACAGGATCCTATTTTGCTGGAAGGCTTGGCACTTCGTGCCTGAAACGAATTTTAGTGTGCGCAGTCACCTTGGTACCGCTGTTCGCGATTCTTACGCCGGTCATCTTCCACGCTTGTCTGGGATTTCCGATTTTCTGGCGTATCGCGATTGCGTTGCTGCTGATCGCTCCCCTCGGATTCGTTCTGGGCATGCCGTTTCCTCTCGGACTCAGTATGGCGGTGGAGCGCTCGTCCGCTTTGGGATCCTGGGCCTGGGGTGTGAACGCATTTTTCACGGTAATCGGCACCGTCCTGGCCCTCTTGCTGGGCATGATGGTTGGGTTCCGTATTGTCTTGTTGCTGGCAGCCGGTTGTTACCTCGCCGGCTTTCTGGCGCTTTTTCACCTTGCGGGCGGCAAGGCTGCTGACGTCAAGGTCGCCCCCACTGATCTTCAGGAGGCAATCTCAGCCTAGCTGCAGGTGGCTCAATCTTGTCTGCAAGCGAGTAATGTTCTGCAGGCAGTTTTCAGATACGATTCAGAACGATGAACCTTCGAGCGTATTTTCACCTGCAAAGAATTCGCGTCTTCTTCGTCGCCCTCGTGCTGGCTGGAAGCCTCACCTGTTGGGCCGATCCTTCACTGCCGACTCTCTTCAGCGATCACATGGTCTTGCAGCAAGGGCGCGAGATTCATGTGTGGGGCACAGCCGATGTGGGTGAATCAATAACCGTGAACTTTGCGGGGCATAGCGCCAACGCCAAGACTGGGCCGAGTGGGGAATGGAGCATTCAACTGCCCGCCATGTCCGCCGGAGGGCCGTTCACGCTGATCGTTCGCGGCAAGAAAGAGATCGTAATCAAGGACGTCCTGATCGGCGAGGTCTGGCTCGCGTCCGGTCAGTCGAATATGACCTTCTCGCTCGACGGCACCGAAAACGGCGCCGCTGAGGTTGCGCAGGCGAACTATCCGGAGATTAGGCTTTTTACGGTTCCGCGGAAAATCGCTCTATCTCCGCAGGCGAACACGCTCGCGGCGCATTGGGAAATCTGCACTCCAGAGGCGGCGAAAGGCTTTTCCGCGGTCGGATATTTTTTCGCACGCGAGATTCAACGCAGGCTCAACGTCCCGGTCGGGGTCATCGAGAGCGCATGGCCGGGAACCGCGATCCAGACATGGATTGCTCCCGAAGTTTTGCGAGCCGACCCGAACCTGCGCGGCGTAACCGAAGAATGGGACCGGGCAACACCGGAGCAGAAAAACTTTGCGGAGCATCCTCAGCCGTTCGAACTGGAATTTGACGATTTCGAATTGATCCCTGCGGCTGGCAATTCCGCAAAGACATTGGCCAACTTCGACGATGGCATTTCGCACCTGACGACCGGCGGATGGTTTTCTTATTCGTGGAGCGAGTCGCCTGACGCCAGCTTCGATGTAGAATCTCCGGGGCATGGAAATATCGGTTCTGCCGCTCGCGTCGCCGGAACGCTGGATGGAGAACAAGATTCGACTCTGGCGGCGGCCTACAAGATAGACAACTCGCCGGTCGATGTTTCAGCGTATGCCGGTATTCGTTTCTGGGTTCGCGGCAACGGCTCATTCCGCTTTCGCTCAAAACAACCGACCATCACCGACTATGACGATTACGGAATCAAGGTCACAAAGGCCACGGCGGACTGGACGCCGATCACGATTCTATTTCGCGATCTGCGGCAAGACGGCTGGGGTGTGGTCAAAGAACTCACGCCCGGCGCGCTGACCGGTTTCTCGATCGAATGCCTGACCACACTGGAATATGCCCCCATGCCGGTGTCGGGACTTTATGAAGGGATGATTACACCACTGCTCGGTTACGAGTTTCGAGGCGCTCTCTGGTATCAGGGAGAGAGCAACGCCGGGAAGGCGCGGCAATATCGTAAGCTGCTTCCGGCGATGATTCAGAACTGGCGCGATGCATTGCACGATGAGAATCTGGAGTTCCTGATTGTGCAATTGCCGAACTTCGGCAAGATTCCTGTTGAGCCCGGCGAATCGGGCTGGTCTGAATTGCGCGAAGCGCAATTGATGACCGTGCGAAACGTGACACACACCGGCTTGGCGGTGACGATTGATGTCGGCGATCCCAAGGATCTCCATCCGCACCGCAAGCTTGAGGTCGGGCAGCGCCTCGCTTTATGGGCGCTCGGTACGACGTATAAGGAGAAGATCGAATACTCCGGTCCGCTGTTCGAGAGTGCGAAAGTAGAAAGCAGTGCTATACGCGTTCACCTCTCGCACGTGGGATCCGGTCTCGAGGCCCGCGGGAACGGCGAGTTGCAGGGCTTTGCCCTTGCCGGAGCCGATCACAAATTCCATTGGGCCGATGCCCGCATCGATGGCGATTCCGTCATCGTATCGAGTCGCGATGTTGCCGTTCCTGTAGCAGTACGGTACGCGTGGGGAGACAGCCCAACTTGCAACCTCATCAACAAAGATGGATTACCGGCTTCCCCGTTCCGAACCGACGACTGGCCGGGAAGTCACGAGTGAGACGGCTAGGGGCTGATCTTCCTTGCTTGAGGCGCTTACTTGATGCGGCGACGGTCGTCGAGCAATCAGGCCACGCGAAAGCGTCCTTGATTCAACCCCTCGGCGATTAGGCGCGCAAGGGATTCCGGATCAGCCTTGTCATCACAAATAGCTTCCACCGTCCCTTCTTCAAAGCGCGCGTAAAAATTCTTCAGCATATCGGTGTCGCGAATCGCGCCTTCTTTTCGCGTAGCCGCACGATGCGCGCACGCATCAAAGCTTGGGCGCAGGAGGACAAAATCGAAAGGAATTTCTTTCAGGATTTTGCGTGCTGTATCGACGAAAGTGGGCGGTATGGAAAAGTCGATCAGCACGCGGAAGCCAGAGCGCGCGAATGGAGCCACTGCCGCGCTCATAGATCGCACGAGCACAGGAAAATTGTCGCGCAATCCGCGTTCTCCCTCTTTTCTGATAAAAGACCAGAACGTGTCGCCTTCGATGTAGGAAAGCGGCGGCGGAAGGAGCGGCACCAGCGCCCTGGCGACTGCGGTCTTGCCTGCTCCAATGGGGCCGGATAGAAAGATGACGCTCACGCGGTCAGTATGGCACAGCGGCAGCAAGTATGGCGGGCCGCTATGTAATGCCGCGAAATTGGGCCATTGTGGTTTCAAAAGCTCGAGTCACCAGACGTTCGAGCGGCAATTTTCGCAGCTCTTCCGAAAGCACCTCGATCCCCCAAGGACCGCGGTATCCGGCATCTCGAATCGCTGCGATGAAGCCTTTTATGTCAAATTCTCCTTCGCCACATAACCGGCGATGGTTCACCGTGTCCTCGTGCAAGCTCCAGGGGCAATCGAACGTGCCGTCGTTCAGTTCGACGCTGGTGATGTATTGCGATGGAATGCGGCGCAGTCGATCGTAAGGGATTTTCAGCTTCACGATATGCCAGGCGTCCAAACAAATGCCGCCGTTGCTGGCGCCGGCGCCTTCTACGAGTTTGAGTGAATCCTCCAAAGTCTGGATCATGGCGAACGGCATGAGCTCGAATCCGACTCTGGTACCGCGGTCCGCGGCCTCCGCGCACAACTTGCCGAAAGCGTCGATCAAACGCGGCAAGGGAGTCGTTTGCTGATAGAAATCGCCGACCTTTACGTGATGGGCCTGCAAGGCTTCGGCCGCATCGAGCAGCAGCGCCTTGCAAATATCCGATTGCTTCTTTCGCTCGCCATCGAGAAACCAGTCGGTGAGGAATTCCAGTTCGACGTGCCTGATCCCATTGTCGTCGAGAATCTGCTTCATCTCCTCAAGCGTGCGCTTGCGGAGCACGTGCTGAAGGTCGGCGTGCCAGATTCCAAACCCGGTGAAACCGGCTCTGGCAGCCGACTCCACGCGGTCCCTGAAATCGAAAGGACTGTACTCTTTGTCGGTGTGCGGAAGCCCGTTGGAAATGGTCCAGTAACAGGCGAGCAGTTCTACGTTGCTTTGCATCGCGCATTCTCACGCGGCTACGGCTTCGTGTGCCAGCACCGATTTCACCGCCTCGACGATCTTGTCTTCATTGGGGACGACGTAGTTTTCCAGCGGTTCGCTATAGGGAATGGGGGTGTCGAGAGCGGTCACCATCCGAAGCCCGTGCAAGAACCCGACCGCATGCTCCGCGATCTCGCCGGCGATCACCGCGGCGGCGGAGGAATGGCGCGGGGCCTGATCCACCAGCACAACCCGGCCTGTCTTCTTCACGGAGTTGACGATGGTCGTAACGTCGAGCGGCGCGAGCGTTCTTGGATCGACCACCTCGGCACTGATATTCTCCGCTGCCAGTCGCTCGGCGGCCGCCAGCGCTTTTTTCACCATCCATCCAACAGCCACAATCGTGACGTCGGTTCCTGCGCGCTTAATGTCCGCAACCCCGATCGGAACAACGTATTCACCATCGGGTACTTCGCCCTTATCCAGCGTCAACATATAAGGATGCAAATATACGACCGGGTTGTCATCGCGAATCGCCGCGGCCATCAAGCCTTTGGCATCAGCCGGCGTTGACGGCACGACCACCTTCAAACCAGGGATGCCCATCATCGTGTGATAAATGCAGTTGGAGTGCTGGCCGGCCCATCCCGCACAGAAACCGTAGCCCGCCTTCAGCACTACCGGCACGCTGACCTGCCCGCCCGACATATAGCGAAATCGGGGAGCTTCGTTGATGACCTGATCAAAGGCTACCAGCATGAATTCGCTCATCCACAATTCGACGATGGGACGCAATCCAGTCATGGCGGCGCCAATGCCAATTCCTATCTCAGCCGTCTCGGAGATGGGCGCGATGCGCACCCGCTCCTTGCCGAACTTCTTGAGCATGGGATCGCGCTCAGTCATCGCCATATTCTGGCCATAGAAAATGACGTTGGAGTCCCGTTGCATCTCTTCGATGATGGCCGCAGCGATTGCATCGCCGTACATCATTTCTTTCGGCATGATCTCCTCCTAGGCGTAAACGTATTGCAACGCCTCTTCCGGCGCCGGCAGCGGGCTCGCCAAAGCGAACTGTACGGCATCTTCCACCTCGCGGCGAGCGGCAGCTTCAATCCGCTTCGCGGAAGCCTCGGTGAGCGCGCCGGTTTTCAGCAGGCGTGCGCGGAAGCGTTTGATGGGATCCTTGGATTTCCAGTGTTCGAATTCCTTTCGATTTCCATAGACTGCCACCGCTTCGTGTTCGGGAAATTGCGTCGGCAGCGGGGGAACCGTGATGACATTGCCGTGCGCACTTAAACGGTAGAACTTGGTTTCGATCAGGCTTGGCCCTTTGCCGATTCTTGCCCGATCGGCAGCTTTGGCGACAACTTTTTGGACGGCCACCGGATCCGTGCCATCGACGGTCGCGCCGGGAATGCTGAAGGCCTCTGCTTTTTTCGATAATGGATCGCCGGCTACGGCATTGGCATCCTCCAGGCTGAAGTGTGTGTATGCCTGATATTGGTTGTTTTCGAGAACGTACACGATCGGGAGTTTCCAGACGGCAGCCATGTTGAGTGACTCGAAAAACGCGCCTTGTTTCGAGGCGCCATCCCCAAAGAAGCAGTAAACGATCTGCCCTTTGTTCTTTACTTGAGCGGTAAGAGCGGCGCCCGTGGCATGAGCGATGCTCTGGCCAATAATTCCGGAGGTGCCAGGAAAATGCCTCGACGGGTCGGCCAGGTGCATCGATCCGCCAAAACCGCGACACAAGCCATCCCTGCGGCCGAACACTTCTGCCATGATCTTGCGCAGCGGCGTTCCGAGAACTATGGGATATCCATGACAGCGGTAACTGGGCATGACGATGTCCGCGTCGCGGCGAGTGGCCAATGTCCCCACGATGCTGGCTTCAGCGCCGTCACCCAAATGAGAATGGCCTCGAATTACACCCGGGTGTTCGATGAACGTGCGCTTTACTGCCTCTTCGAATTCACGGATGCGAACCATTTGCGTGTACATCCATTGCAGTTGGTCGCGGCCAGCCGGCGCACTTCGCGCGCTGGATCTTCTTGCCGTTTTTTGTGCCATTTCCGGCCTCCCTATTTCTTGCTTTTTCTGGTCTTCGCAGGCGATTCCGCAATCTCGCAGAGCGGTTCTCCGACCGGGACCTCCGCAGTCTCCTTCGCCAGGAGCTTCATGAGTATGCCGCTGAATGGCGATTCCAGTTCGTAGCTGACTTTTTCGGTTTCCAACTCGACCAACGGATCGCCGGCGTTCACGCGATCCCCTTCGTGCTTCAGCCAGCGCACGACGACGGCTTTCGTGCTGGTCACTCCGCCGGATTTGGGTACGATGACTCTGCTCAACGATGCAATCCTCGGTTCAGATCCTGAACGCTGATTTTGCATGCTCGCGACTACCCCGCTAGTGCACTTGCCTTTCGGCGTTTTCCCAGTAAGGAGCACGCATCTTCTTTCTGTCTATCTTGCCCGCTGCAGTCTTGGGAATCTCACCGCAGAATTCAACAGATTTTGGAGCTTTGACTCCTCCCAGCTTGAGTTTGCAATGAGAAATAACAGCCGCCTCACTTAACGTCACTCCCGAACGTAGCACCACGAAGGCCTTGACCGCCTCTCCCCAATTGTCATGAGGAACACCAATCACCGCGCACTCATGAACTTCAGGCAACGCCATCACCGCCGCTTCCACCTCGGCGCAATAAACATTAAAGCCGCCCGAGATAATCATGTCTTTCTTTCGGTCGACAATGTAGACGTAGCCTTCTTCGTCCAGGTAACCGACATCCCCGGTGTGATGCCAGCCGTGGGTGCGGATTTCCACCGTCGCCTCAGGCATCTTGTAATATCCACCGCAGATCAGCGAGCCGCGCGCGACGAGTTCGCCACGTTCACCAGCCGGCAGAATCTTTCCGGCGTCGTCCATGATGGCGAGGCGCACCGCCACGGTGGGCTTGCCGCAACTCGCCAGCCGCTCCGGATGCACCCCGGCAGCCGCGTCCGCGATGGTCTTCCGGTCGAGAAAGGTCAGGATCATCGGAGCTTCCGTCTGACCATAGGACTGACACATGCAGGGGCCGAAGACTTCCACTGCTTTCTTGAGTTTGTCCGGAGCCACGGGAGATCCCGCCAGAAGAAAACCGCGGAGGCTCGAATAATCAAAGTTGCACACTTCCGGATGCGCCAGCAGATTGTAGAGCGCAGTCGGGGGAAGATAGAGGTGTGTCACCCGGTAGCGCTCGATATTGCGAAGTACTTCAAGCGCATCAAACCTGGGCATAATCACATGGGTGGCGCCCAGCGAACACATCACGAATGCGAGCACGCCCGCCGCATGCGAGAGCGGAGCAGTATTCAGGCAGACGGGATGCTCCACATCGCCGCCCCAATAGTGCGCGGCCATTTCTGTCATGGTGCCCAAGGCGAGATTGGTAACGCGAACGCCCTTCGCCGGCCCGGTCGTCCCTCCGGTGGGTACAAGCCCAGCGAGCCGGTCAGGATTTCCATAGGCGTCGCCCCAATCCGGCACCGTGGCGCCGGCAGCACCTTTCATGAATGCCTGCAAGGATGGATGTCCGTCATCGTCGCGGTCGAGACAGACTATGCCGCGAAGCGAAGGCACGCGGCGCTGGATTTCGAGGACGCCGTCTCGAAACTCGCTGTGATAGAAGAGCCACGCCATTTCCACGTAGTTCATGTATTCGACGTTGGCGTCCAGGGCATTGCGGTAATTAATGGGTACCCACACGGCTCCCGCCCGCATGATGCCCAGCATGCAAAACAACACGCGGGCGTCGTTGTGCGAGTAGATGCCGGCGGGTTCCTCGCCGTTCAATCCGCTGGCCCAGAGTGCGCGAGCGATGTCTTCGGTCGCGGTGCGCATTTCCTGGTAGGACCAGGAGGCGTCCGCAGTGACCATGGCGGTGCGCTCGAGGTTTCGTTCCGCACCTTTGTCGAAGTAGTCGATCGCGCGCATGATCGTGATCTCTACGAATCAGGAAGTCAGACGAACTTTAGCAAGACCGTGCTCTTCCAGAACCCGCAGGATCTCCTGGTGTCCGAATGCCTCCGCGGGAGAAGCAAAACCAACTTTGCGTGGCGCCGCATGAACCAGGTGGTGCGCAGCGAACGCTTGGATCAGCCCGGTCTGGCGATAGCAACAAGTTCCGAAGACGACGCACTGCGCGTAATCGGTTGAACCTCGACCCACAACGACTTCAATCGTGCGCTGCTCCCGCGGGTTCTCGCGGGGTGGTGTTCCGGCTTGCACCGCATTCGCCATCTCGGCAAGTTTCTTTTCCCGCTCGGACTTGGGCAGAGCCCGGATCTGTTCTTCGTACATTTTCTCGGTGGCAGCCACGCCTTCCATGATCTGACGATCGAGCAATCCGCCCATGGAGCGCACGTTCGCAACTTGTGGATGGTTTTTGAACCAGACGGGTTGAGGGAATCCTCCCCACGCCAGCGCCAGCTGGGTTTGCAAATAGCCGGGGATGTTTACGTCGTAGCGAGTCGCGCGCGGCCAGGCCTTGTACTGATTCTGTTCCAGATAATAGGCGTCAGTTTGGATAACGGCAAAGATCGTCTGCGTGGAGCCAAAGGTTGGAATACCCTTGAACATCGTGACAGTTTCGAGCGTGTCAATTGCTCCCGACTGCAGGCAGAGCCGGGCGGCGGCATCGCTGACCGCACACATAAAAGCCGTGGCGGGCGCCGCAAGAAGCCCCCGATCCGCGAATTTCCCGCTCCATTTTTCAGAGACTTCGCGAACCCAGGTCTGTTCTCCGCCGATATCGAGGTAATGGCAACCCGCCTTCAGAGCCGCTTCAACGATTCGTGGGCCGTTATAGATAAATGGGCCCGCAGTGTTGCAAACGACCTTGCTGCCAGCGAACAAATGCTGGAGTTCGTCTGGGGTGCCGGAAGTTTCCACAATCTCAAAATCAGCCGTTTCAATGCCGGGAACGTGGTCCATCACCTGCTTGATTCGGGACGCGCTTCTGCCCGCCGCGATGAAAGGTGTGTTGTATTCGCGCAGAAATTCAGCGATCAGTCGGCCCGAAAAACCATTGGCCCCGTAAATCACCACGGGTCTTTTGCTCATGTGCGATTACCCCATAGAACAGGCTTCCCTTGGACGGTAAGAACCATCGGCCGGGGCACCCCCTCAAACCAACCTCGCCCCGGCGAATGGCGGCGCTCGCAGAGTGCCAAGCCCAGAAATCCCTGGGCGCAGTTGCCGATTGTAGGCTATGGTATCTTTTTCGCTAGTAGGCACTTTCTGGTAACCGACCCAAGGGAGAATGGCGTGGAACAATACTATTGCCCTGTGAAGCTCACTACCGACGTCATTGGCGGCAAGTGGAAGCCGCTGATCCTGTTTTATCTTGAACACGGGACCAAGCGATTTGGAGAGCTGCGCAAGCTGATTCCGAGTATGACCAAAAAAATGCTGACTCAGCATCTGCGCGACTTGGAGCGTGATGAAATCATTCGCCGCAAGGTTTATGCCGTGGTGCCGCCGAAAGTGGAGTATTCCCTGACGAAGCATGGAGAAAGCCTCAAGCCCATCCTTAAGCTGATGTCGGCGTGGGGGACGAAGCATCGCCAACGGTACGGCATCCCAAGAAGCAAGTGCCGGCCGTCGATGCCTGCAAATTCAGCCAAGCTGTCCGCGACGCCTCAGAGCAGCACGTTAGGTAGCTGATACACATGAGTCAGATCCTGCAACTGCCTCAGGCGCGCATGCGCGTCTGGGCCGGTGTGCCCCAGACTTCCTTGGCCGTCTCCGCAACCAGGCGCAGCTTGGCTTGCTGATCCGCCAGAGTGACCAGGTTCCCCTCAATCGTCGAGGCGAAGCCACATTGCGGACTGAGCGCCAGCCGCTCTAACGGAATGCACTGCGAAGCCTCCTGGATGCGCCGTTTCAGTTCGTCCTTGCTTTCCAAAGTCGCCTTCTTGGAGCTGACCAGTCCCAGGACGACCGTGCGATCTTCCGGGACCTGACGCAAAGGCTCGAAGCCGCCCGAGCGCTCGTCGTCATATTCCAGCAGAAAGCGGTGAAAGCGGGTTTTCTGAAACACCTTTGTAATCGGGCCGTAATCGCCCGAAGCATAGAACCTGCTTTGATTGTTGCCACGACACAGATGTAAGCCGAAAACTACTCCCGGATGATTGCCGATGATCGCATTGTCCATTTCGGTGGAAAGGTCCAGAAGGCGATCGGGATCATTTCCGCGCTGGCGGTATCCTTCGCGCAAGTGAGGATCGAGCAAAGCCGCGTATTGCGGCGAGTCAATCTGAATATACGTGCATCCCAGGCGAATCAACTCTTCCACTTCATCCCGCAAGATATCCACCAGATCGCTGAGGTACCCATCAATCCTGGGATAAGCGGCGGCTGACTTTTTGTTGTCGTAATACGCGGCGGCTTGCTGCGCGCTGATCATTGTGGTTTTTGCCGGGTGGCCGGTACGTGCCCGCAGGTAAGTAAATTCTTCGGCACACAAGGGACGTTTGCGGCGAAGTTTCGAAACCACGACCGGCCTGGGCAATACCATCTCATCGCCCTGGTCATTGCGAAACGGAATGGCCCAGCCACCAAGTTTGTCGAAGCCCTCGACCGCGTCAATCAGGTGCCCAAAAAATGCATAGCGGCGCATCTCGCCGTCAGTAATCACTGCCAGCCCCGCGGACTTCTGCAACTCGACGGCTTCGTCGACCGCCCGGTCTTCGAGGGATTTGAATTCCGGGTGGCCGAGTTGTCCCTTCTCGTAACGTGCGCGCGCCTCCTTCAAATAGGAAGGGCGCAACAGACTTCCAACCACATCGCTGGGATACACGAGAACCTCCTTCTTCAATGAGCTTCCGGCAGCGCGTTCTGATTCCGGCGAAAAATTACGTAGGAGCGGATTGCAATTGCATCATCGCGAGAGAGTGCTTTCGAGAAAGAAACCATCCCTTGTGATTGCAAATCGCCTCGCAACACGATCTCGAACCAATTGTTATCTGTGAGCGCGCTGCTGCGCCGCAGATCCGGCAGTACACCTCCACTCACCGCGACATCACCGTGACATCCGGCACAATAGCTTTGAAAAAGCCACTCGCCTTTGCGAATCGTTGCAGGGGTGGCCGGATTCGGAAGCGCTGTCAACGGTAGCGGCTCCGCAGCTTGCATGGGGGGCAAGTTCGCTTTCCCTCCCAGCTTGAACACCAGCACGCGGCTGATGTTACGTACCCGCCCTGAGGCGAAAGAAACCTCGCCCGCAGCCAGCGGAAACACTCCACCCCAACCGGCAAGAACTGCCACATACTCTTCGCCGCCAACTTTGTAGGTCACCGGACCAGCCATGACCCCGGTCTGCGCAGGAAAAGACCACAGCTTCTCGCCATTGCTGGCACGATAGGCCTCGAAGTTTCCGGCCGCGGTTCCTTCAAACACAAGATTCCCGGCCGTCGCAAGCGTCCCGCCGTTCCACGGGCCGCTGCGTTCAATCGTCCAGGCTGCTTTTTGCTGCGCTGGATCCCAAGCCACCAATTTTCCTTTCACTGTCGCGAGGATTGCTTTCTTGACGCTGGAATCCTGCGGAAGACCTGCCGCGACGACATCGATTCCGTAATTCGGCGCGAGCTTCTTCGCTTCGAAGCTTTGGGGCAGCTTGTATTTGAAACCGGTGTCATTAACCGGAATGTACGCGAGATGGGTGACCGGACTGTACGACATCGGTTGCCAACTGTGCGCACCCGTGGGACCGGGGACGATTGGGGCGGGGTCGGCACCCTGATATCGGGCCAGCGAAGTTTCTGTCGGCCGGCCAGTTTTCAAATTCACTGCATCGGCCCAGTTGACGAACGTGTAAGGTTTAGCAGAGATTAGTTCGCCGTTGGTGCGGTCGAGCAGGTAGAAGAAACCATTCTTGGGAGCCTGCATCAAGACTTGGCGAGCGCGTCCGTCAATGACGAGATCGGCGAGGATGATGTCTTCGTCAGCGTCGAAATCCCAGGCATCGGCCGGATCTTCCTGATAATGCCAAACGTACTCGCCCGTATCCGGTTTGAGGGCAACAATCGAGCAGGTGAGCAAGTTGTCGCCGCCCCTCGGACTGCGAAACTTCGCACTCCACGGAGTGCCATTTCCCGTGCCAATATAGAGCTGATCCAGCTCCGAGTCATAGGCGATCGCGTTCCACACCGTGCCGCCGCCGCCAAGCTTCCACCAGTCGCCACTCCAGGTCTTGACTGCTTTTGCGAGGATCGGACTTTCAAACGGCTTCGAAGGATCGCCAGGTACGGTGTAAAAACGCCAAACTAATTTTCCAGATTCGCCGTCATAGGCCGACACATAACCGCGAACGCCGAATTCGCCGCCGCCGTTGCCGATGATTACTTTGCCTTTGACGACGCGCGGGGCGCCGGTAATGGTGTAGCGGGAATTAGGATCGATGGTGAGCGTTTCCCAAATGCGACGGCCGCTCGCCGCGTCAAGGGCGATCAAACGTCCGTCGAGCGTTCCAACAAAAATCTTGCCATTCCATGCCGCAACTCCACGGTTCACGACATCACAACATGCGTTGATGCCCCAGTCGCCGGGGACCTTAGGATCATAAGACCACAGCGGCTTCCCGGTGGCAGCATTCAGTGCGAAGACCTTGCTCCATGCGCTGGTAAAGTACATCACGCCGTCAATGACGACGGGAGTTGCTTCCTGACCTCGATTCGTGTCCAGGTCGTAGTACCAGGCCAGCCCGAGTTGCGAGACAGTTTGGTCGTTAATTCGATTCAACGGGCTGAAGCGCTGCTCGCCGTAGGTGCGGCCGTAGGTCATCCAGTTTTCCGGCTGGCGATCGGCGTTGATGATGCGAGATTCGTTCACATCCGCAGGTTTGACGGGCACGTCGGAAGTCACTCTTGTTCGGTTGCACCCCACTGAAATCACCGCAAGAAAAAGTGGAAGAAAAAGAAATCTGATAGCAGGACCCCGCTTCGAATTCCTTTCGGCAATTGGCATGAGGAAGTAGACGTGGACTCAGACATCAAAAAAGACAGTCTCCCGATCTCCCTGGAGTCGAACATCGAAGAACCAGTATCCAGGTCTGCCTGGATCCGGGCGGGCCAGAAGCGTTTCACGCCTCTCCGGCGGAACCAGGCCCAGGATAGAATCTTCGTCGTTAGCGGCATCTCCCGTGAAATAAACCCGCGTGTAGAGCGGCTTTAGCATTCCGCGGGCAAAGACGGCGATCGTGAGGTGTGGCGCCTGCTGAGTACCAGGGCCAACGCACCCCGGGCGTATCGTTTCAAGGACGCAAGTGCCATCCTCTCCCGTGGCGACGCGACCAAAACCCCTCCATCCGGGATCGAGCTTTTTGGGCTGCATGTCGTCAGGATGGTTGTACTTTCCGTTCGAGTCGGCCTGCCAGATTTCCAGCATGGCATCGTTTACCGGGACGCCGTCTCCATCGAGCACACGAAACGTAATCCACGCGCGCTCCCCACCGGCCTGCGGGCCAGCGACGCATTTGACGCAGTGCTCGTCCGTGGTCAGTTCGATCGCGAAAAATGGACCAGCAGTCTGCGATGGTGTCGGAACCAGGTCCGTGTCACGTTTCAAACGGTGTGGCCTCCGGACCGCGCAGCACGATGTCGAACTTGAAACCTTTCGCCCACTGCGGCCGCGTTGTTTCCAAATCGAATTTCGAGATCAGCCGCTGTCTCGCTCGTTCCTCGGGTATCGATTGGAAGATGGGGTCGTAGTCAAAGAGCGGATCCCCGGGAAAATACATCTGCGTTACCAGGCGGCTGATGAAAGCTGTCCCGAATACGGAGAAGTGAATGTGCGCCGGCCGCCACGCGTTGTAATGATTGAACCAGGGATAGGCGCCGGGCTTGATGCTGATGAAACGGTAGGCGCCCTGTTCATCCGTCAGGGTGCGACCCGCACCGGTGAAGTTCGGATCCAGCGGAGCGGGATGCTGGTCCTTGGTGTGCCGGTACCTTCCGGCGGAGTTCGCCTGCCAGATCTCGATCAGCGCGTTGGGGACAGGACGGCCATTGCTGTCGAGCACGCGTCCGCTCACGATGATGCGCTCACCGATAGGCTCGCCTTGATGCTGGCACGTAAGATCGTGATCGTTTTCAGCAACCTTGTCGTGCCCAAAGATTGGTCCGGTTATTTCTGAGAGTGTATGCGGCAACACAACGAGGGGCTTTAGCGGCGCGCGTTTAACGGTCGCACGATAAGGCTCGTACAAGGATGGCGGCTGGCTCCCCTGGGGTGGCCTTGCATAGGGCTTGATTGAAACCCGGGTACTCAGAGAATCCATGCAACTCCCCTCGTGGGCTGAAAGAGAAGCGAGCCAAACCCGCTATCGCTGCGTCGCAAAGAGCGCGATGTGTCGCTCACCCAGGTCCTTCGCTGTGCCAAAGCTGGTTTGTTCAGGATGACAAATCAAACCAGTTTGTTCACAGTCGTGCGCATAGCGACTTGGTTTCCGTGTACAAGTCCAAAGCCGGCTTGCCCCACTCGCGGCCCCAACCCGACTGCTTGTATCCCCCGAACGGTAGGGCGGAATCGAACACGTGATAGCAGTTGATCCAAACCGTCCCCGCCTTCAACTTCGCTCCCAGACGATGCGCCTTGCTGATGTCGCGAGTCCAGACTGCTGAGGCCAGACCGTAAATGCTGTCGTTGGCGAACCTTGCGACTTCATCCAGGTCATCGAACGGAATCGCCGTAACCACCGGGCCGAAAATCTCTTCGCGGACCACCTTCATGCTCGGCTTCACGTCGACCAGCACGGTTGGCTCGACAAAGTATCCAGGACCATCGATTCCTTTGCCTCCAACCACTGCCTTGGCACCGTCTCTGGCCCCTGATTCCAGATATCCGCACACTCGATCTTGTTGCTCCTTTGAAACCAGCGGTCCCATGTTGTTGGCGGGATCAATCCCCGGCCCGATGTGAAAGGTCTTGGTAAAGCCGGCGACTCCTTCCACCACTTTGTCGAAGATGCTTTTGTGCGCAAATAGCCGCGAACCTGCAGCGCAGACTTCGCCCTGGTTGAAGAAAATACCCATGGCGCTGCCCGGGATCGCGCTCTCTAAGTCAGCATCTTGAAGCACGACATTGGGAGACTTGCCTCCCAGTTCCAGTGAAACCTTTTTCAGATTTCCGCTGGCAGCATTCAGGATGAGCTTGCCCACCTCGGTCGAACCAGTGAAAGCGATTTTGTCGACATCGGGGTGCGCTGCGAGGGCAGCTCCGGCTGTTTCACCAAAACCCGGCACGATGTTGACCACGCCATCCGGGAAACCAGCCTCCATAATCAACTCTCCCAGTCTTAGCGCGGTTAAGGGAGTTTGCTCAGCAGGCTTCAAGACACAGGTACAACCCACAGCCAGAGCTGGCCCCAGTTTCATCGAAGCCATGATCAGAGGAAAATTCCACGGAATAATCTGACCCACCACCCCCACTGGCTCACGCAGGGTATAAGCCAGATATTTCGCGCCCGGGGCGGAGATCGGAATGGTGCTGCCTTCTACCTTGGTCGCCCAGCCTGCATAGTAGCGAAACGCGTCGGAGACCGTCGGCACATCGACCATGCGCGAGAAGAACACCGGCTTTCCATTGTCGAGAGTCTCCAGCTCGGCCAGCTCTTCATGATGCTGATCGATCAATTCCGCGAGCTTCCAGAGCAGGCGGCCTCTCTCGGAGGGCGACATCTCCGGCCAGGGCCCGGACTCGAAAGCTTTACGAGCAGCCTTAACGGCCAAGTCGATATCCGCACTGTCTCCTTCGGCGACGTGGGCCAAAACCTCGCCTGTAGCCGGGTTGTAAGTCTCAAACGTTTTGCCGGAAACCGCTTCAACCCATTTGCCCCCAATCAGCATTTTTCGGGGCTTGGCAACAAACTCGCTAACACTGGTTTGGATCTGCGGAACTACTGTGGTGGCCATATCTCCTCCTGCTTGCGACAAATGACCTGATCTTAGATTTCTCGCGTTTCCCGCGTACCTTGGGACTTCTCGGTTTAGATGTTGTTATGCATGCACCCAGCCGTATTGCGTGTTGCTGGGCGTTGGATTTCCAGCTTCTTTGTATTGCTTCCGCAGCCGGTCCACGTAATCCGGCGGCACCGGATTTCGGTTTGCTTTGGGATCAACCCCATACAATCGGGCTGCATTGAGTCCAAAAATCTTGGCTTTTGTTTCAGTGGTGAGTGGTGCGTAGCCGAACCGCTTCATCAGCAATTCTGGCATCTCCAGGCGGCGCAGGGCCTCGATCTGCCATTGCGGCGAACCCCACCAGATGGAATCCGTTCCCCAGAGCACGTGGTCGTCGCCGAATGTCTGGATGATCATTCCCAGCATGTGCGCGCCCAGCATAGGGTTCGTGACGACTACCGTGCCGAAGCTGGTTCCCAGCTCCATGTACACGTTGATCATGTGCGGATTCTTTCGCCGGTAGTCGCACAAATCAGAGACCCACGGAACATATGCATTCTTGCGGAAACCGTCTTCGGCGGCCGGCAACGCGTCCTCAACCGTCTTCAGGCCAGAGTGATAGATCAGGAAATTCAACTCCGGAAAATCCTTCGACACCTTGACCATGTCTTTCGGATGGCAATGTCCCTCGTTAAACACCCCGATGGCCAGTCCCTTATGCAGGCAAATGTTCCGGATCTTCAGCTTGTCGCGACTGTACTCCAACGCCGGATAAGCGATTTTCTCGTCATCCATCCACCATCCTTCTTTATTCGCTCCCAAGCCCTGGCCGGTGTAGCCCTTCCAAGCGTCAATTTTCAAGGACTCAGCTTGCCGGTGCATGTTCTCCAGGTTCTTTGTCCCTAAATCCGGCGAGAAGAGGCCGTGGCTCATCATGCGTTGCGAACGGGTCAGCTCATTGACGATGTTGCGCGTTCTCACCATCGCGTTCGGCGGGAGGACCATCTTGTCTTCGGTCATGTCAGGAATGCCGCTGAGACAAGCAACCTGCGTCTCGCTGTCGAGGAAAACTTCTTTGATATAGTTCTCGAGCTCAAAATCAGATTGTTTCGGCTCTTTTCCTTTCAGGTCAGGATTGAATTGGCCCGCCGAGCGGCGGGTGTCAAAAACATCCGCCGGTCCGATGAAATGGCGTCCCGCAGCAACATGATGCGTTTGCACATCGAAGATGAAGTACTCGGTCTTCACCGCATTCGTAGCGGCCGCATCGTACAACTCGGCGGAGTCCACCCTGAAGAAGCGCCCAAATACACTGTTCATGGCCGCAAAGCCCGCGGCCATTCCACATGCGGTTTGAAAAAACTTCCGGCGGTCGATACCCAGTTGCTTCGCAATTCTGCTCCCGCTCTCAAGTAATTCGTTCTCAACCGCGCGTTGCTTTCTGGTCTGCGGCAGCGGAATGAATTCCTCGTTGGAGACAACCTGCGTGGGAATGGGAAGGTGCCGGTCCAGATAGTCATCGAGCTCATGCTTCCGCACCCAGCCATTGTGTGCTTCGGGCTTGCGGGCCGGGGGGGCAGTCTTGGAGTTGCTCATGCTCGAGGATCCCGGAATCTGCGGACTAAAGACCCATCTGCAATCTCGTTCAATGGAGTTGAGGAGGCGTTTGCAGCGCATGCGGAAGATGGACTCTGCCGCCCCAGCAACCATGACACTTCACAATTCACTGGTTCACTTTTCCTGCAGCGATTCCACATACTTGTTCAGATTCGCAATCCGCATCTGCACCAGCTCTTCGTGGCCCTGGCTCATTTTCCAGAAGACCGGACCCCACACAGGCATATCCTGATCGCCGTGCGCCATGAGCTGTCTCTGCCCGCGAAGCACGCTGGTCACCAGATCCGCGGGATACTTGCCGCCGTGTTGTCTGGCCAGGCCCGTGAGGTCAGCCGGGGCCTGCTTGAGGGCAGCCGCAGCCGGACCATTTCCTTTTGCGTCCTTGCCGTGGCAGGAGGCGCAGTAGTTCATGAACATTTCCTTCCCGGAGGAAGGCGAGGTAGCCGCTGCCGCAGTGTGCTTGACCGTGGATTTTGTCTCCTGACTGGCGAGAATGATTGTGCCTGCCAGCACCATCGCAAGCAGGAAATTGAAACCTCGAAATCTCATGCATCCCTCCTTTCACAACGAGTGCCCGGGCCAGCGTTGTGCGGCAGGGGCAGCTATGTTCTGTGCATCAGAACGAGAATTTCACCGAGAACTGCAGCTGCCGCGGGTTCATCGCAGTGCGCGGCAAACCGAAATTCGCGTTGGGCGACGTGGGAATGAACAGCCCAGTTCCAATGGGTGTAAGGGCCACCGACCCACCGGGAACCGGAATTCCTCCGTTCGGGCAACTCACCGATCCTGCCTGCTGCTGTATGGCACGGGTCATAGCGTCGTTGTAGTGCCGCGGAATGCCTCCGCAAAATACGGGTGAGCCGTACACGCTAGTGACCTCGTCGTAGTTTGCCCGGTTCAGCAGGTTGAAGGCATCGACCGCCAGATTCATGGTCAAGCGCTCACGAATGTGCACATTACGCGACAAGCGCAGGTCCCAGTTGTATTCCGGATCGCCGATATATGTGTTCCGCGGAATCATGGTCGCGCAGTTCTGCACGTTCGGGCATGATCCTGGCACGAACTGCGAGCCGCCAACTCGGTCCGTCGCGCCACCCGCGACATCATTGAGCGTGTTGTTGCCGTAGAAAATTGTGAACGGCCGGCCCGATTCCAGCGTGACGATATTGCTCAACTCAAAATTCCGCCACGCGCCAGATTGCGGGGCGATAAATGTGAAGTTGGCCACCAGGCGGTGCCGCGCATCCTGGTTGGAATTCGCACGCTCTGCCGCATAGTCGAACTGGTTGACCGGCAGGTTAATGAAGGTCGTGAAATTGCCATTGTCAATGGTGTGCGAATACGTGTAGTTGGCGGTCAGATTGAAATTCTTTCCCCGCTCCATGACCGTCAGGGTTCCGCCGTGGTAAATGGCGTTGGCAACGTCATTGTTGTAGTCTTCGAGGCCGGCACTGATGGTCTGCAAGCCCGAGCCAAGAGCCCCGCCAAAGAACGGTCCCAATCCTGCTATAGCGCCAGTCCCGAGCGTCGGTGCGCCAGTGCAGGGTGAGAGCGTTCCGTCGGCATTCACCAATCCGGGCATCCATTCGGGGAGAGGGTCGGTGGGCGGTGCCGTCTTGGTTGTACCGGCCGGACACGGGATATTGATGTTGTTCCCGCGGACCAACTTGTGGGCCTCAACGAACAGATAGCCCAGATTGATGGCGAAGCCGTGACCGAACTGATGGTCAATTTCGACGCTACCTTGCTCGGCATAGGGCGTCCGCGAGTTGTGGTCCATGCCGCCTTCACCAATGCCGCAGGCGCCAGTGGTAAAGCAGGTGCCAGCCATCTCTACCGAGGGAAAGGCCGTGTTGTAGGCTCCTGTTTGTATGATTTTGGCGGCGAGACAAGGCGCCTGCGGAACACCTGCGCAGGGTGACCCGGGTGGACCAGGGGTTGGCGGATCTGCCAGGAGTTGATAACCCTGCCCGGCCTGGCCCAGGTTGGACATGATGTTTGGAAACTTCTGGGGCTGAATTCCAGCGCCGTTGCAAATGTCTGCGATGCCCGACGGCGCGTTGTTGCCGCACTGATAACCGGCGACGATCTTCTGGGTGTTGGGTACAAAAAAGAAAGTCAGGTTCTGACGGTCGAAGAACATCCCGAACCCCGCGCGAATCACTGTGTTGTTACTGGGGGCATAAGCAATCCCCACTCGCGGCTGAAACTCGTTGTAGTCATTTGCCACGTATGCCGCCAATCCCGTTTCCACGTCCCATCGCAGGCCATAATTCAGCGTGAGTTTGGGATTGATTTTCCATTGATCCTGGGCAAACACGCCCCAGTATCCATGGTTAATATTCCGGCTGAATCCGTTGAACAGTGAGGGAGGGTATGCATTGGCCCAAGTTGAATTCGGGAATCCGCCGCCATTGAGCGGATTGGCTGTAGTAACCGTCGGAACGCACGGAGTAGGGCCGGAGGTATCGCCGCCGCAGGCACCAGGATCGGTCGGCAGCGGCGTACCTGCGTACATAAAGACCACACCGTTGTCTTGAGGAACCGGACAGGCGGCAGGGTTGTTGGCACCACCCACGGCGTCGATGGGTGTGGTGGGGTAGGCGGCGCCGAAGTTCTCGTTGAAGTACTCGGCAAAATTGGCGAAACAGGAAATGCCGGGAATGAGCAAGCGAACCGGCATGAACCCGGGGAAATTCTCCAGGCTTGTCAGCCAGTTCCCATCAACGCCAAACTTCGCGAGATGGTTGCTTTTCACCCACGAGATCGACTCTGAAAGCTGCGCCCGCGTCTCGTAGAGCCGATCGTTGGTTCCGAAGTTGTGACCGAGTTCCAGATCATTCAGGATGCTGAAGTCCGGCTGGCCCGTCGCTCCAGAGAAGTTGTAGTGCCGCCGTGCGAATTGCGCCAGCACGGTATTGACCAGGTTGGGCTTCAACAAGGAGTTCACGGTGGCTACCACGGATTGATCGCGCACGAAAAGATCGCGGCCACCGCTGGGCACACCAATTCCGCCGCCATCGAGCGTGTTCCCCACTAGCTCTCCAAGCGAGCGGATGTCCTCCACGTTGTAGCGAAGGGCCAAGCGATTATTTCTAGTCAGTTGATGATCCAACCGGGCAAAACCGAAGTCGTCATTCCCTGTCTTGAGGAAGCCTTGCAGGAACCCGAAGGCTTGGGCTTGAGTGATATTGGCCGGGTTGCCCGCGAAATTGGGGAGACATGTGTTGACTGCCCCAACGCAGCCCTCCGGGGCCAGGCCCATTAAGGCCTTCGCCTGGTCTAGTAGCAGGATGTTGTTGACCAGATCAGGTGGATACACCGGGGACTGAGCACCGCGTTTGGCTTCATAGTTTAAGAAAAAGAAGGTCTTGTCTTTGACGATAGGACCACCCAACGCAGCCCCGAACTGGTTCTGCCGAAGCGCATGCGGCAACGGCGCAGGCTGCAGCGGCGAGCGCGCGTCGGCCGCGCTATTTTGAAAAAATTCGTACATCGAACCGTGTAAGTTGTTGGTGCCGGACTTGGTTACGATGTTGACGATGCCCCCCATGGCACGCCCGTATTCCGCGCCAAAGCTGTTGTTCACCACGCGGAACTCCTGAACCGACTCCTGGGGCGGAGTTGCGCGCTGGATGCCGCTGGCGGCGTTGACGAAGTCGGCCCCGTCCACCGTGATCTCATTGCTGAACGAGCGCATGCCGGCAAACGAGATCTGGGTTACTTCAAACTCGGTGAAGGTCGTGCCCAGGCTGGTTCGGCTCGAAGCCACGCCGGGAGTAAGAAGAGCGAAGTCCGTGAACACGCGACTGCTGGTGGGCAAGGTCTCAATCTGCTCGGTCTCCACCACCTGGCTGATCTCGGTTTTGGTGGGTTCCACGAGCGGAGCTTCCGTGGTTACCGTGATTTCCTCGCTCACAGACGCAAGCTTCAATGTGACGTTCGCAGTGAGAACCTGGCCGACCGTCAAGACGATGCCAGTCTGCCTGTACCTGGCGAAGCCAGTCGCCGTCACCGTCAACTCATACTTGCCGGGAGGAAGGTTGGGCAGCACGAAAAAGCCTGCAGTGTCGGTGGTTGCCTGAGAGCTTTGGTTGGTATCAGGATCGCGCACGACCACCTGCGCTTTGAACACCGCTCGCCCGCCCGGGTCCTGGATCGTGCCGTTCAGCTGAGCATAGCTAAGAGCCGCCTGAGAGACAGCCAAGGGTGCGAGAGATGCCACCACACCAAGCAAACATACAGCAACACCTAACGCGCGCGTTCTCATAAGATCCCTTCCTGAGCGAGTCCTTCCACTTCATCGAACAGAGAAACGGCTTCGACAGCGACTCCCTAATCGCAGCCAACAGTCCAGTTGATATGAGTTCGCAGGTGAGAAAACTGCCAGTACTTAGATTCCCCAAGAAAGACGGTTCCCCACAAAATGCCCGAAGATCATTACTATGGTCGAATGCATACTGTCAACAGAAAAATGTATACAGGAGTTAACCGATTGCGGATCAAATTTCGACTCTGATTGGATTTAGGTTGGTTACCTGAAGGGTACTGTATGCAATCGGCGATTTCGAATTCCCGGCGCTTCCAGCAATTCTCCCAGGCTGCGCAAGACGCGGTGTGGCTTCCTGCCCAGAGGTTGCTTCGCCCAATCGGTCGCCCTGGTGATCCCAGTTGTCACGCCGAACCCGACGGCGCCGCCGCGACGGGCCATAATCATTTCCACAAGAGGATCGTCACCGACGACACCTACCCTGCTCATGGGAATGCCCAGTCTCTTCGCCACCAACCTCAGTGCATGTAGCGAGGGTTTCCCGGTGAGAATCATTGGTGCACGGGTGATTCTGCGCACTGCGGCCGAGATGGCGTAGGAGTAGCCCATGCTTTTGCCGTGAGCAGTAGCGAAAAAAGGCACGTCAGAAGCGACGTAGAGTTCCGCTCCATTCCAGATGGCCTTCGCGGCCTTCTCAATATCCTTCATGCCGCAGTCGGGGTGCCACCCGATATAGACGGCGTCGACCTGTTCAGCACCTTCGTCTCCCGTGAAAACGGTCCGGATCCCCGCTTGCGACAGTGGCTGCCCGACGCCGGGTGTTCCCAACACGAGAACTCGCTTAACTCCGCGGCGGGGCATAAGGTCAGCTGCCACGCTGGATGGGGTAAGTAACGCATCATCGGAAATCGGCAAGTGGAGGGCTCGCAGCTTAGGCGCCTGTTCTGAGGAGGGGTAGTGCGTTCCATTGGTAAGCACAACAAAGGGGACGCCGCGTGCCTGCAAATCGTTCAACAACTCCACAGCACCTGGCAGCACCTGATAGCCGCTGAAGGAGCGGTCGCTCAGGACCAACGTCCCGTCAAGATCAAACATCAGGCCCTCGACAGGTCTAAGGCTGTGATCCCTGCCATTTTGCGATCTGCTTTTCATGCTGTCGATTTGTGCAGCGCGGGACGGCCCTTTAACTCCAGCTTGAAACCGGGCTTATCAACGGAGAGGCGGGCAATGTCGCGGTGCGCTGTGAGCCTGCGAAGCAAGTGGATAACGGGTGCAATGTCGGGATTGTAAGTCTGCGGCGCAGGCCCGGCGGCCTTCATCGCGTCGACCTGTTCGGCCGGCATGGTGGCGCGAAGCAGGAACTCCTCGTCGCAAAGTTCCGGCCCGATTCGCTTGCGCAACTCGGTGAGGGGTGGCATAGCCGGCTCCTGGCGAAGCTCACGTGTCCGGGGCATCGAATCAATGCGGTCCATCACCTCGGGCGCAATGGGAAGGTTGGGTTTTCCGAATCGCCCCAGCGCGTAGCGAATTACTTCGTCGGGCACGACCGCATAACGCTCTTTACCGGTTACGTTCATCACCGCTTGTGTCAACAGCATCTGCGAGAAAGGAGTCATCACGATCGGCCACCCCAGTTCGTGACGCACCCGGCCCAATTCTTCGATCACTGCGCTCTCCAGATGCGCAAGCCTGCTTTCCGCAAGGTGCCGCCGCATCGTGCCCGTCATGCCTCCCGGCAACTGGTGATGGTAGTATGCGGCGTCAAAAGCCTGCGGGCGGCCCGCTGGAAGCCCTTCCGCCTCCGCCAGGCAGGTGAAGTAGCGGCCAACTTCAGCCAGGGCTTGGTCGTTGATATCTATCTGGTGCCCGAGTTCGCGCAGATTGGCAACTACGCGCTGCGCCGGTGGATTGGAGATCCCGTCGCTCGCCGCGCCCGACGCACACTGCATCGTATCCACACCCCATTCCGGCGCATCCACGTAGACCAACTCACCGAGACCGATCGTGCAGTGAGAGTGGAGTTCCAAAGGCTTGTCTCCAATCACCGACTTGACTGCTGGAATCATGACCCGCGCTCGCAGCGGCGTGAGAAGGCCTCCAGGATCTTTGATGTAAATGGCATCCACATCAGGGCTTGCGACAAGTCTGCGGGCACGTTCGACGTAGTGTGCATCATCGTGGATGGGGCTGACCGTAAACACTAAAGCGGCGACGACATACTCCCCGCCAACCTGCTTGATCGTCCGCGCACAAGCAATGTTGGAATCCGCATTGTTCATTGGGTCGGCGAGCGCGAATCGGCGAATCCCGTTTTTCACCAACGTAGCGAATGCCAGCTTCATGAATTCGGGGCTGGCCGTTTCCCAGGAAATAAAACGGAAGCCGGTCGAGAGAAATTGAAGTGGTGTATTCGGCGTGGCCTGCGCCATCAGTCGAATTCGCTCCCAAGGATCTTCCTTCTTGTAGCGAACAGCAACGCCCATGTGCGTGGACGTAGTGAAGTCAATGGCTTTGAAACCCACGCGGTCCATGGCGGGCGCGATCGTAAGCGTCCTTGCAGTGTCAATGCCGAGCGCCGCCCAGAGGCTCTGGTTACCGTCGCGGAGTGAGGTCTCAACGATTTGAATATTCGCCATCGTTCAAACCTCAGGACGAACACGCATCAGAATTTCTCCAAATTCGACCGCCGCACCGTTCTTGACCAGAATCTCGGCGACCTCACCTTTCACGCCCGAACGGACCGTATTCATCAGCTTCATGACTTCGATGATTCCAATTACTGTCTCCTCTTCGACCCTCGACCCCAACTCTACGAACGGAGGCTCGCCCGGCCTGGGCGCGAAATAGAAGATTCCAACCAGAGGAGACGGGATTTCCAACAAGCCGGATTGGAGTGGCGGCGGTGGTTTCGGCTCCAGCGAATTCGTCGGCGGGTTTGGTGCCAGCGGAGGATCAAGTGTTTGCCACAGTGCCGATCCGCGCTGCAGCCTCAACTTGACGCCATCCATCTCGAGCGATAGTTCTTCGAAGCTCGATTCCTCGAGGATGCGCATAATTTCGGCCACATCCTTGGCCGTGAGCGTCAACGCCGGCCTCCAAAAATGTTCATCACGTGCAGAAGCGGGTTCTCCGACGGTTTGGCAGCCGGAGGTTGATCTTTGCCCGACCACACAGTCTCGGGCCGGCTCTGTAACAAGAGGATCTGGCCCGCGTGGTCAATCGCCCACTCGATGTCCTGAGGCTGCCCGTAATGACGTTCGACTTTGCGGCCGATCTCCGCCAGAGCTTTCAGCTCTCCATCGCTGATCGAGGGCACCCGGCGGAGCTCTTCTGGCGTCCTCGCGTCCTTGACCCCGCCGTTTTCGGCCGGTAGATGTTGCATAACTTTGTCGGAAATTTCCCGCACCGAGATCTGGCCGGTGATTTTGCTAATCACAAAGTGATCCGGTGTGACCTCGCCACTGACCACGGCCGAGCCCAGCCCCCAAGTTGCCTCAATGGTGATTACCGAGCGGTCCCCAGTCAGCGGGCTGCGCGTGAACATCACTCCGGCTGAGCGTGCGTCCACCATCTTTTGCACGACGACCGCGATCGCTACTCCGCTTTCCTGAGCGCTATCTTTCCGGCGATAGGCGATGGAAGGAATCGAGTAGAGGCTGGCCCAGCAACATCGCACGTATCCCAGGACAGCTTCGGCACCCTTGACCCAGAGATAAGTGTCCTGGAGTCCGGCGAAGCTGGCTTCTTCGGAATCCTCCGCCGTAGCCGAAGAGCGCACCGCCAGTGGCGAGTCAAGGTTTGGACCGCAGAGCTCCGCGTGCGCCGCCACGATGTCCGCGCAAACGTCTGGCGGCATAGGCGCGCTCTTGACGCGTGCCCGAATTTCTTCGGAAAGCAGGCGGATTCCTTTCAAGTCCTGTATCGACAGCGCTTCCACACGCGAGCGGATCCCGTTCTCCTGTTCCAGTTCCGCCAAAACGCATTCGAACCCTTGGGTAGTTACGACAAAGCCGGGGGGCACCGCAATCCTGGCACGCGTCAATTCTCCCAAAGAACCACCTTTGCCGCCGACAGTTGCGCGATCGGTGAGTGAAATATCGCCGAACCAACTGATGTTTGCAGTGGGATGCATCCTGGCTTCTTCAATGGCAGCGGTTCAGATATAGAGCTGCTTATTAATCGGAATGCCGTGCTCGCGGCAATAGCTCTCGTAGTGATGAATGAACCACCACACATCAAGCGTTTCCACGAAGTTGCCCTTGTCATCGTAGAACTCAATCGGACCCTGCAACCATCCGAACAATTTGACGCCATTGGGATCGTCGCTGACTAGCGTGTGGACGAGACCGGGAGTTTCGTAGATGAAGGCCCCCGGTCCGGCAACCCAATCGTATTCGAGATAGCGAGCACTGCCCTCGAGGCAGACCATGACAACCGTTCCACGATGTTTGTGGGTGCCAATGACGCCAGCAGACTTGATCCACAAGATGTTGCTGAAAATGTTGTGCCGGGTGTCGAACAGAAGATGGCGGATTGCGGCATTGGGGCCGAACGGCACCCACGGGCTCTCCTGCTCCGACGCGCCGACGAATGTGCCCGGTATTCCGTGCCGCTGGATCACGTCCGCGTAGGCTTCCGGTACATCCACGATTTTGTAAGCCGTAGATGGCGGAGCCATCATTCTGTTAGTGGACAATGTACTCATGATGTGCCTCCGGTGCGGCCTTGCCGCGGTGCAATCTCTCTGTCTCCGCTGTGGTTCAAATCCGGTTGACCAGAGCGGACGCAGAGAAACACACTCGGAACGCTATGGCAGGATCGTCACAACGCCTCGCCCGCCATCCACGCGAATGCGCTGGCCGTCTCTGATCTTCTGCGTAGCGGTACCCGTCCCCACGACTGCAGGCAAGCCATATTCCCGTGCAACGATGGCAGCGTGGCTCATGGAGCCGCCGATATCGGAGACCGCTGCCGCAATCTTCTGGAAAACCGGCGCCCAACTCGGGTTCGTAACGTGGCAGACAAGGATGTCCCCGTGGCGCAGACGATCAATTTCATCCACCGTCATCACCACCCGGGCAACGCCATCCACCACGCCGCTGGATGCAGCGAATCCTTTGATCTCATTGGAATCGGGCTTGTCGCCGGCGGCCAGCCATGCCTCCAAATTCTCACGCGTGATGCCCCACAGCATCACGATCGCGGGATCGTCAATCACCTCGGGAACGGGACCGAGGGCGGGCGGAGTCTCGTGCTTGGCCCATTCCGCAATGGCCGCTTTGCGCTCATTCACAATCGGCGTCCAGCGGGCAGGGCCGCGTGGGCGCGACCCGTTGGACCAGGAGATCATCAGATCGATGATGGCCTCTTCCACTTCATAGTGAGTCAGGTGAAAAACGTCTTCAGCATTTGGGAAAAAGCCATGTTCGGCCAAAAGCGCGCCGAACTCGCGGATTTTGTTGAAGAACAGATTGGTGTACCAGTGCTCACAGTAGAACTTGTGCCCTTCGACATACGGAAACACGCGGTGCGCGAGCTGAATCATCTGATCATATGCGGCGCGCTCCTCGTCGCTATTGAGCAGCTCGCGGTAGTCGTTAATGAGCTGCTGACGTTCCGCCATGAGCTTCTCGATCGGGCGCTCAATGCGTTCGCCGGCTTTCACATTGGCGATGTATCCGGGCAGAGAGCCAAACGGCATAGAGAGATCGTCGTTCCACGAGCGATGGTAGTGATAGAAACCGTCGCCGACATTGATGTTGAACCAGGGGTCGCGGGAGACGGCCAGTTCTTCGAGCCACTTTCTGCCTGACTCAGACCCCTCGAGATTTTCGATGATATCGTCGGGAGCGGCGTCCTCGCGGAATTCGTCATCAACTCCCAATTCGATGGCGCATTTGGCGAGACGCCTCAATTCGTCGTCAGGACGAAAGATCTCCGCTTCCATGCCTGCGACCATCCGGGCCACGGTCTGTTCGCTGATTTCCGGAAACGCCTTCTTGCAGAAGTCGAAGAACGTGAGATACGCGCCATAACCAAGCAATAGAAACTCGAAGTGATGGTGCCACATGCGGAAATAGCCTTCGAGGGTTCTTTGGTAAATGTCGAGGAGGTAGTGATTGGACGCGATTCCGCGTCCGGCGCGCACATGCTCGAGAGGTTCGAACTCGGGCAGCGAAAGCTTCGGGAAAGCCTCGGCCACACGGATCAGACCCAACATCTTGTTTTTCCACTGCGCGAATAGCTCTTCCCAGTGTTCGTAGTAATAGAAAGCCCGCTGCTGGAATTCTTGTGTGCGTCGCGCAATTTCGGCTGGATCGGTGACCGCGTTACCGCCGATGTAGATCCGCCCGTTGATGATGCGATAGTCAATTCCGAGAGTCGTGGGCAAGCTTTGCACGCGCGTGTTGGACGCGCCCAGGGCGCAATACGCAGCTTCCGCGGTTGTGACGTCGAACGCGGACATGGGTTCCGGGAAATGCATGGAGTTATAGAACCAGAAGCGCTCGTCGTCCTCCTTGGTAAACTGCATGTAATACGGGTAGGCAGCCTGTGCACCTTCTGTTCCTTGGATTACTCTCAGGGAGCTCGGAGGCGGAAAGCACCGCGTATTGACAGTTGTACTCATACATTCCTTCCGGTCGACGATCTAGTTCCGAAGGGCAAAATGGCGGTGAGATCTGGCGATGATCTCGATCCCGCGGTCACCCACGAGTTGAGTACATTTTCTCCAGGTGCGAAACATGTTCGCGAGAATGGTCGGGCATTCAACGATAGAGACCCGCAAGTGGCCCACAGTCTAAGGGGCATGAATTCCCCTTCCCCAAAAATAATGGCGGAGATTATAAACCCGTGCGCAACAGGGTCTGGCCGTGCCGTACGAATGGGTGTGTAGTAAAGATTGGCCTTCGCCTTTGATCACTCAGACCAAGATGGCATAAAGCCATAGGGCGTGGCGCTAAACCATAAGGAGACTTCCCACATGGTCTCCCTCACCTTCGTCCATTTCGTACTCCAATTCGTGACCCAGTGAACCCGCGATCCAGAGGCGCTCGGCTTTCGTCGTTGTTTAAGTGAACGAATTTCTTCAGAAGCTGCATAAAGACCTTCTGCTCCTCCCGATTAAGAGCGTGAAGCAAGCGGCCCGCCAGAACATTGCTGCGTGGAACAAGTTTCCTCAGAAGCTCAGTTCCTTCGGGAGTGAGATGAAGCAGACGGAAGCGTTTACTCTTCATCGGCATCATCCGGCGCACAAGTCCACGCTCTTCCAGCCGTACTGCAAGATCTGCGGCGGTGGAGGTATCGAGAGCACAATATTTTGCCAGCGTCACCTGGTCAATCCCGGGATGCTCCTGAAGAACTCGTAGAACGCAGTATTGAATGGGGGTCACACCGCTGCCCATGGTCGAGTGAAACATCGAGACGGCGATCTGCTGAGCGCGCCGGATTAAATGGCCCGGCTCGTCATAGACTTCGACCGGCGCCACGCTGCCAAACCTGCCCCTGCGAATGGACGAACTTTTAGCGTGGAGACTCATGCTAGATGTTATTGTAAGGGAAGACTGGGGTGCTTCCCACCGCTTGCGACAATAAGCCATATCCAATGAGGGCGGCACGTTGAGTACACTGAAACATAGCACGGATTTTCACGGTTTGCCGCTTCGACCAGTGCGTTTCTTTTCGCCCGACGTCAAACTGACCCGCCGTGCCGACAACAGCGTGCTGATGCGCTCAGTCGAGCCCCTGGGCGAATATGACTCTCGCGTCGGCGATTGGCTCGACCGCTGGGCGCGGGAAGCGCCGAATCGCACCTTCATTGTCGAGCAGACTCCAACCGGGCAGCGGTCCATCTCTTACAAGGAAGCTCAGGAAGCGGTGCTGCTCCTGGCGGAGGGACTGCTCGGGTATCGACTGGGCCCTGAGCGTCCCCTCGCCATTCTCGCCGCAAATGGGATTGATCACGCGCTCATCATGCTGGCCGCGCTCTATGTCGGCATCCCAATTGCTCCGATCGCTCCTGCCTATGCCCTTCAGTCCAGCGATTATGCAAAGCTGTCTCACACTTTTACGCTGCTGACACCGGGAATGGTCGTCGTCGACGATGGCGTGCTTTATCGCAAGCCGATGGAACATGCTCTCAAGACCGATAGCCCGCTGATCGCTCTTCGGAACGCGACAGCATCAGCGGATATGCGGGAACTGGCATCGCTCAAAGGAGACGCCAGTCGTCGCCATGAGGTACGAGAGGCAGCGGCGCGAGTCGGCCGGGAAACGATAGCCAAATTCTTGTTCACGTCCGGCTCGACCGGCATGCCGAAGGCCGTCATCAACACTCACGGCATGATTTGTTGCAACTCGCAGATGAAGCGGCAGGTGGCGCCGTGCCTGGACGAAGAACCGCCAGTAATGGTGGATTGGGCTCCCTGGAACCACACAGCCGGAAGCAACAGCAATTTCAGCATTATTCTTCACAATGGCGGCACGCTGTATATCGATCCGGGGAAGCCTACTCCTGCGCTGTTTGGTGCAAGTCTGGAGTTACTACGCCGGGTATCGCCAACTATCTATTTCAATGTGCCGCGCGGCTACGAATTGTTGATCCCTCACCTGGAGGCCGATCGCGCATTTCGCCAGCATTTTTTTCAACACCTGAAGTTTCTCTGGTATGCAGCAGCTTCGATGCAGCCGGCGACGTGGTTCGATCTTGAACGGCTCGCCGTGGAAACGGTCGGGCACAGGATCCTGACCGTGAGCGGCCTGGGCATGACCGAGACCGCACCCATTGCTCTGTTCGGCAATGCCAAGGCAAGTGGCCCGGGCGTGGTCGGCATACCGGTGGCCGGTGTCGAACTCAAGCTCATCCCAGACGACGACAGCTTCGAGGTGCGGTATCGCGGCCCCAACGTTACCCCTGGCTACTGGCGCGACCCTTCGGCAACCGTGGCGGCTTTCGATGAGGAAGGCTTCCTGCGCTCGGGCGATCTGCTCAGCTTTATTGATCCGGAACGGCCACATGCCGGTCTCCGCTTCGATGGCAGGATGAATGAAGTCTTCAAGCTGGACTCGGGCACCAAAGTCAGCGCCGGCAAGTTGCGCCTCGACGCACTGGACATGCTGCGGCCGCTGGCCAATGAGATTGTCGTCGCTGGCTCCGACCGGAAAGATGTGCGCATTCTGATTTTTCCCGATTGGGACATTTGTGCTGCGGCCGCCGGTCTGGATCGCGGGGCCACCCCAGCACAAATCGCCTCCAACCCGGCCGTCAAGGCGATGTTTCACGAACGGGTAGCCAAACTGTACGCCGCCGGAACCGGCAGTTCCAACCGCATCGTGGCTGCCTTGTTGGTCGAAGCGCCTCCCTCGAGCGCGGCTGGTGAACTCACGGAAAAAGGCACGGTTAACAGTCGCGCCTTGCAGCGGAACCGGCCTGAGCTTCTCGACGCATTGTTCGGAGACAGAGATGAACGAGTATTGCGCGTGCAAAGCGCTTAAATTCTGATCAAGTCGTGTATCGGCTCTATCGTCGCTTCCGCTTGGCTACATCGATGCAGAGGTTCGGTCCCACTGCTCGAAGCTTGAACTCGTAGAAGCCAAGCGTTCGATCAAGGCGGCAGGGCGCCAATAGTGACCAAGGTTTTCATGATAGTGGCGAATGCGCTGCAATACGTGCAAAAGCCCCAACGTGTCGGCGTAAAACATCGGGCCGCCGAGATGGCGTGGGAACCCGTAACCGTTGGTCCAAACCACGTCAATATCAGCAGCCCGAGCGGCGATTCCTTCTTCCAAAACCATCGCGCCCACATTGATCAGCGATAAGATGCAGCGCTCTACGATCTCTTGATCATTGATCTGGCGACGCAAAATAGCTCGCTCTGAAGCAAGCCTCTCAATAAGGTTGCTCACCTCAGGATCTGGTATCGCCTCGCGGCTACCAGTCTCGTAAAGATAGAAACCGCGACCAGTCTTCTGGCCGAGCCTCCCCATTTCTGTAAGTCGGTCGGCGATGACGAAGTAAGGGTCGGGACGGCTCTCCCGTTTGAAAAGCTGGATGCGCGCCTTGGTGCCAACATCGTTGCCGCCCAGGTCGCTTACGCGTTGCGGCCCCATCGCAAAACCAAAATTCTCGAGTGCTGTGTCAACCTGTGTTGGTGTAGCTCCTTCCAGCAGCAACTGCTCGGCTTCGCGAAAGTAGCCGTCAAGCATGATTCGATTCCCGATGAAACCGAAGGCATCCCGAGAGACAACCGCAACCTTCTTGAGAAGTTTTGCGATGCGGAACGCTGTTGACAAGCATTCAGGGGAAGTATGCACAGTCCGCACGACCTCCAAAAGCCTCGAGGCGTGTGCGGGAACGAAAAAATGCAGTCCTAGTACTCTTTCCGGATGCGCTGTGGCAAGAGCCAGTTCGGTCACGGACAGTGTGGAAGTGTTGGTGGCGATCAGACACCCGGGAGCAAGGATGGAGTCGAGCTTCGACAGTACATCCTTCTTTAGTTCAATGTCCTCAAACACTGCTTCGATAACAAGATCGGCGCCGGCCACCTCCTGAAGGCCCGGGACGTTCCGAATGCTCTGAATACGCTCATCGGCGACACTCTGAGTAATACGGCCGCGTCGGACGCTGGATGCGTACGTTGAACTTATGGTTTCACGACTTCGGATGAGAGCAGCAGGGTCATTGTCGTTCAGCAGGACTTCCAGGCCGGCATCGGCGAAGGCAATCACAATGCCGCAACCCATCGTACCGGCTCCGATCACGGCCACCCGTTGGAGCTTAGCCGTCAGCGCCCGCTTGGCATTGCCCTGCGGTAGTCCACTCAGTTTCCCTGATTCACGTTCCGCAAAAAATACGTGCCGAAGCGCCATGCTTTCGCGCGAAGCCAATGACTTTTTGGCGAGACTGGCCTCGATCGCGATCCCCTGCGAGAAAGGCAGCCGGGAAGCTTTGATCGCTTCTATGACCAAGTCTTGGGTGGCGCGTCCCTTCAAAGCTCGAGCGTGACGAAGCAGTGCGGAGACAATCTCCGTTTCATCGAGGTCGGCGGCGACGGTGCGGTTACAGGTCGGGCGCGGCCCGAGCCCCGCCTGCACCAGGCGTTCACAGAACGTTAGCGCGGCGGCGCGCAAATCGTCTTCCACAACTTCATCCACCAGTCCGTTCGCTTTTGCCTCAAGCGCCGAAATCGGTGTGCCAGACAGGATCATGTTCAAAGCAGCGCGTGCGCCGATCAATCTTGGGAGGCGTTGCGTCCCACCCGCGCCAGGAATGATGCCCAGCGTGATCTCCGGCATTCCGAGCTTTGCGTTCGTATGGGCGATGCGATAGTGGCAGGCCATCGCGAGTTCGAGTCCTCCACCAAGGGCCAACCCGCGTATCGCGGCCACCACAGGGATGCGAGACGACTCAATCACGTTTTGCACTTGTCCAAAGGAAGGCTCACTGTGCGGACGATCGAATTCAGTAATGTCAGCGCCCGCACTGAACAGCTCGGCTTCCGACGTAATTAACAGGACGTTGACGCCAGGGTTCTCTCCTGCTCGCGCAATCACATCAACGAGCCCGCGCCTCACAGAATGGCTGATCGCGTTTACAGGAGGGTTGCCGATGGAAATCAGACCCACCACTCCTAACTCATCAAAGGTCACATTTGCCAATGCTGCAACTCCATTCTTCTGTTGGTAGCATATACAAAATACCTCATGTTCCGTATACTGAACGTCGCCTTGCCGAATATTCGGACGGGGTCTCGAAATGAAACCAAAAACTCTGGAAGACCTGCTGCAGACCGTGGGCAACCCGGTGAACATGCTGCGCAATTCACAGATAGGCGCTTACGTCTATCCGATCGTTCCTTACGAATACTCCAACTGGCGCGACGAGCAACTGGCCTGGCGCGAAACCGCGGTCCTGTTCGACCAGTCGCACCACATGGCAAATATCTACGTCGAAGGCCCCCATGCATTGAGAATGCTCTCGCAGCTCGCCACCAACAGTTTTGCGACCTTCCCCGTCAATCGCGCCAAGCAATTCGCGCCGTGCAGCTATGAAGGTTATGTCATCGGCGACGGTATTCTCCTCCATCTGGAAGAGAACCGGTTGGTCTTTGTTGGGCGCGCTCCGGCCGCGAACTGGATTGAATTCCATGGCGCAACCGGCGGTTATGACGTCAAGATCGAGAAAGACGACAGGTCTCCCTCCAATCCGAAAGGCAAAGCAGTTTTTCGAACCTGTTACCGTTACCAGATTCAAGGTCCGAACGCGCCACAAATACTGGAAAAGCTGAACGGCGGGCCGCTTCCGGAGATCAAGTTCTTCCACATGGGTGTAATTAACGTCGCCGGACGCAAAGTTCGCGCGCTGCGCCACGGCATGGCCGGCGCTCCTGGACTGGAGGTTTGGGGGCCGTACGAAGAGCGCGAGGAGATTCGTGGGGCGATTATAGATGCTGGCAAGGAGTTGGGTCTTAAAGAAGTCGGCGCTCGAGCATACTCCACAAACACACTTGAGTCGGGATGGATTCCATCGCCTCTTCCTGCCGTCTACACGGGCGAAGAGATGAAAGCTTACCGGCAATGGCTCCCCGCCACCAGCTATGAGGGAACCGGTTCTCTAGCCGGCAGCTTCGAATCGAACCGAATTGAGGATTACTACATGACGCCGTATGCCCTGGGCTACGGTCCGTTCATCAAGTTCGACCACGATTTCATCGGAAGAGAAGCGCTCGAGAACATGGCCGGCAAGCCACAGCGCAAGAAGGTAACATTTGCCTGGCATGCCGAAGATGTGCTGAGGGTGTTTGCTTCTTTGTTTGAGCCCGGAGAAGTCTACAAGTACATTGATCTGCCGCAATCGAATTATGCGTCCGCCTCTTACGACAAGGTGGTAGTGGGAGCAAGGACAGTTGGCTTCTCCATGTTTACCGGTTACAGCTATAACGAGCGCTCAATGCTTTCTCTCGGGGTCGTTGATGCAGACATCGAGACCGGCACCGAAGTCAGGATCCTGTGGGGAGAAGCCGGGGGCGGTACGCGAAAGACGACTGTGGAGCGGCATAAACAGACCGAGATTCGGGGGATCGTCAGCCCGGTGCCTTATTCGAAAGTCGTGCGCGAGAGCTATGCGAGGGGCTGGCGTACGGTTCAGGTGTGATGAGACAGCACCTTTAATGACCGCGCGCTGGCAATCCAATCCATCGTTCTTCTAAGGCCGCCAAAAATGTAGAAGTGCAGACCTGCAATCCCGAGCGACTGGCCCCTCCCATCCACGACGGAAGCAGCGAGTCCAGCGATAATCGGCTCAGGCCCTCTTTCTACCAGAACCTTTGTAAACGCCGGGTTTTCGCTCAGCACCCGAAGCGAGTTACCGATGCCGCAGCGCACGGCATAGCGCATGAGGGTAAGCAAGCCGGCCGGACCGGCCAACCCCACTCGGATCGGAACATCGATGCCGCACCCTCGCACTGTTTGGATCCACTCGATTACGGGTTCCGATTTGAAACAGAATTGCGTGATGATCGAGAGAAGCAGGCCTTCCTGGCGCGCGAACCTTACTTTCGCCTCGAGTGCTTCGTTTAAGACGGTATGAGGAATGTGAGGGTTGCCTTCAGGAAAACCACCGATCGCTATGCGAAAGATGCCGGCTTTCTGGAACACTCCGGTTTGCATTACCGATAAGCTGCTGTCGTAGGGTCCCGCCGGCCTGTCGCGGTCACCGCCTATAATGAGAATCCGATCTACACCTGCCTCGTGCAAGCGCCCCGCCAACTGCTCGAGCTGAGCAGCGCTCTCCAGGTGGCGTGCGCCGATATGCGGCATCGGGAAGTGTCCGGCGCGTTTCAACCTTGCTGCGGGCGCAATCATATCGCTCGGATTTGAGCCGGGAATCCAGGCCAAGGAGACTTCGGTTCCACAATCCAGACGCTCTGCCGCCATCTCTATGGTCTTCGAGTCGCCCGGATTGAGCTCGATCGAATAATCGCGCAAAAGCTCGTTGATGCCGTGCGAAGAGGATGCCTCGTCTTTGGGAAGCATGATGTTCAGTATACTGAATAAAAATACATTTCTGCATGCGGATTGCGGATTGTCAAGCGTGAAATTAATTCCCTCTCGGCGCGAATTGTATCTGTGGAGAGCGTTTGACCACGCAGCTTCACGGCTTGTGTTTGACAGTTGTTTGGGAAAGTGAGAGGTATATTGAGTACACTTAACACTTTTGTGGGGGCGATAACAACGGGCCGGAACATGCATTGGAGAAACCGTTCTCGCAAAGGGGAATCGTGCAAAGCGAACCGGTAATGGATGTTGCTCATCTCGGCCACCTGGAATTGCTCACTCCCAAGCCGGAAGAGAGCTTGCGGTTTTTTGTTCAGGTGATGGGAATGATCGAGAGTGGACGGCAAGGCGATTCGGTTTATTTGCATGCATACGATGACTATGAGCGGCATTCCCTCAAGCTGACTGCATCGCGACTTCCGGGTTTGGGCCACGTGGCTTATCGCGTGCGGAGCCCCCAGGCTCTCGAACGCCGGGTTGCAGCCCTCAAGGGATCAGGCTTCGACCTGGGCTGGACGGAGGGAGATTTGGCGCACGGCCCAGCATTTCTTTGCCAGGACCCGGACGGACACAAAATCGAGCTTTACTACGAAACAGAGTGGTATCAGGCGCCGCCTGAGTTGCGACCGGCCCTCAAGAACCAGGCGCAGAAGTTCCCAGCGCGTGGCATCAACGTGCGGCGTCTGGATCACTGGAATGGACTTGCCGCCGATATCAAAGCAAATCGCGAGTTCTTCGAAAACTACCTGGGCTTTCGTTTGACCGAGCAAATTGTCATGGATGATGGCTCGGAAGCGGCGATCTGGATGACGTGCACCAACAAGAGCTATGATTTCGCCTACACGCGCGACCACACGGGCACGAAAGGGCGATTTCACCACATCACTTATGCGGTCAACAGCCGGGAAGAGGTTCTGCTTGCCGCCGATATCTGCCTGGAAAATGGCGTGTACATTGAGACCGGTCCTCATAAGCACGCCATTCAGCAGACCTTCTTTTTATATGTGTACGAGCCTGGAGGCAATCGCGTTGAGATTGCCAATGCCGGCGCGCGTTTGATCCTGGCGCCCGACTGGAAACCGATCCGGTGGAGTGAGGCCGAGCGCAAGAAAGGGCAAGCCTGGGGTCTGAAGACGATCGAATCGTTCCATACCTACGGCACGCCCCCCGTGGAAGTGCCGGGCAAGAAGTCCTCTCTGGGATGATGATTGGATACTTGGTGTCGGTCCAAGAGAGCCTAAGTCGATTGGAAGGAAAATCAATGCTGGAATCCCGACCCACATAAATCGCAATGATGGCCCAACCAAAAACAGCGATGGTCGTGTGCGCCCATTCGGCAGATTTTGTGTGGCGAGCAGGAGGAGCCATCGCGTTGTATGCCGAGCGCGGATGGGAAGTCACTGTCATTTGTCTGTCGTTCGGAGAGCGCGGGGAATCCGCAAAACTCTGGCGCCAACCGGGAATGACGACAGAGAAGGTTAAAACCAACAGGAAGGAAGAGGCCACTCGCGCGGCGGAGATTCTGGGAGCCAAGGTGATTTTCTTTGATGTGGGTGATTATCCGATGAGAATTCCGGACAGCATTCTTTACGAACTGGCCGCGCTCTACCGCAAGATCCGGCCCGACTTTGTCCTCACCCACTCGCTCAAAGACCCCTACAATTTTGATCACCCGCTCGTTTCTCATGCTGCTCAGGAAGCACGCATCATTGCGCAGGCCCATGGGCATGAGCCGGGCACTCCCGTAATTGGAGCGCCCCCGGTGTTTCTGTTTGAGCCACACCAGCCGGAACAGTGCGAATGGAAACCCCAGGTTCTGCTTGATATCACTCCAGTTTGGCCGAAGAAATATGGCGCTTTCCAGGCTATGAACGCCCAAGAGCATCTCTGGCATTACTACGAGCGGGTCGCACTACAGCGCGGCGTGCAGGCCTCGCGCAACTCCAATAAGGCGATCAAATACGGAGAAGCGTATCAGCGCGTCTTTCCACAAGTTGCCGAGGAGCTCGCATGAACGAACCAGTCGTGGTTCGCAAGGTGGAGCAACCGCCATCCGAAGCCGTGGCCGTTCTGGAGAAATGCGGTGTGACAACGGTGCATGAGGCGCAAGGACGTTGCGGCCTACTCGGCTCTTATATGCGCCCGATTTTTCCCGGAACTACCATTGCGGGTCCGGCTGTGACCGTGTCACTTCCTCCGGGCGACAACCTGATGATCCATGTTGCCGTCGAAGTGTGCAGCGCAGGAAATATCCTCGTCGTGGCTCCGACTTCATCCTGTACTGATGGTTACTTTGGCGAGCTGCTCGCGACGTCTCTGCGAGCTCATGGGGTCAAGGGACTTGTGATTGACGCCGGTTGTCGTGACATTCGCGCTCTGACCGAAATGAAATTTCCCGTCTGGAGCCGCGCGATCAGTTCGCAGGGGACGGTGAAGGGAACGTTGGGATCGGTAAACATTCCGGTCGTCTGCGCAGGTGCACTGGTTGAGGCGGGCGATGTGATAGTCGCAGATGATGATGGAATCGTTGTAGTGAGGCGGGCCGTGGCGCACGAAGTGGCGGCCGCCGCGGAACAAAGGTTACGCAGGGAAAATGTGACTCGAGAGCGTCTTGCGCGCGGTGAGTTGGGCCTCGACATCTATGGCCTGCGCAAGAAGATCGCAGATCTGGGGCTCAAATACACGTAAGCGATCTCCCGATTGTTCAGCCCAGCAGTAAGCTGGCCCCCGCGTGATTGGCAATCTAACCGATTCCTTTGGGTAAGGAAAGAGCACACAATGTCACGGGCATCGCAAACCTCCATCCCTTGCACGCTGATGCGCGGCGGCACGTCGAAAGGTCCTTTCTTTCTGGCGAGCGATTTGCCAGCAGATAGCCAAACCCGGGATCGGGTCTTACTTGCCGCTATGGGATCTCCCGACCCGAGGCAAATCGACGGCGTCGGCGGCGCAGACCCTCTGACGAGCAAGGTCGCGATTGTATCTCGATCGTCGCGAGCCGGAATGGATGTGGATTATCTTTTTGCCCAGGTTTCTGTGGATCGGCCACTGGTCGATATCACTCCAACCTGCGGAAACATGCTGGCCGGAGTCGGCCCTTTTGCGATCGAACGGGGCCTGGTAGCGCCCGGGGATCCAATCACGTCCGTCACGATTTATATGGTGAACACAGGAACCGTGGCTGTCGCCCATGTGCCCACACCGGGCCACGAGGTGATTTACGCAGGGGAAACATCGATTGCCGGCGTGCCTGGTGCGGCGGCCGCGATCCGCATCGATTTTCGCGATACCACCGGTGCAGTCTGCGGCGTTCTGTTGCCGACCGGCAATACGCTCGATCAACTCGATGGAATCGACGCAACACTGATTGACAACGGCATGCCTATGGTTGTGTTGCGCGCTTCGGATCTTGGGAAATCCGGGTACGAGCCTCCTGCCGAACTGAACTCCGACGAGAACCTCAAAGCACGCTTGGCAGCGATTCGTATTTTGGCGGGTGAGCGCATGGGGCTGGGCGACGTGCGTTCGAAGGTCGTTCCGAAGATAACCCTCATCGCGCCGCCACAATCCGGCGGCCACCTAATGACTCGCACTTTCACCCCGCACAAATGTCACGCAGCCATCGGAGTCTTGATGGCGGTGACGGTGGGCACGGCGTGCATCCTTCCCCAGTCAGTCGCGCGTGGCATCGTCCACCCGCAGGAAGGGAAAGTCCAACGGCTCTCGATTGAGCATCCCAGTGGCGAATTTTCGGTTGAATTTCAGGTTGAACACGCAGGCGGCCGATTGAAAGTGATCCGTTCGAGCCTGATTCGAACTGCGCGTGCGCTTTTTCGAGGCGAGCTTCTGGTGCCCGCAAGCGTTTGGGTGGGAAAGGAACCGCTCCCCTCCACCGATATTTCGCGGACCGTGCAACATGCATAGCACGGATACCATTCAGCGAGTCTCTATCATCGGCTTTGGCGAAGCAGGGGGTATTTTCGCGAAAGATTTCGCCGTCGCGGGTATGGATGTCTCTGTGTTTGACATTCTGTTCAACTCCAACCGGCAGCGAAAACCAATGCTGAGGAAAGCCCAAGACTGCGGGGTTACGGCTGCACTCAGTTTGAAAGATTGTCTGTACAGGGCCGAACTGGTGATTTCAGCCGTCACGGCGTCATCTGCACTGCAAGTAGCGAAAGAGGCCGGGCTGATTCTGGATGAGCGTCAGCTGTTTCTTGACGTCAATTCGGTCTCGCCTGCAACCAAGCGAAAGGCTGCACGCTACGTCGCGCGAAAGGGAGCGCGATTCGTTGAGGCTGCCGTGATGTCTGCGGTTCCCAAACAGCGATTGCAAGTTCCAATGCTGCTGGGCGGACCACACGCATTCGAGACCGCCGAATGCCTGAAGAAGATTGGAATGAACGCAACTCCGTTAAGTGATCAACTCGGTGTAGCGTCGGCAGTCAAGATGTGCCGGAGCGTCATCATTAAAGGGTTGGAAGCGCTTGCCATCGAGTCTCTATTCGCAGCCCGGATGTATGGAGCAGAAGAGAAGGTGCTGGCATCTCTGGCAGCAAGTTTTCCAGCAATGGGCTGGAATGATCATTTGCCTGACTATTTGATCAGCCGCGTCGCCGAACACGGCTATCGACGGGCCGCGGAAATGCGCGAAGTAGCGCAGACACTGCAGCAGGTCGGCATCGAACCCACGATGGCGCTGGCAACGTCTCGACGCCAGAAGCAACTCGTCGGCGCGATGGCCAAGCGGAGGGTGGCGTTTAACTCTGCCGAGCGGTTCTCCTGGCGTTCTCTCAGTGATGCGGTGGTTCGCCAGCGACGACGGTTCGGATCATGAATCCTGCAACGGCAACCCGCGTGCCGCTCCAACTTCGACACTTAATGATCGGGATCTAAGGCTTCTGCAGTTTGCCCCACCGGCCGCAAACCTACGCGCGAAAGATTGATACTTACCTTTGCTCCATGTGCGTGCTCGACCATCAGAGCGGCCACTCGAGAACTCTCCCCGTTTTCCAACGCCTGAACGATTGCGTGATGCTGCCGGTGCGAGTAGAGGAGATGGTCGTACATACGTGGAAGGTCAATTCTGTCGAACGCGATCGCATGCGCCGCCGCGAACGGGATTCTTCCGTTGCGCTCGAGCGCCTCGGCCACCACTTTACTGCCGGATCCCTGCACGATCAGCGAATGAAATTGCCTATTCATGTCTCCGTAATGGGCCTCGTCCGCTAGGGCTAGGTGCCCTTTCGCAAAAATCTCATCTCCGTCACGCAGACACTCGTGCAGAGAGTGAATGAGGCGCCGGGACGGCCCTTGTTCCGCCAACATACGAGCGGCAAGCCCTTCGAGCGCGCCACGGACATCAATCGCATCCATGATTTCCTGCGGAGTAAATGCCCTGACGACAAAACCGCGGGTATCCAGTTGAGTCAGCACGCCTTCTTGCGCCAGGATTGGAAGAGCCTCGCGCACTGGCGTGCGGGAAACCCCAAGCTTAGCCGCGAGCTCAACTTCTCTGACCCGCTCGCCCGGAGGGAGCTCTCCGTGCAGGATCATTTCACGAATTCTGACGATCACCCGCGAATTCTTGCCCGCCATTTGTATGCAACCTGGATGCGTTGTAACCTAACGGCTGAGAACGGCATACATTCTATTCGAATTATCTTAAGCGGAAAACCACAAGAGTCGATGGTTGGGCTTGCACGGCCGTGCTCACGCCGCCAGCCCAAACAAGCGCATCGCATTTTCCTTCAGGATCAGCGGCCGCACTTCATCGCGAATGGGGATCTTCTGGAAATCGTCGAGCCATCGATCCGGCGAAATCAACGGATAGTCGGAGCCGAACAACACTTTGTGCTTAAGTAGCGTATTCGCGTATTGAATCAGCGTCGGCGGAAAGTATTTCGGTGACCAGCCCGACAGATCAATGTATACCTGCGGCTTGTGCAGGCATACCGAGATCGCTTCGTCCTGCCAGGGAAATGATGGGTGCGCCAAGATGATGGGCATGTCGGGAAAATCGACAGCCACATCATCAATTTCCATCGGGTTACCGTACTTCAGTCGAACGCCTCCGCCTCCGCGCAAGCCCGTTCCGATTCCGCTATGACCGGTGTGAAAGATCACGGGCAACCTGGCTTCATTAACGACTTCATAAAAGGGATAGGCCAGCTTATCGTTGGCATGGAACTGCTGCACAGGAGGATGCAGTTTGAAACCGCGAATGCTGCCTGTGGAAATTAAGCGTTTCGCCTCATCCACGGCCGCCTTCCCCCGTGTCGGATCCACGCTGGCGAAGGCAAACATGATATCGGAGTTTTCGGCGGCGAAGGCGGCAACCTCGTCGTTGGGAATGGGCGTACGTCCGGTAAGCCGTTCATCCACGCTGAAAATCACACAGCCGATCTTGCGCGAGCGGTAATATTCGGCCAGTGCGTAGCGGTCGCGCTCCACACCGGAATTGCCAAAGTATTTCTTGGCGGCTTCGTTGGCGGCATTGTTGCCCTCTTCATTCTCGAGGTGAACGTGCACGTCGATGGCGATTAAGTCGCGGGCGTTCATTTGTTGGGCTCTTCAGATGGTTGCAACTTTGTGCTCTCCAAAACTCTCTGCGCGATCTGAAAACCGGTATTGGCCGCAGGCACGCCTGCATAAATAGCAGTTTGAAGCAGCATCTCTTTCAGATCGGACAGCTCCAATTCGTGCTGTAACCCCGAGCCTATGTGCATCGCAAACTCTTCCCATCGCCCCAACGCGGCCATGGTTGCGAGGGCCAGCAGCCGTCGCGTTCTTACGTCTAATTCCGGACGTGTCCAGATCGTTCCCCATGCGTAGCGTGTGATCAACTCCTGAAACTCGCGATTGAAATCGTTGGTCGCAGCGATGGCGCGATCGACGTGTTCATCGCCTAACATTGCCCGGCGCATGCCAAGTCCCGCTTCGCTGCGATGAATCTCATCCACCTCCGGCAGCAAAAACTCGAACAGAGCTGCAAGGAATGACCTGGGGCGCTCCAGGTTTGACAAGTGGGCTGCCGGCAATTGCAAAAAACGCGCGTTCGGGATTTCCCGCGCCAGGACTTCGCCGTTGCCTGACCAGGGGGTTGAAACATCGCGATTCCCTGAAATTACCAGCGTCGGGACGCGAATTTTCGGCAAGGTCTCATGTGAATCAAAGTCGCGCAATGCAGCACAACATCCGACATATCCAGCTGGATCGGTACCCAGCAAAACCGATCTCACCGAGCTGACGTATGCCGCAGAATCTGACAAAGTGTATGATGAGAAAAATCGCTGCATCGCCATCTCCACGACTGCAGCCATTCCTCCATCACGTACCATTTGGATTCGCGTTTCCCAGTTGCTGCGCTCTCCAAATTTTGGAGCGGTGTTTGCGAGAACCAGGCCTGTCAGGCGATCTGCGGCGTTCACGCCAAGCCACTGGCCGATGGCACCCCCCAGCGAGAGGCCGCAAAAGGCAAACTTGCGAATGCCCAATGAATCGGCCAGGCCAATGACATCCCGTCCGAGTAGCTCGATCGAATATTCGCCGTTGCTTGCTTCTGAAGCGCCATGACCGCGGATGTCGTATCGCAATACCTGGAAATGTGGAAGCAGATCGGGAACTTGTGGCGCCCACATGGCATGGTCGGTGCCGATTGAGTGGGAAAGGACCAGCACCGGCTTTTCAGGCATTCCCTCAAGCCTGTAGAAGAAACGGGCATTGTTGCTATTGGCGAATGGCAAGTTTTTATTGCTCTCCCTTGGAGGTGATGCTGTTCAGCAGAGCCTCACGGAACTCCTCCGCCGATCCGAGGTACTGTTCCGGAATCTCGAGTTGTTCAAGCGCTGAACGATTCAGGCGCGAGCTGACTTCTGGCAATTCTGCCAACAATGCCGAAAGGTCTTTGTTCTGCGCAATGCTCTTCTGTATTGCGTCTTCCAGGAGTTTGTGAGCAACATCTCGCCCCAGCTGCGCAGCCAGGAGCATCATCACTCGCTCGGCGAAGATCAGCCCCTTGGTGTTGGCAATGTTTTGGCGCATGCGCGCCGGGTCCACTGAAAGCCCATCTGCAACCTCTGCCAGCGATGATGTCGCGGTCCCCGTCGACTGAACCACGGACGCCACCGTCGGCCATTCCGATTGCCAGCCACCAACCGCACGTTCGTGCTCTTGCACCATGGCTGAAAGGAAGCTCGCTACCAGCCCGGGAACTCGGTGAGCAGCAGCAAGAGTCAGGGTGCAAGCAATCGGATTTCTTTTGTGCGGCATGGTGGAAGAACCGCCTCTGCCTTCGCCACCCGGCTCCGCTACTTCAGCCACTTCACTCTGCATCAGCAAGCTGATGTCTCGCCCGATTTTTCCCAAAGAGCCGGTCAGCACTCCACAGCAGCAGACCAGGTTAGCCAAACGGTCTCGATGCGTATGCCAAGGAGCTTCGGGGCACCGCAATCCAAGTTCTTCGGCCATTGCATGAGCAATATCAGTTCCCTTCTCTGCCAACGACGCCAACGTCCCAGATGCTCCGCCGAATTGAAGAATCAGGGCCTCATCGAATGCGGACTCTAGCCGCTTGGTACCTCTGCTCACCGCCCCTAACCAGCCCGCGACCTTCAAACCGAACGTTACTGGCGGAGCCGCCTGCATCAGGGTTCGACCAAGCATGACCGTGGCTTTGTGCTGCTCTGAAAGCGTAATCAAGGTTTTTTCCAACCGCTGCAGATCGCCGGTAACAATTGTTCGTGCTCGCTTCAGTAATAAAACCAGAGCTGTGTCCGCGACATCCTGACTGGTGGCCCCCCAGTGCACCCATCCCGCCGCTTCTGGATCTCTGGCTCTGACCTTTTCAGTCAGCGCCTTGACCAGAGGAATTCCGGGAGTGCCTGCGCGAAACATGCCGCGGGACAGAGCGTGGATATCGAATTCGTTGGCCTGGGCAACGTCGGCAATGTGATCGGCCGCAGATTTCGGTACGACGCCGACACGAGCTTCAGCGCGTGCCAGCGCGCTTTCAAAATCGAGCATCGCCTGCAAGACGGAGCTGTCGGAGAACACTTCGGCCAGTGGTTCGGTACTGGACAAACTCTCGATGAGACGCCGCGTCAAATCTGCTTTCCTCAGTCCGGCATTATACGTGCGTCGACTCCTGGAACAACGTCGACTTTATGAACCGCAGGAGCAAAGCGAAGTGAGTCGTCTTCGCATAGCGGAGTCGACATTGCCAGAGAAGCCGTTTGCGACTAGATTATGGCAGTCGTCGCGAGGAGACTCTTATGCCGGCTCTCGGTACCCAAAGCAGGATTGACGCAGTCGTGCGCGAGTACGCCTTCCCTGATATCCACATCGGCGCCGGAGAGGATGAATCTCCCTGGGTTCCATTCCGGCCGAATGTGTTCATTCGCCATCTGTCGTTCGACGTAAGAACGAATCTGTACTCGAATGTTCTTTGGGTGAAGTCGGGAGGCATGTTGGGTCGGCATCGCCATCGTGGACGAGTTTTTGGCTACACGCTCGAAGGCAGTTGGCGTTATCTCGAATACGACTGGGTCGCTCGAGCCGGCAGCTATGTGCAGGAAAGTCCCGGCGCGATTCATACGCTGGTTTCTGACCAGGGCATGAAGACAGTTTTCTGGCTTAACGGATCTCTGGAATTTTTCGACGAGAACGATCGCCTCCTCGAAACCCTCGATGTCTTCTGGTTTGTGGATCACTATCTGAGCCATTGCCGCGAGAACGGCATTGCCATAAACAAGAAGCTCTTCGTATGAGCTCGAAGCCTACTCTCCGTATTGACACGTTTGCTATGATGCGGCGGCATGGATCACTCCCGCCGCTACGAAAATAGCCTGATCGCGGTTTTGTTTTTCACCTGGGGCACGGTCTTTCTGGACCGGATGTCGCAGCTGTATCTCGCACCTTATTTCGCGCCAGAATTTCATCTTAGCCACACACAAGTGGGCTCTGTAGCATCGGCGCTTGCCATTACCTGGGCGGCATCGACTTTTGTGTTCGGCGCGTTGTCCGATCGGGTGGGCCGTAAGCCCATTCTCGTTCCCGCCGTCTTTGCCTTCTCAATCCTGTCCTGGGCATCGGGGCTCGCACATAGCTTCCATCAACTGCTGTTGGTACGAGCTCTGATGGGAGCGGCAGGAGGTCCGACCTGGTCCACGATGACGGCGCTTATCGAAGAGTCCTCCCCGTCCAATCGCCGTGGACGAAACATAGGTTTGGTGGTCAGTGCGGCGGCACTGGTCGGCCTGGCGGCAGCTCCGGTCTTGACAACCCAGGTGGCGGAGCGTTGGGGTTGGCGGTCGGCATTCTTCGTGGCCGGCGCACCGGGATTGCTGATAGGTGTTCTGCTGTGGAAGTTCATAAAAGAGCCAGCCGCGAGGAGTGGCATCCACGAGAGACCGTCGCTGTCTGAGTACGTTTCGATCCTCCAGTATCGCAACATCTGGCTGTGTTGTTTGGGAGCAGCCGGATTCATGTCGTGGTTGTTCGCGGTAAATGTGTTCGCGCCGCTTTATATCACGCAGGTTGCTCATGAATCTGCAACGACAGCCGGATTCCTCCTTGGTGCAAGCGGCCTAGGCAGCTTCTTCCTCGGATTTCTGCTTCCGTCACTCTCAGACCGGTGGGGCCGCAGACCGACTTTGCTTTTGATGGCCGCGATGTCTGCGGTGGTACCGCTCGCTTTCCTTGTGCCCCTGCTGTATGTGTATCCGGCAGTGCTGGCATTTATCGTGTTTGTCGCCAATTCGGGGCAGGGCATCGCCAGCGTTGTACTGGTTTTGGTGCCAACGGAAAGTGTGCCGGCCCAATTCCGAGCGACGTCTATCGGCCTTGCAACCCTGGCTGGAGAAGTGATGGGAGCGACTGCGGCGCCGATTCTGGCCGGCACATTGGCACAGAGACATGGCCTGGCCGTGACGATGTGGTTGGCGGCGGCCGGTAGCGGGTTGTTGTTTCTGGTCGCATTTTTTCTTCAAGAAACCGGACCCGCTCGGGCTGCGATGTTGGCGATCAAACCATTCAGTGGAGCAAATGTACCGGAGCAACCGGACGCCCCGTATTAGAGAAACGCCCGCTCTGTCTTCTTCAGTTGCACGCAGGGCCCGTTACGCGCGAAGAGTTGGATGCCTAATTCCTATCTTCAGCAGGAGCACCTGCTGTCTTGTGCAGCTCACGTAACTTGAATCGCTGCAGTTTGCCGGTTGCAGTTTTTGGAAGCTCAGGCAAGTACTCGATCCAGTGCGGTTTCTTGTAACTACTCAGTTTTGTCCCAACCCAATCTTGGAGTTCTCTTCGCAAGCTATCAGTCGGAATGAAACTGTCATTGATCACCACGTATGCCGCCGGCTTGAGAAGGCCAGCCGTGTCTTCGCGAGCCACCACGCCCGCTTCACGCACCGCGGGATGCGCAATCAAGGCACTTTCGACCTGAGCAGGGCTCAGCCACTGCCCATTCACTTTGAACAAGTCGTCGGCCCGGCCCGCATACCAGAAATATCCATCCGGATCCTGGTAATACTCATCCCCCGTGCGAAACCAGGCGCCAGTAAACGTCGATTGATTCTTTTCGTGCTGATTCCAGTAGCCGGTGCAGGTTGAATCCGCTTTAACCAGCAAGTGTCCGATTTCACCTTTCTTAACGGGCAATCCTTTTTCATTCACAATCTTGGCCTCATAGCCGGCAATCACCTTCCCACTCGATCCCGGCCGAGCCTGCCCCGGAGAATTTGCGAGGACCATTTGCAGCGTCTCAGTCGACCCCCAGGCATCGAGAATTTCCACGCCAAACCGCTGTTTGAATCGCTCAAACAGCGCAGCCGGCAATGATTCTCCGGCCGAAACTGCATATCGAATGCTGGAAAGATCAAACTCTTTTCCGTCTTCACGCGGGCGAGCTAACAGAGCAGCGTAATTTGTTGGTACCGAGAAGAACAGAGTCGGACGATAGCGCTCGATGTCCTCGAAAACGCCCATGGGAGTTGGGCGCGCCGGTGAAAGAATGGTCGTAGCACCGCAGTATAGTGGGAAATATCCGGCATTTCCGAGTCCGTACGCGAAGAACAAACGGGCCACGCTGTAGCAACGGTCGGATTCATTCATCCGCAGGATGCCTTTTGCGTATGCCTCCGAACAGACCACCATGTCATGGTGGAGATGAACACATCCTTTAGGAGCGCCCGTGCTTCCTGACGAATAAAGCCAGAAGGCCATGTCATCTTTGCTGGTGGACTCCGCCTCGAGTTCTGGAGACGACGATGCCATCAACTCACTTAAATTGGCGACCCCGCTATTGGTCTTGCCGGCCAGAACAATTTCTTTGAGGTACTGCAGTCGATCACTCGGAAGCCGCTGGATCTCCAGTAGGGCGCTCTCACTCACGATCGCAGCCCGGGCCCGTGTGTCATTGAGCAGGTATTCATAGTCCTGCGCTCGCAACCAAGGATTGACCGGTACGGCCACGGCGCCGGCTTTGATTGCTCCAAAAAGGCAGTAGAGGAACTCAGGGCCATCCAGAAGGGCCAGCAGGACACGTTGTTCGAGGTCGACACCAAGCCGACGCAGGGCGTTGCCAGCCCGGTTTGTATTCTCCAGCAGATCGCGATAAGACACTCTTTGCTCGCCGCATTCGATCGCAATCCGCGCGCCCCGGCCTTGGAGAACGTGACGGTCCACCATCACGCTGGCAACGTTGAAGATCTCGGGCAGTTTGATCAAGGTCGCCGCAGTCCTTTGGGAATCGAGTGTGGCCAGGTTCCTGTGATTCCGACGGCGGCGGAGTATAGCACGTCATGAACTGGCTTTGCCTTGCAGGAAGCACAGCGAATGGGTGAGAACACGGGCTCTCAGGGAGCGCCGTGTCACTATTGCCATCGATCAGATTTACTTAGGATGGCCTGAGAATCTTGGCGGAAGAGTGGGATTCGATTTCCGCCACTTAGTGCAAGTCGTGGTGACGACTAGACATAAGCGATAATAGCCCGTGTTTATGCGGCTTTCAAGCACTTTTTCAACTTCGGGTCCATTGCCTCCCACGACCTCGAATGACCTCCATTGACCACAGAAACGGTATCACTGGCATCACTCCCGCAGCCGGAAAATCTCTTATTTTCGAGTCTTGAGAATACGATTTTCGAATCTCAAAAAATGTTCAAGAGGTACACGAAGAATGGCGGAGAGACTTCCCGCTTTTGTCTCGCTCTTGTCCTTGCGCGCGAAGCGGAGAGACTATCCTCTCTCGGCCTTAAGTACGACCTCGATCCCACTCAGCGGCTTCGGGTTTTTGGCCGCAGGGAGATAGTTAACATGTTGTGCCCTTCTGGTTAATTGTCGTTAATAGGGCGCCAGGGAAAGTCAAGTTCTCTGGCCACCGCCTGTAACCCCACCCTTTC